>Ga0172380_10001593_pt1 | contig 38636 bp, 59 predicted proteins | sample Leawe162metaG_FD_119747 | JGI IMG/M metagenome (GOLD analysis project Ga0172380, IMG submission 119747) | Leachate microbial communities from a municipal landfill in Southern Ontario, Canada - Leachate well 162 metaG | ecosystem: Engineered > Solid waste > Landfill > Unclassified | place...
AAGTAATCGCATTCATATGTGCAAAGTAGAGCTTTGGTAACTCTTAAAACTGTCAAAACAATAGATGCAAAAACTAAATCAATAGTTAGTCCTTATTTTAAGGTTAACGATTTTGCACTCGCTCTAGTAGTATAGGGCACAATTAATATTTTGTTCTCCCGTTGGGGTATTAATTGTTATAAAAATGGGATCGATGTAGATTTTCGCTTGATTCTATGTTAAAATAAAAGCTGTGGTTACATACTGTTTTGTTTGTCTTTAAGGTATATAATCAAGATCAAAAGATAAACTAAACTTTGTAGATTCATATGACTGTCTTATTTGGACGCGGGTTCGATTCCCGCCATTTCCACAATGCCTCAGCGGTAAAGCGAGAGAGTTACACCGGATTGTAAACCCGGGGCCTTAGGGTCTAGTAGGTGCGAATCCTTCCTGCGGCACAAGAATATGGGCGGAGAGATGTAAACGATGGCCCGGCTTCATCAGCCGCCAGCCAGCCCACAAGTGCTCTCCACGATGTATATGAAACACAACACAATAAAAAAGATACAGTTTGGCGGATACAACCAATATGATTATAAAGATGTAAGACAAAAAATTAAGAGATTAATTATGAACGAAATTGAATTAGGGGAGGAAGCATTAGACCCGAATGAAGAAGTTGCTTTAGGAAATTTTCACATAGAAGAAGATTTTACTTTAATAGAAGATGAGGATTTTGGCGATTTTAATATTGACGCATAACAGGGTATGGTGTAACGGTAACATGCTCGGCTTGGATCCGAGTGACTAAAGGTTCGAATCCTTTTTCCCTGACCATGCGGGATTAGTTTAATGGTAAAATAGGTGTTTTCCAAACACTTGTTGGGAGTTCGATTCTTCTATCCCGCACCACGGGCTCGTAGCTCATTTGGATAGAGCGCCTCATTTGCACTGAGGAGGTAGCAGGTTCGACTCCTGTCAAGTCCACCCTTAATTAATTAAGGAAATGCGCATGTGGCGGAATTGGTATACGCGCTAGTTTTAGAAACTAGTCCGAGAGGGTAGAGGTTCGAGTCCTCTCTTGCGCACACGGCTCTTGTCGTTCAACGGATAGGACGCCAGTCTTCGAAACTGAAAATATTGGTTCGATTCCAGTCAGGAGCACTTGTATTTTTATATTCATGTGGTAGACTAGTTATATGAAAATACCATCATTGTACTACCACAGAAGAAGAAAATTATTAATAGAATTATTGGGGGGAAAGTGTAAAAAGTGCGGATCAAGGGATTGTTTGGAGTTTGATCATATTAAAAAAGAGGATAAAAGTTTTAATATTTCAGATCGTCTAACCGATTCTATCTCAAAGGTCCTTAAGGAAATATCTAAGTGTCAGCTTTTATGTAAAAATTGTCACAAGGAGAAAAATAAAAAAGATAATGGGGAGGCTCGGCATGGACATATTACAATGTATACTCATTATAAATGTCGCTGCCGAGCATGTAAGGATGATTATAACATTAGAAGAAAAAAATGGAGAGCTACTGCAAAGGCCAAAGGGAAGAGGTGGTAGTTTTTGGGGAGTCGTATAATGGTCGTACAAACGCCTTTGAAGCGTTGAATAGAGGTTCGATTCCTTTCTCCCCAGCTCATATTGGCATGTAGCTCAACGGTTGAGCATTTGATTGTTAATCAAAGGGTTGTAGGTTCGAATCCTACCGTGCCAGCCCATTGCGGGGCTACGGTTTGTGTCGGTGGCTCATAACCACTGAAATCGAGTTCGACTCTCGACCCCGCAACATTTTTGCCGCCTTAGCTCAGTTGGCTAGAGCAATCGCTTTGTAAGCGAAAGGTCCTCAGTTCGAATCTGAGAGGCGGCTCATTTTTGTATTTTTTCAGCCCTTTTTGCTGCGGTTTTCTTTTTATCAGTGCTTGTCGTTTCTGATTTAATAAAAAAAAGCCTAAAGTTTGTTAGACTCTAGGCTTTTTAATTTTGTTTTGCTCGTTTCGTTACTATGCTTTTACTTGTGCTTTTGCGTCTTCATTGATTAATACATCAACTAGTTCGTTAAGCGCATCTAATGAAACTTTTGTTTCTCCTGTCTCGATCTTGATGATTCCGTCTCTTTGTTCTACGATTGCTTTGTTAATTACTTCTACTTCTTTTGCATAATCTTCTAGGGTAACTTTTAGGTCTTTGATTTCTGCTTCTTTAATTGCTTTCTTGGTCTCGTAGTTTGGGTGTTCTGTATCTAATTTTGAGATTTCGTATTCTTCTACTGAGATGAATTTTTCCACTTCTTTACCTGATTTTACTAGTGTTGCAATGTCTGTTTCTAGTCTTGAAATCTTAGCTAATCTTGGTGAGATTAATTTAAGTCTTAGTGCATTTCGTGCAATTAGTTTAAATGTTGCTACTTTATCTGCTAATGGGGTTGCGATTGTTTCGTTGTTCATATTTTTTATTTTTAGTTATTTTCTTTATAAATGCTTTTATAATGTCGATTGTCTGTTCTTTTCCCTCATAAGGAAAAGGTGTTTTTAATACAATATTTGAAAATAACGCAAAGGATTTTGTTGTTATTCCTTTTTTAATTATTTCTGATGTATTTGTTTCTGGGTTAAATACGGATATGTTCCATTTACTTTTTAGGGTTTTTTCTCCTGTTACGAAGAATTTTGTATGTGGTATACGTATTTTTACTATCTGTTCTTCTATTTTGTTTATTTCTGTTCCGGGTGTAATGTCAATGTTTAGCATAATTTTTTGATTAGTTTGTAACTCATGGTGATTGATTTTTTATTTTCATTTTGTTATTTTTTTACTAATAAGTGGTTTTCCCATTTAAGTTTGCTAAACGAATTAGGAAAACTTTTTTTGAATGCTTGTATTGACCATGTGCAGGCTACTAATTCACTCTCTCCAAATACATGATGTGCTAATTCATGTAATGTTGAGATTATACTAGGTTTTTCTAAGTTGTGGTATATTACTTTTTTGTCTGGATCATATTTATATTCTGTTCCTATTCTTGTTTTTAAAGGTTGAATATTTTTTTCTGATTTTTGAATGTAATATATTAAAGAATTTAATTTGTTTATTTTTGCTTCATTTGTGTTATGATGCCATTTTGTGTAAAATTCTTTTTTCCATTTCTTAATTGCCTGTATTGTTTTTGGGTTTATTTCAATTGATGTACTTTCTATTTCTTTTCTTGATGGATACTTAATCAAGTAATCTTGGTTGATGACTCATATGTTCCTCCATATCTTCCTCTGATAAGACATCACTTGTTCTAAACCCTATGTTGGAACTGTTGTATGTTCCGTTGTAGTCTGCTATTTCTTCTTCTGTTTCTGTGTTTACTGTTTCTATGTATTCGTTTTCTGCTGCATCTGCACATTCTCTAATTGTTTTTATCATCTTAAAGAATTGTGTTGTGTATTCTGTGAAATCTGTTTTCTGATTGAATCTTCTTGTCATTAACTGATTTTTGTATTCCACAACTAGATCTGTTATTGCTTCTATTTGTTCGTCCATGAAATCATCTATGATGTGTGTCATAGACATGGATGTTTGGTTTTTCATTCTTTCTGATAGATCTCGTTTTGCTTCTTCTAAATATCCTTTATTTTGTTGTATTGGATATATTAGATATTCTCCGTCTCTTTCCCATGTTTCTGCTGTAACCCATGCTCTGGGTTCGTATACTTCTGTTTCTACTTCAGCTTCTGTAAGTGATTCGGGCTCTTTGTCAACTTTTTCATTATTTAATGCGTTAAGTAATGTGTTGACTGAAGTTGATGGTGATATCGCTGGTAGGAATGTTTTTCCTTGTGGCCAGTTTGTTGGTGTTATTGGTTTTTCTACTTCCTTCTTCTTGAATTCCATGTCTCTTTTGGATAGTTTCATTTTTATATCTGCTACTTTGAAGCTGAATAGTTTGTTTACTTCTACTTCTTCTCCTTCTCCTTCGCTTGATATTCTTAGTTTTCCTTTACTTTTTGACATGTTTAAGCATGATCCTATTCCATTTCTTCCAAAGAAGACTTCTTTTGCTTTTAATGTTTTTTTTTCTAGTTGTAATACAATGAATGCTGCATTATTATCCATTTCTATTTCTTCTGTTTTGTTTTCTATGAATAATGCTATTTCTATTGCGATGGATTCTGAATCATTCCACTTGTCTTGTTTGTATGTGTAGTTCGGATAATCTAATTCTCTACTGTATTCTGTGTTGTAGATGAATCCTAATTTTTCATGCTTGTCGTGTAGTTCTTTTGTGTTTCCTACAATGCCGTTATGAACTACTAGATAATCATGTTTAAGTGATTTGTCAGACACATACATTGGGTGTGTTTGATTTAATTTGTTTTCTGTCGAAGTTGGTGTTCTATGGTGTGCTATGATCATGTTGGATTTTTTTGTGTATAAATCCATTAGGAACTTTGTTGGTTCACATGCTCTATCTATTTCTATTTCTCTTTTCTTGTCTATTCTAATGATTCCGAATCCTCTTGTACCTCGTTCAAATTGTTCTTGATACTGGTCGATTACAAAATCATTAGCTGATTCTATTTTTCTTTTCGGGTTTGTATTGAATGCTGCTATTATTCCGCACATATTTTTATTGTGTTAATTGATTTGTAATTTAGAAAACTTCTTGTGCCATTTGTCCTAGGGCAGTTTGATGATTTCTTAGACTTGTTGAATTTTGATCGATGATAATTACTTCTTCTTGCTGTTCTGCTTGTTTTGTAAGGATTTTGTATACTTTTCCTTGTTCTGGTAAAGGTTGGTTGTAATCGTCTTTCAGTTTTTCCATGTTCATCTTTTTTCCTTTTATTTCTCCTTTTTCTAATGACCATACCAGATTAAGGAAATGTTTGATGTTTTCTTTAACTCGCATGTCATATGGAATTCCTATAATAATTACTGAATCTCTGTTATCTTTTGGTTTTCCTGTTATGAAGTCGATTGTTGATACTGTTCTTGTGTCTACTGTGTTAGAGAATTTTTCATTCATTTTCTCAAATAATCTATCTACAAATTCTAGATCTAGAGTTGTTTCTATTTGCTTTTCTCCTGTTAGATATTCTCTATTAAGGTTTTTTGCAATAATATTGTCTATTCCTTTTCTAATTCCGAATATGTAATAGTTATTCTTTAGTTTCCAGTTGAATGCCGCCACTCTATCTTTTAGTGCTTCTGCAAATGTTGCTACATTTGTATCATCGTTGTAATGAATGTTCATTACATTCTTAAGATTGTCGAAATCTTTTTCTGTTTTGATTTTAAGAAGTTTTGTTTTTGAAGATAAGATTTGATTCTTTTTGGGCATTGTTTTAAGGATTAGATTCCATCCTTCTGCAATATTGTAATTTGCTTTTTGTTTATCTTTAATTACTTGTTTTGGATTAAAGATATATTCTATTTGATCTTTGTATGCTTCATACATTTCAAAGGTTCTTATGTATTTCTTTGCTTTTGATAGAAGACTATTTGTTAATAGATCAAATTCCATTATTGCGAGTGTTTGTAATGCATCTCCTTGTTTATCGCTTTTATATACGATGTCGTTGAATTTTGCGAAGTTTTTTGGGTGATTGATGATTTCGTTATATACGACTCCAAAGTATGCCAGTGTTGCTTCTGCAATTTTTGGTGTTGTTAGCCATTCTGCTGAAGGACATCTGAATTCTAGTGTGTATCCTGGTGTTCCATCTTCATATGTGAATTTATTTTCAATTCTTTGATCTTTAATTGATCCATATCCTTGTTTTAATCGTAGATTTAAGTTTGTTTTGTTTTCTGCGATTAAAATCGGTAGATAGAATGATGCTAGTCTTCGGTGTGTTGTGTTCTTTTTTTCTGATGTCCATTTTTCTCCTTTCGGAATTTCTAGGTGAATGTGTCCTCCAATAGAACTAAATTCCGAAATTGTTGATAGATCACATAATTTAATGTTATCTGTTAGCGCTTTGAACATTGCACCCATGTTTGTTACAACTTCTCCTGGAATGTTTGACGGTTTCGGTCGTACTTCTCCTGTTGAGTTTGCTCCGTCCCATCCGATGTTTCCATAATTTTTAACATCAAAGCCTGATCCTGATGCTTTTAAGTCTTTTTTGTTATGTAGCATTAGTTCCATTGTCTGTCTTGCGTCTACTTTTCTACCTTGCATTGTTAATGTGAATTCGGGGTCTGTTCCTATTTTGAATCCAAATTCTTTTTTTGTCTTTGACATTTTTTGGTTTTTAAATTGTAATTTATAATTTTTTTGTTACCTATCTGAAATGAATATAGGTTCTGAAGGTTCAAGGGGGGCATAATGGTATATTATTTCATTGGCATCTTGTATTCTTATTGTACCTTCTCTTGCTCTTCTTTCTACTGAGTCTCTCATTTCGCTTGCTCTTCTTGCTATCTGGTCTCTTAGTTCTCTTGCTCTTCTTTCTGTTGCGTTTCTTGCTAATGCTTCACGTACGTATCTATTTTCTGTTGCCATATCTATACCTATTTGTGTGTAACTATTAATTGGCATAGATTCTTGTTGGGGTTGATTTTCAAACATAGCTTCCGGTATTTGTTCTGATTCATCGTCTATTCTTTCTCTTATTCTTTCTATTTCATCTAATCCTAGCTCTTCTGGAATTGTATTTATTTGTACTGGTTCTTGCTGTTCCGTTCCTCTGTAATTTGTGTTTACGTAAGCAGATACTTTTGGCCAGTCTTTAGAACTTAGATAAGCAATATATGTTACTTCTTTTTTTGTTAACTCTCTTTTTATGCATGTCATTTTATATATTGCTCCACATAATTCTTTGAAATTATATCCGTCTAAGGAAGTTGCTTCATTTTTTCCGAAGTTTGAGTGTGATGTATAGCTTGTGTATGATCTTTGTGATTCTGCGAATATTATCGGGTTAATTATTGCTAGTGTTTCTTTTATTTTTTCTTGTGTTGGTCCTCTTGTGGATCTTATTGTTGCTATTTGAGATGTTTCCTTTATTCTTTTTGCAAGAATTTCTTTTTTAGGTTCTGATAGGTCTCTGTATCTTATGCAGAATTTTACTCTTTCCGGGTCTTCTTGCCATAATGAGTCCAGGTCTATATTTAATCGACTTCTTTCTCGGTTTATCATTTTCTGTTTGGTTAAAGTATCCTTCTGATAATAGTTTTTTGTATGTTTCAGATGAATTAACTGTTGAACATTTTGGGCATTCTACAAAGAATTCTCCGTATGAATGCTCATTTTTTATTTCTGCTACAAAAACATGTCTACATTCTTTATTTTGACATATGAAGCTTTGGTCTGTTGATATTCTATCGCATTGGTTTAGAATGATATGTTTTTTTGGTCTGATGATTTCATGTTCTGTTTCTTCTAAGATTTGTTTTTTAATTTCTATTTCTTTCTTTTTTCTTTTTGTTTCTTCACTTTCTTCTTCGTATCCTTCTTCGAATTCATCTTCTTCTTCGTCATCATCATTAATCCATATTAGATTATTTGGATTTACTGTGGCTGAACATTCTGGGCATTCGTATTTTACGTCTCCATCCCAATTGCTATCTCCTGTGTCGTCGTAGTTGTGATCTACAACTACTTCATAATCAACTCTTAGTGTTAATCCGTTTATTTGTCTTGTTTGTGGTTGTTCGGGTCTGGGTCTGCTGTTTAGTTCTGCTGTTCCATATTCGTAGCTTGTTGTGTCTACTTCATATCTTAGGTCCTCTATTGGTTCGTTACATTCAGGGCATTTCCATGACATGGCTAATTGATTATTGCTATTAATGATTTTAGTTTTAGTGCTTTTCCGATTAATGTGTAAGATTCATTCATCAGTTCTTTTTCTGTTAATTTTTGCTTTGAATTGTCTATGTGATTTGTTATGCTGTATTGTTTTGTTTTGTCACTATATTTTATTGTTTTTCTGCTGTAGATTCCTAATCCTCCCGCGAGAACTAATGCGAAGTTGTTGTGTCCTTCTTTTATTAGTTCTTTTAGTTGTTTTGGAGTTCTTACAAATTGATTTTTTGTTTTTTTCATTTATTATTTATAGTTTTTCTGTTAATTGTATTTTGAATTCTACTCTTTGTGATATTTTCCATTTTGTTGCGTATTTTGTTGCTGTGATACATTCTTCTATTGTGTCGTATTCTTCGTATGACCATCCTCCGTCTGAGTTTGATGTCCAGAGTTGAAATTCTTTTTCGAATTGTATTTCTTTAAACATTTTATTTAATTATTTGTGATAATAGAGATAGAATACTGGCCAATAGTCCTATTACTCCAAATTCTATACCGTCTCCGTTTTTGTAATCTTGTCTTGTTCTTAGTGTTAATAATATTCCTAGTGCTATTCCAATAAAGCATAATGGCCATACTATTAGTGAAAATAATCCTGTTACGTATGTTAAGTTTATTAATGTGTGTGTTGATATTTTTTTCATTTTGTTTTATTGTTTAATATTCAGTCTCTTGGGGTGAATGATGTTTTGGGATCATTCACATTTGTGTATTTTCAGGGTTCTATTTGTTTATTTTAAGTGATTGTTCAATATATATACTTTGGATTATTTAACGTTACAACTATTTCATTTTCGAAGATGAAATCTTGTAAATATAAATAATTTACTTGTATATAAACACAGATATTCCGTGCTCTAAACTAAAATCTTTTTGCCCTTATAGATTACGTTTCTAGAAGTAGGCTACTTTATCCTTTTCAGACTTTTTTATCAATAGAAGTGAATAATAATGACCCCAAGAGACTGAATACTATTTATTCAGTTGCCTGGTAATTTAATTGTATTGTTCGCATTGTTTTTTTTGCCAATCTGTTAGAGAATATCCTTTTAATTTTAATGATTCCTTTTCCCACTTATTACATTCATATTTTTCTTGCCTTGTAATTCCGTGATTAAGAGATATTATCCCTACTGTAATCATTATTGCTCCTATTAGCATGATTATTAGTGATTCTTTCATCATTTGTTTTTTGTTAATTTTTAATTGTTTTTGTGTGTTTTATCTATTTCTAGCGCGTGTGTGGTTTCGATAATATCTCCTTCTCCGTTTTCGATTATCTTTAATGCTTTTCTTTTTGCTGCGGTTTCGTTTTTTGCTTCTACATAGACACATCCTGTATCTTGTGTTGTGAAGTTTATTCTGAATGTTTTTTGTTCTTCTTTTTTCATTGTTTAATTGTTTTATTGTATAAGCCGAACCGGATCACAGCTTAAATGGTCACCCCGTTCTCAAACCTCTCCTTTCAGCTCGTTGAGCGTCATCATACCACTATAGTATGAGGGCAAGTGACTTTCCTTACTAAATTAGCTTGTTAATCCCAACAATCTAATTCAATTATTACTTTTTTGATTTGTTTGCCGTCTTTATGTCTTTCTACGTATACTGGATAACTTCCGTCTCCAGTATTGGTTGATAATGCTATACAATTTCCTGCTATATTCTTAATTATTACTGATCCTATCTTTTCTTTGATTGTTTTTTCGCAGACTTTTGTGTATCTTTCGTTGTCTAATGCGTAGCAAGGATCGGTTATCATTAATTGTCCGCTATCTACGGAGCAATATCCTATTAATTCTTTCTTTGCCATTTTATTTATTGTTGTTTTTGAATTGTTCTGATAATGTTTCATATACTCTAATTTCTGGTATGAATCTGTCTTTAATTAGATCGTTTGCATATTCTGCAGCAATTAATGCTGTTCCTATGATTAGCATGTATATTATTATTAGTAGAAATATCCATCCTGGGTGATCATTTGCTGTTCTCATTATGTTTTTAACAATTGTTTTTTGTTTTACGACTAATACGATTAATAGTATTATAAGGATTATTGAGAATATTGTTAGATATAATGCGTCTGATATTGTTAGGTAAGTAACATATCTTCCAAATAGATCAGAGAAATATTCTTTTGTGATGGTTAAGCCTTTTGCTATTTCTGGTAATAGTTTTGTTGTGAAATCGTTGTATATTTGTTCGGTCATGATGTTTTGTGTTATTTTATTGAATACATAGTCGAGCTCACGAAGGATTAATGATTACCTTCATGTTGCCATTACTAGTTCTTTTACTACAATATGCGGCAAGAGTAATTAATTCTTGCTTTTGTGCATAGAAGGATTGAATACCTTCATACGGTTAGAGTCATGATTAGTTCCCCGCGTACTTAGATTTGCGAAATGTTATTCACCATTTCGTAGGATTGAATATATCCTATGTTCTGAATCTAATGTAGTTATCTTCTAGATAATCAACTCTATCAGTATATCGAGCTTTTCAGCTTCCTATATTGTGCCTTATTCCCCCTGGAAGTAATTGTTCGGCCAATGAGCTCGACTATATATTCAATTTTGTTGTTAATAAGTTTTTATTTCTTTGTATTTTAGTTCGTAGATTATTTTTTCTGTTTTAAAATCTATTACCATTCCTCTTGCTGTGGGTGTTTCTTTTGCTATTTCTTTTAATAGTTCTTTGGCTTTTTCTTTGTTTGCGTATTCGTCCCATGTGTCACATATTAATTGTGGATCTTTTCTTGCTATGTTCCAGGCAATTATGTTTAGTCTCATTTTTTTTCTTTAATTAATAATGTTAGATATGCATTTGCCGAGACTACCGATGCTTTTTGTACTAGCGATAAGTAAGTGAACAAATCGTCTTCAATTTGCTGTCGAATAGTTCCGCCAGATGCATACCTAATAGATATACAGAATGTTGTGGGTAAGCATTGATAAGTCCGAGAGTTATAGTACGTCTACTACACGGACTCGGTAGTTCTATACGAACCACTGTTCTTTTGTTACTTATTTAGTCAACTTACAAAACATTCGTTCTCTCCCCGATTTCAATAATTAGTCTTTCTGATTATCTGTTATACCTTGGGGTAAGCAGGTATGCGTTCTATTCCGCCACCACAACATTCTATATACCTTCATCTGTACCTATAGGGAAAATCGTCGTCTCACCACGGGTCTTGGAACCCATTTCGCCACAAGGGCCGCACATTAATTTCCAAGTTAAGTGCTAATTTGTTAGGCAAGAATTTACGACTACCGTGAATATACTGTTAATATATTTTTGTCAGAATGGGACAGAGTACCGTCTGTTGAGTGCCATTCCTATTTCCCCTATAGATACAGATGTGTCTATTTTAATACTGAGCTGACGCGAGGAGGCGTCTTGCACGTTTGGACCAGTGCTTTTGATACATATCGTTCTTGTATTATTGTTTTCAGAACAGTTTTCTATGTATTAAGAGGTGACAAATCTCGCACATAAGGGGCTCAGACTTATATTTCCTCCTCTCGACAGCTCATTATTGTTTTAGTCTTGCTTGTAATAATATATCGCAAAATCTATTCCTGCCCACATACACATATAACCTATGTATATAAGTAGACTCCAATGATTATTTGTTACTGTGGCGATATATATCGGTCCTACTGCTATTGCTAATGCTACCGGTATTATTGCAGCTAGCGCTAATGACATTGTTATGCCAGCTAGTATAGCTTTTCCTATCTTTTTATATTTCATTTTGATTGTTTTTAATGTTATCTAATACTGAGCTGGTGGTGGGAGTAGGCGATTCAGCTTCATTCGTTTGTTGCATAACTAGCTTGAAGTATACGTCTGCTAGTGCTCTGGCAATCCGATATCTGTTTATTCACAGACTCTCCCCATCAGCTCACTATTGTGAGCGATTAAAAGTCGAAGACTCCGTGTGATTCGGTTTCTTCTACTTCTTCTTTGATTATTCCTTGGGCTAATAGTTTTTCAGTTCCACCTACAATCATGTGATATGATGGATTGTATATGTCTCCTTCTTCTACGTCCCATTTCTTTACTTCTCTTGTGAAGATGTATGTTTTTTCTGTTTCGTTGTTCATTTGATTTATGTTAATAATACTGAGCTGGTAACGGAGGGCGTCCTACCCGTTAAACGAATGTTTTGTTTTACATATATTTCTTAAGTCTATCAGTCTTAAGACTAGAATATGCACCCAGGTTGATAAGACCTATAAAAAACATACGGGATTTGAACCCGCTTTACCCTCCTGTATCAGCTCACTATTGTGAGCTTTTTAAATGTTATTTCATCCATTCTTTTAATAATTCTGGCTCATCCCAGTCTTCTCCTCCACTTGTGAAATACCATGCTTGGCCTTTAGAAAAACCTTCTCTAAGTATTGTGAGTAATGTATATATCTGGTTATATATTGTTTTGTTTAGATGTTTCATTTCTTTGTCACTAATTCTTGAGCATTCAGTCCACGGTATAATTGTTCCTCCGTCTTTTGTTGTAACAATAATATCTTCAGGTTTAGCGTATTCTCCATTTTTATTTTTAGGCCATTCACCTGCGTGTATGTCTTCTATTGGAGAATTTCGGTATCCGTGATGTGTTAGCATCTTGGCAATATCTTTTCTTTGCTTTATTTCTTCTTCTTCAGGCATTTGATTATATTTAAGGCTATTAATTTGTGATTCTATTGACATTATCTTGGACTATATGTCTGGTATGTTTTTCAGGCTATAAGCCCCGCGTCAAGCTCATGGATTACTTAGGTAAAGGCAAACATCAAAATGCCGTATTACTACTTGTTGCTGCGGGCCTTATAACCTATAAAAAGGTTATGTCAATCAGGTCTATGTTAAGGTGTCGGTTCAACGAAGGGTTCAAAGAAAAAGCAACGATTATGTTTCGTTGCTTCTCTTGTTTAAATATAAGGAGATAGAATTGCACCGCCTAAAGCTCTTTGCTCTAAGGTGGCTATGGTTTCATTTCTATCTGCTTCTTCGTTATCTTTGGTAATGCGGTAAAACAATTCGTTCCATAAATCTGCAATAGTTTTCTTAACTGTTATGTAGTAAAGAAACTTGCGGTTATTTATAAGGACTTTTGCTGTGGCTGCGACTCCACCTCCGATTGCGACACTTTTGAAATCGATTTTGATGTTAGGCATGATTTTAATTTGATGATTAGACTTGATAATGGTTGGAATGGTTCTTTCTTATATGTATTGCGGTAATTTTCGATTGCGATGCTAAGATTATTTTCTTCAAACATGGATTTATTATTATTATTTATAAAGAACTTATGATGAAAATACCTAGATAGGCTAAGAGGGAATCCGAAAGTAAATGCTCCTATGGAATAAAATACGGAAAACGGAATGGCCTTTATATGTATGGCGAAACTCTTTTTATTTTTTTATCCCCTCTTAACCTACCTCTGTATTGAGATAGACTGTGCTTTGTCCACACTGAATTAACTAATCCGCATTGGCCTGGTGCAGATATAACTCTAATGAGTGGTGCGGACATAACACAATCTACCTCGTATGAGATAGACTGGTGTATAAGCTTCTGTTTACGTGCTTATAACGTTTGTAAGATAATCAGAATAATGGGGCTAAGACTCAGATGCAGGGTTTGTACGATGTTACCCATCCGTAACCTACGTTAGCCCGACTTATCCTATTTAGCTATGCGGAATGCGCTTTCCTGCAATTCTTTTGCTATCCCATATTTCTGATTACCTTAATAAGCTTCTGTTTACGTGCTTATAACGTTTTTTGTCTACTATGAGACGATTGATTAAGCAATAGCTGGAACGTCGAAAGGTAAGATTGACTCTGCTTCTTGAAGTTTTCCAGTTTCCAAGTCGGATTGCTTCATATACATTATCCTGTTTTTGAATGCATATTCGCTGCCTTCAGGATTACGTGGTTGCAAGGTGTATAGCTCGGTGTCGAAACCGCCTTCTACTCCTCCTTTGTAATAACACTGAATTCCTTCTGACTTTTCTACATACATTGTAGGTTTTACAATGGCTGCAATCTCGCGGGATGACTTAATCTTATCGAATGAGTCGTTACTAAGTCTTACTTCTCGCCATACAATTCCGTCTTTGCCTTGTAATGACCCGAATTGTGCTACTGCTACTAGTGGATATATCATGATGATTATTGATTATATTTGATTTGATAATTTGCTGACAATGGATAATGGGCGCGATGTGCGTTGTGACAGATGAACAACGGATAAATCCGTAATTGCTCCTGAACCCACACCTACCCATTCCTAACACTACTACACTACGCACTACTAACTACGCACTACGAATAATGCGTCATGTATTATGTGCTACAGGATGTGTACAACGCGTGTTAGGCATCATATCGACTCATATCCCATAAAAAGAGTTTTAAACGCACAGTGAGCACTACAGCAACGCACAGCACCACTCACGTTGTGCACACACTCTCATAAAAATAGTTTGAGACGCGCGTTGCGGTATGGGGGACGGGGGGCTGTCGATTTAACTTCTCGACGCGGGGAGGGTCTAGGGGGAAACGGTACCTCTTGTTTCCAGACAAAAAGCTAGGCAAACGCCCAAATACCGTATTTCGCAGGCCCGCATAAGAACAAGGGGCTGTTTCGATCACAACTCGACTCTAAAAACGCACCCCGCACAAAAAATTTAAAAAAATTTATAGAAAAATGCCCCCAATTAAGGGGGCATAGTTCATTGCACACTGCGCGTCGCTAACAACTAGGGGTGTTCTGTCATAACGGTTATTTCGTCATTCCCGTCTCTAAGGTTAACTTCCTCATAAACCCGGGCATAGAATTCCGAAACCTTAGCTAGGCTGGGTTTCGTCATTTTACCCTGAATCCAGAGCGAGAAGCCGTCAGCCATTGTCTCGTCACCCCACCATCCCTTGTGGAGAAAAGCTGAGTAATCCTGTCCTTGGAGGTAATAATGCCCCACTTCGTGATAATAAATATCAATATAATCCTGACCGCGGGTTTTTTCACTATCCATTAGGATGATTTTAAGGCTTGGGTAGTAACATGCGATAGTTGGGTTCGGGTAGCAGTATTTAACAATATCTGAATGCATCATGTCGTACTTCACTGGGAATGCCCATGAAGTTGCCGGCGCCATTAAGAATATTAGTGCTGCGATTGTTAATATTTTGTATTTCATTTAATTTGTTGTTATCCGTTCATTAGCTTTGAAAGGATCTGAATAATATCTGCATACTCCTGAACACATTTTTTGTGGAACCTTTCGTTCCCGACATATCGACTCTCCTTCTTGTTTATCTTTATTGATGAGTCTAGATGTGAATCTAGAGATGACCACGCTAACCTTATTGCTTTTACACAAAGCTTAGCTCTCTCTTGACTTTTCATATTGTTGTGTTGTTAGATTGAATAAACTATAGGCGCCACGACTGTTTTGCCTCGCTTCTTGTCGATAAGGAAGAATGTTTGTCTTGGTGTGTCGAAGTCAGCTTTAATTGATACCGCGTAAGCGTTGTATCCAATATTACAGCCGTTTGAAAGGAAGTTCTTTCCGTCCATTTGTGTGTGGAAGTGGCCGAAACAATCAAAGTCTGCCCACTTAATCTTGTTCCATTGTGAGATAGACTTCTGTACTGGGATTGTAAGACCTCCAATACCCCCACCGAACTTGATGGCGTGGCCGTGGTGTAGACGAATGGTCCAATCATAAATCTTTAGATATGAGTGATAACCTTCCGCGATAATCCACTGTATTCTCTTTTCATCCTTAAAGTAATCCATTAAGGTATGATACATAAAGTATTCCATGTTGTTTCCTTGTTCGTTTGAAATGTGAATTTTCTTGGTTATTCTGGTGTGGTTACCAACGTGACAAGGGATAACCAACTTAAGCTTAGTTTCTCTCAGGATGGCTTCGATTCCAGCCACGATAAGGTTCTTAACCTTGATTGTTGCCATGATTGGTGTCAGATCGCAGTTCTCAAGTAACTCTTCATGAATGTTACCACTTATGAAATCTCCTAAAAGAGCTAGGACCAAAGTCTCGATAGTCACAGCATTCTGTTCCTTCTTCACTAACGTAATAACATTTTCAAAGAATTCAACTGAACGTCTGCTAGCGATTTCTACGTTATGGAAGTTCTTACCATTAACACTTTCTGATCTAACGTTTTCTTCAATATGCCAATCAGAGGCCAAGACAACGGCTGTTGCTTCACCTTTACTAACTCCATATTTAGGTTTGATTACGAGAGAATCTTTTGTAGATTCCTTAACCGCCTTAAAGGCATCTCTTTCTTTTTCGGCTCGTAATGCTCTGTCTAGAACTGTATGATACTTATTTTCAATAACCTTCTTTGCGTCCTTATAGTCAGCCTTCTGAATATCATTTTCAATCTGCTCATGTACGGGAACATCCTTTTGTTTAAAGTTGCCATTCTTCGCAGGCAAACCTCGGCGCTTCCACCTAGATTGGATTGCGGGAACAGACAACTTTGTTTTAAACTTTTTGTTAATCGTAGATGTTACCTCCTTATAACTCATGTTTATCAGACTCTTATCCTTCTTCATATACTCAGATATTTTATCATCAATGTTCATATTTTTATTTTTATTTTTTAACGTTCTTTGATACCCAATCTCGGTTGATTAATTTCTCGGCCTCTTACAATACCCTTCCTCATGTGGAAAGGCTGACGGTGTTACATACACCGGTTTTCTAAACTCGACCCCCATTTCTTCTAGATTTTTTCTTGTGTTATAGAAGATTGAAAACACTTCTTCCGGAGATGACTCTTTATCAAAGTCAACCGCAACTACTGGAGAATACTTATCCTTTCCAAACCCGGCCCCCAGTTCCGCTTTAAAAGACGGAGCTTGAGACGAGCAATTCAAGCTCGCGCTTGAAAGCGAATATATCTGTGGAGGAATGTTTCCTGTTCCAGAGTTTCCGGCGCTTCCACCGAGAGTAATTGGAAAATCTGATTTTGAGGTTGTCATTCGCCATGATAGCGGTTGAGATTGCTTCTCCTTAAAAACAGCACATCCTATAACCCCAAGGTTTCCACCTTTTTTTGACTTTACCGCATAGCTTCCTTTAGGACTGGAGAAGAAGAACTCCGCGACATTGTCGTTTGATGTTCTCCACCCATCTACCGTAACTGAGCTATAGGCGTTTACAATATATCCCCTTGATTCAAAAGATGCCTCTTTACCAGACATTACAGATAAACCATCTACCGTTGGCACAAATAAAACTCTTGTGCCTGAGTTGTTTCGCATTCTCAAAGAGAACTTGGAACCTTGCTTGCCCTCTATATAATAACTAGCCTTGTGAAGATACTCCTTTGCGGAGTGACCATTCACAATGACTTCAAATTCAAAATTTGATTTTAACATTTGTTTGTAATGAAGACTTATACCACTACGTGGATTTCGCGCTTCAAAAATTATGAGATTGGGTTGTCAAAGAACTACTTACAGTATGGACCTTGCGTAGTTACTTGTCAAGGTGTATACTGCTATAAGTTCTTTAAATTGGCAGTTAAGTTAAGTCAAAAAATATGTCAAAAGAAATTAAGGATACCGACCGGTATCTGAGTTATGAAGATGGGTGGAGTCAGTTTAGAAATGGGTCAGGAAGCGTGGATGATGTTGAGACGGGCAATGTTCCAATAGTGCACAGATTTTATTATCTAAAGCACTATCTCGGAGTCCTTCTTACATCAATAGAAGTTTTGGGGTTACCAGAAAGACAAGAGAAGTCCTTTAAGGATGTGGTGAAAAAGAATTTTTGGGATTTTGTTCAGGACGGATTTATCGTCCCAAAGGATGTAGACGAATCACTCTCTCCTAGAATGGAAGAGATAATCGGGGATACCCCAATCCTAACCGAAGAAGAAGCAATTAAGAGGGGCATAGATGTTAAAAATATAACAGAAGAAGATATTAAATTGTTGAACGTATAGTTTTGTTGGTTTTATAAAACCAACTGGGTCAGAATTATTAATCACTTAACTGTCAATTTAAGGAACTAAAAAATATGATAAAAAAAATATATGAAAAGGTGGGAGACAATTTAATAATAACAATACCTCTAAAAACAAACAGAGCAAACCCTTATGATGATGAGTATCGACCAGAGATGGATAATGTGATAGGGTTGTATGAGGGTCCATACGAAAACGGACTATGTTACAGGATCGACATGGACTATAAGGGTAAGCCGGATCAGTGGACAGATTATTTTTTTAAACTAGACGGATCCAAGGAGGAGTTTGATGAGATGTGTAAATATCTTGGGGTTGATTCTGTTATCACTTCAAGGGAATAATATTAATTAATTAAAACATATATGAAAAAAAACAAAAAACAAATTACAATTTATTCAACACCGACATGTCACTATTGCAATGTTGCTAAAGAATTTTTTAAAGATAACAAAATAAATTTTAAAGAACTAAACGTGGCCACTGATTTAGATGCTAGAAAAGATATGGTGGAGAAGAGTGGGCAAATGGGTGTTCCTGTTATCATCTTCGGAAAAACAATCGTAGTTGGTTTTGGCCCTGAAGTCGGAGAAGAAATTAAAAAATATAATGAAGCCAATTAAACCAGAAGATTTCTTTAAGCAGATATCAATTCACTCTGGGGTCTCTGACTTAAAAACAGTTAAGGATATTTATTACGGAATGATTAGGACCATATCGAGAGAGTTAAAAGATAAGCATATTGTTGAGATGCCGGACTGGGGTGAGTTTAATCTGAAGATACACAAGTCTAGGCGCTTTGTTAGCGTCAATGGTGAACCGGGAATTCTACCACCCAAACCAACGGTTAAATTCTCACCCAATAATAATGTTAAAAAGTATTTTTACTCTTTAGGAGATGAGAGGACTGTGATAAAATAGGTCTTATTATGGCTACGCCAACTGAATCATTACAAAACAAAGCCAACGCATTAAGCACGGGTTTAAATAATTCAAGGACCGCTTATGCACCAAACACATCACCTACCTCAAGTGATGTTTCTTTGGATTCTCAATTAGCATCAATCAATAAGCAGATAGAAGATGCAAAAAGTAAAAACCTAAGAAAGACATGGTACGGAAATGATACACAAAACCCACAGGACGAAGTGGCTCCTTCAGACGGTCTAATTGTTGGTGGGCTCAAAGCTTTAAGTAAACCACTTAATGCTATTGCCGGCGCGGCCCAATATGCTGTAGGTAAGGGAACGTCAGGATCATTATCAGGTAATGTTAATAACGCCCTAAAATCAGGTTTGACATTTGGAAATATATTAGAACAAGAGGGTGCTCCGAGAGCTGTTCAAATACCATTAGGCTTCGCGCTTGATGTTATGTTTGACCCAATAAACTGGCTAACTGCAGGAACCGCGGCGCTTATACCTAGAGTCGGAACAGGACTTGTAAAGGGAGCCCTCAAAGAAGGTGGAATAAAAGCCGGAGTTGAAGCAGCTGCCTCTGGCGCAAAATCTAGTATCGCAAGTAAAGCTGCCACAGCAATGAACCTAGTTCCATTTGCAAAGAGGAGTTCTGCATATTCTAATCTCGCAGAGAAGATAGGAAAGTCTGCCATCTCGAGTGCAGAAAAATATGACTCTCTTATCGGCTCAGACATTTATGATAGGCTTGGAAAAGGAATTGCCGGAATGAAATCCGGTGTAATTGGAAATACTGCGGAGAGTTTAATTCGAAAAATACCATCAACAACTATCCTTGGAAAAGTGACCCCTTCCGGAGAAAAGATTGCTGACTTCTTTAAATATTCACCCGCATCAGCTTCTAAGGTTGCGGACCTTAAGGACCAAGTAACAAGACTTGCAAAAGATCAAGGCGCCGTTCTAACAAGAACTGCAGACGGTGCACACTTTGTGAATGTCGATGATTTCTTAAAGCCAAACGCCGCAATTAATCTTGCAGATAAATCAGGCGAGGTTATGAATGTTGCCATTAGGGATGCTGACGGAGTATTGAAGCCGGAATTTACAGGACAGGTAAAAATCCTTGACTCAGTTGAGAACGCGCAATCTTTATTGGAGGTAGCAAAAGACGATTATAATATTAAGCACCTAGCACAAGCATATAAAACATATGAACCCGGAAAAACAGGAGTTCAGTGGTATGACACCGCGGTGGAAAAAATTAAATCATCAACTGTTGATGATCTTATTCACCTTAGATTGGGTGACGGAAATCCTACTGAATTACTACAGAAGAATTCAGACGATCTAGTAAAAGAGTGGAACAACTTACATGACGTTTGGGATAGCGCAAAAACAAAAGCAAAAGACATGGCGGGAAATGTTATTGAAGCTGCAAAACACCCACTTGATCTAAAACCGTTTGAGGCTCTTATGAATGCTCAAAAGGATTATCTTGCAATCTTCAAAGCCGCCAAGGTTCCAATGAACGTTGCGTCGCACGTTGTTGCCCATTTGTCAAACTTCTTTATGGGTGCTATGACAGGTCTTCCGGTTCACGAAGCGGAATATGTAAATTCAATTAGAGAGGCTAATAAATTAGTTAGGGGAAAAATGGGAGCCAAGGGTCTAAAAGAAATGTTCTTCAATGATACAAACTCATTCGTAGACTTCCTAGATAATCACCCAGAAAGATTTAGACAATTAACGGGAATGGACCCACAGGAAATTGCTAATAAAATTACGACAGAACAAAAGGTTGTTGGTGTTCTTGGTGGAACAATGTCTGAAGTTAAGAAGTTCTTGACCGAAGCTTTTGACTCTATTGAGGCCGGTATATCTCAAAGTGATAGTCTGGCAAGCATGGAGAAGTCTGCTAATGAAGCAGCTATCTTTGAAGCGACAGCTTCACCGGTTGAAAAGGCCGCCCTAAAAGAAAAGATGGGAAGATATTCAACTCCTTCTGAAACGTTAAGTAAGTTGGCTAAGGAGGCACCAGTAAGAGAAACAGAATTGGCCGGATCGTGGGCAGCTAACGAAATTCAATATTCAAAAACAATTGAAAAGATAAAAGCTTTTGTTGCAAAAGAGGCATCAGATAACCCAAAGAATGTTGTCGCGCAAGTGGCAGAATTCATTGTTAATAAAATGCCTAAGGCGTATGAACAAGTCGACCAAACATGGAAACTTGGAACAACAGATTTCCTTAGCCGAGTCGGATTAACAGAAGGTCAACTTCAAACAGTTAGCAGAACTGTTCAAATGAATAAAGATGATCTTCTTGAACCTGTCATCTCAGGTGGACAAAAGAGATATAAACTTACACCGCTAAAGGCTTCTGATGTTGCTCAAGAAACATACATGAACTATGCGGCTATGCCAGATTTCGTAAAGGTGATGAGAGCTATCCCAATTGCGGGAGCTCCGTTTTTGTCGTTCCAATATGCGATAGCAATTAAGACAGCTAAGACAGCAATCTCTAACCCAGCAGTTTTCAATAAAATAGGTTTTCTATTAAGTGAGATTTCAGGATCAAGAACACCCCAAGAAAAAATTGCTCTTGAACAAAAATATAATGAGTATCTAAAGTCACCAACTGTAGTGAAGATGTTCGGCATGTGGAATACAGATGCAAAGAACTTTGTTCCTTATTACACCATGAACATGCTTAACCCTTCAGAGAGAACATACGGAGATTCTGCAAGAGAACAAGTACTAAAGGCACTTGATAAATTCCCAGTACTTCAAGACCCAATAGGATCAGTTCTAAAAGATTACTTCATCCAACCCTGGTTATTATCAGGAACCGGTCAGGTGGCACAAGGTCAATTTGGTCAGCCTCTTTATCCATCTTACGATGAGAACGGAAATCCTACAGAAGCGAGCCTGGGCACAAAAGCTTTCTACGGCGCAAGATCAGTAGCAGAATCAGTAGTTCCTGGCGCATTAAGTTATGCCGGCATTATCCCGGGCGTTACCGGAGCTTCCCCAGAAGCAATAAATCTTATTCCAAGTTATGGCGCAAGAAGCATCGCGAATGCAGCACAAGGAAGAAGTACTATCGGCGCTATGACTAAGGAGAACGCTGTACAAAAAACTCTCAGAGCAGTTCTAGGAAGAACGGGAATCCCAGCATACACACTAGATACCACAACAACCTCACCATCAAAAAATACTAAATAGTATTGGGGGTCTTCCCTTTTTCGATATAGTGTAGTACAATACGTTTAATTATTATTAAATAAGAAATATATATGGATCCAATAAATCAAGGAGGTGAGTTATCACAAGAGCAAATGAAATCAAACCTGTCAGAAATGATGGGTAAATTAGATTCAAAATATCAAGAGTTTTCAGATCAACAAGCCGGTTCAGCCACAGAACTATCACAAGTTAAAAGCGAAAATCTTCAAAAACTTTTTGATATATTTCAATCATACGGAGTAGACCCAAGTGACCCGCAAGCAGTTAGAAACTTATTAGACAAAGTAAAACAAAACAATCCAGAGGCTTATACTCAAGTTGAGCAAGCTCTTACTAGTCTAATGGGTCCAGAAGAAGGGGTCGCAGATCCTATGAACGAAGTTCAACCAGAAACTCCAGCAGAAGATATGGGCGCAACAACTGCTTAGTTATTATCTAAGCGAGAAATATGAATACAAATGAAACATCATCCCAAAATATATGAAGATGTTTTCTCAAGAGATCATCTCGGCAGCAATCATAAACTAAATTTAGATAAGATATCTGTCGGGCCAGACCTAGAGTTAACTGAATATACGTCTCTATTTAAAAACTTCTTAAACAAATTTTATGAAGATATTTTTGACGGCTATGTGAGAGTGTCCTGGCTAAGGAGAAAGTTTTCATATTGTAATATTAGGACCGTGTTTCCAATGTATAAAAATACACCCATTGTAAATCTTGCTTTTGTAAAATTTGTAAGAAGAATTATCGGAAAAGATTTACAGATAGTTACTAGGACAAAAACATTTTCAAAGATAGAGACTTATTTTTCTAGCCTCTTCCCGGGGTTTCTCGAAGGTAATCCCTTCACAAATCCTGAGTATTATAAATTCCCATATAAGCACATAACCTTAGACTTCTTATTCCTTGTCCACCAACTGGACGATAGAATGGAGCTTCTTGACGTCGCTGAAAAAGAGAAGATGAGTTTTGCTGTTTTTATGGACTATATTATAAATTATGTAAGCACTGAGAATGACTTATTACCTAAGCCTAGATTTGTGCTGAAACAAAATTATGATAAAAATGCCCCTTTTTATATTAGGGATAATAAAAAGGATTTACAAGTTAAGAAGGGTAAAAAAAGAAAATGAATAAAAAATTAAAACCAGTTATTTTTGTTCAGGGTAACTACTCGTATAACGCCCAGAACACAAGTCAACAAATAATGCTTCTAAACGCCTTGAAGGTGACACAGGACCCTAAAAAACTTAGGGAGCTAATTGGCGTTAAGACAGTAGCCGATGTCTATAGAACACTAGATAAGATTTCCTTACGTAAGGAGTATCACTCTGCCCTGAGTAAGGCCGGAGTATCTTTTGATTTTATTGTAAAGGGTCTAAAGGATGAAGCGGAATCTGCTGAAAAATCTTCTGACAGATTAACTGCCTTGAACATAATTCTTAAATCAACAGGTATGGATAAATATGAAGAAACGGCTGTTGGTGGGGAAGGATGGGAAGATGCACTTCTTAAGATTAAGGAGGCAGAAAAAATGTCAAACGGTGATGCCGAGGTTATCAAGGTCGCGGAGTATTCTGTTGTAGAACCTAAGATGCCGGAAGCAATAAGAATAGCAAAAGAGAAAGCCAATAACGAAGCTAAAGGATTATATGAATAATGACGTTGAAAAATTAGCAGACCCAAGATTCTATCTTGAAAACTTTTGTAAGATCAAGGGTAAGGAGGGAAAGGGTCTAGAGCCGTTCATCTTAAAACCAGCCCAGTTGGATATTTTTAATGTTATTCAAAGACACAACCGGGTTATCATTATGAAGGCTCGACAAATTGGTTTCTCGACGGCGGTGACGGGTTTTTTATATCACAAAACAATTACAACACCCGGTGTAACATCAGCAATCGTTGGTTACAACAACGACCTTACTGCCGAACTTCTAGATAAAATTAAAACTTTTTATAGAACATCTCCTGACTCCATTAGACCGACAATTCACTATAACTCAAAATTCGAAATCTCTTTCCCTAAATGGGATTCAAAAATGATTGTGCTTCCGTCAACCGAAAACGTGGGTAGAGGATATACAATCAACTATGCCCTTTTGACAGAGGTGCCTTTCTGGGACAAGGCAGAAGAGAAGCTTGTGACACTAGAAGCTTCTGTTCCTGTTAACGGTAAAATTATTATTGAATCATCACCCGGAGCCGTTGGAGATTATTTCCATAGAATGTGGGTTTCTGAAAACGACTATATTAAAAAAGAATATGGGTGGTGGTGGAACTATACTGAGGAAGAAATAGAGACCATCCGAAGACGTATGAATAACCCGCGCCAGTTTAACAACAACTACGCGCTTGAGTTTCTTATTTCTGGTAGATCTGTTTTTTCTCAGGAAACGATTTCTAAACAAAGAAAAACTTGTTTGAAGGTTGGGGATAAAACAAAACTTGAAGACGGAACAGAATTCACAGTAAAAGAAGAGGAGGGATTTAGAATGTATAAACCACCTGAACCAGGACATTTTTATGTTGTGGGTGCCGACTGTGCCGAGGGTGTTACTGGGGGTGACTACTCTGTTGGTGTTATTCTAGATAGATCAACCGGGGAGGAAGTTGGGATGTGGAGAGGACATATTGCTCCAGATAAATATGCAAAGATTTTAAATAAGTGGGGGAGACACTACAACAATGCGCTGATGGTTGTAGAAGCAGAAGCCCACGGAAACGTTGTATTGAATGTGCTAAAACAATTGCTTTACCCCTCTCTTTATTTCAGACCCTCTCGTTTTGACACAATAGGTAATCCGTGGTCTGATAAGTTGGGTTGGAAAACAACAAAATTAACTCGACCAATATTAATCGACGAATTTGAACAAATGGTGAGAGAGGGAGAGTTAACATTACACACGAAGGAGACGGTTGACGAAATGACAGTGTTTATTTTTAACGATGCAAACAACATGGTGTGTATGGACTCATATCACGATGACTGTATTTTTGCCACAGCAATAGCTTATCAAGGTTTCAAGGTTATCTCAGATAAAAAGATGGACCAAATTAACTATAATCAACACTTACCTACACAGGGATATTAAGTAGGACTATGGTAAAATATAATCAAAATTCAATTTATGTATACACAACCAAACAAATATACGAGATTCAATACTTACAGTCCGTCAGATTACGGTCCTGAAGAAGTTGCATTTCAATCAAAATTCCACCTTCAGATGAACGATGCTCGTAATTATTTCTTACGTGTTATTAAACCTCGTCTAGACAGGTCTTATAAATTATATATAGCATACAACGGAGACCGCCAACTTCAAATTAAGAACTGGCAATCAAATATTTTCGTACCTTACGTTCAGGCTGTGGTGGAGACACTTATGCCCCGCGTTCTTGATGCTAGACCGGACTTCTCAGTCCAGGCCAGAAATCAGGCAGACCAGTTTAAAACTGAAAAACAACAACAACTAAATGAGTATCTATGGGAACTTTCTCAAATGGATAAGATTGCCGAAGACGTTGTTAGATCTTCTCTTGTTTACGGAACAGGTTTTCTTCAAGCATTCTGGAAAAAAGATGTTAGAACACACAAATTCTTAAAGTCAAAAGACCTATTAAAGAAAAAATATGAGTGGAAAGAGGAATCTAGAACTTTTTATGATGCTCCGGCAGCTGAATGGGTTGATAACTATACTCTTTGGTACGATTGGCACAATACAGAACGTCAAAATAAGCAATATTGGTTTAAAAGACTTGTTCTTACGGCCCCAGAAATCAAAAAGAAGTATCCAAATGCTGATCCAGATCGTTTACAACTAGCCTTAAACAACCCCGGTGGTGATTTAAGCGATTATGCATCAATTCGTGTGCAAGTAAAACAGAATTCAGACCTTACTGTTAAGGGTGTTAACTCATTTAACGGTCCCGCATACGGTTTTGGTAGTGATAAATACAATACTTTCGGTGATCCAGACCTACAAATGTATGAAGTTTTTGAATGGACACAGCCTTTTGCTGATTGTTACTCTGTTCACGTAGGCGGAAGTTGGACTCCTATCCTAAAAAACGGTTGGATGCCTATTCCTTATGACTTTAAGGAGGCAAACTTCATTGATTTTCCTTATTTGAAGGTTCCTGGAGAATTTGAAGGGTACGGATTGCCTATGATCCTTGAAAACCCTCAGATTATGATGAACATGATCAAAAATCAGCGTTTAGATGCTGCTACTTTGTCAATTCACAAGATGTGGATCGTTAATCCTCTTGCAAACATCAATAAAGAGGAATTGGTTACACGTCCTTTCGGTATTATTTACTCTGTGGACCCAAATGGGGTGCGCGAAGTTCAATTTAGTGACATTAAAGCCAGCGCTTACAAGGAAGAAGACTTATTGAAGGCCGACATGCGTTACGCATCCGGTGTTGATGACTTTTCTATGGGTGCAGGAGGATCAGCGGGCTCAGCAACTGAAGTTAGACACCTTAGAGAGTCAACTCTTGAACGTGTTCGTTTATTTATCAACCACTTAGGTAACGGTTTTGCCGATTTGATGAGATATTGGATGGATATGGAACGACAATTCTTCACAAAAGATATGACTATTAGAATTATCGGTGATGATGGAAAAGAACTGTTCCCTCTTATCGAAAAAGAAGATCTTTGCGGTAAGTTTGATTACAAGGCTAAAGTTCTTCCATCTATTGCCGGTCAACAAGACGTCAAAAAGAAACAAGACATGGATCTATTCCAACTTCTTATCAATTTGCCCTTCGTGGATCCACAAAAACTTACACAAAAGGTTATCCAAGATTGGGATTGGTCTTTGGATTCAATTGTCAAAGGAGAGGATGCGCAAGCAGAACAACAATTGGCGGTTGACGGTCAAGCAGACCCTAACGCACAAGACCCAATGGCAGCGATGATGGGTGGCGCGGATCAACAGGGTGCTATTCCACAAACTCAAGACTTAGGAACCGGTCCAGCTCCAGCAACAAGCAATATCCCAGCCGGTGTCGCAGGTAACGCGCTTGCAATGCTTAGGGGTGGCGCTCCTCAGGGAGCAGCGGTAGGAGGACCAATAGTTCCTCAATCCCCAAGAGACTTATTTTTGTCTGGGGGAGGAAATGTCTCAACCAGAGTAGCTCTTCCAACAACAAATACTAGAGGCGCAAACAGAACCGGAAATGTAAATACAAATACTAGCGCGCACAGTATTAATAGCAACCCGGAATCTCAATTAATGAATAGAGCAACTTCTCTACAAAGAAAAAAATAAGATGAATAATTTAAAGAAAAAGAAAATTTTAAAGAAGGCGTGCGGTAAGGGGGGATTAGCAACATCTCCTTTTTCAGAGGCGTCTTCACCAATCAACCTTCTAAAGACAAAGGGAGAACCTCCAACTGTAGCTGTTATTCCAAAGTCAAAGGATAATTCATCATCAAATAAATAACATGAATAAGAAATCAATTCTAAAGAAATATACGGGACAAGGGGGTCTTCAAACTGTGGGTAACACAGTTAGAAATGTCGTAAGAAACATTACAAAAGGTAATGATGTAACACCGAAGGAGGCTCCAGAATCAACAACTTTTAAATCAAAAGCTGTTATCCCTTATTCAAAAGAATCGGCAAACCCAGGACCAAAAGGAATGGAAAAAGTTATTGTTCCATCACAAAGAATCCCCGGCGCGGCTAATAAGGGTAGAATTCTTCCAGATGTAAATGCTAAAAAGATGAATTCTCCTGAGTTTCGTGATAGAATACCAGCAAATGTTATGGGTTCTGAAATATCTCATGACCCGAGCAACAAGAACCTTCCTAAGATACCGTCAATCAGTAACGGCCCTGAGAAGGAAATGAAAAATGATATCAGGAAGAAACTTTTATCTCAAAAGGTTAAAAGCATAATGTAATTAACAATTAATTTAAAAACAATGAACAAGAAATCAATATTAAAAAAAGCGTGCGGTAAGGGTGGACCAGGAATGTCTTTATCTCACATTGTTCCTAATCTTAAAAAGGTGGGAGCAGGGGTTGTCAAGGGTGCTAAAAAAGTGTATAACGCACATATAGACCCAGTTGGAGGTGCTAAAGATATTTTGTCTGCAGGAGCAAAAGGTTTTAGCGAAGCATATAAGAACAACATGGCTAAATACAAAAACGAGTCTGGAATTGATAAAAACCTTTTCGGAGATGAATTAAAAGCTGGTGTTAAAGGTACAATCTACGGTGGAATTAAGGCCGGTCAAAAAGCGGTTGAGGAATTATCACCAAAGAAGAACATTGTAAAAAGTGCTGTTGTAAAAGCTGTTGGTGGAAATGGGGCAAGAGATATACCATCAGCTAAAAAAACAGCAACTCCTAAGGGGTGGGATAGTCAAACTTATAAAAACTTTAAGAAAGCAAATCCGAACTTAGAACCTGACGCAGAAGATACTTATAGAATGAGAAACGCAAAATAATTATTAAATTAAAAATAAACATATGAATAAAAATACAAACGCCATCAAGGGTTACTTCACACAAGACATCAGAGATGCCATTCGGGATATGGATGATAAAGACATGATTTCTTATTTAAAGGAGTTGGAGGGAACCAAATTCTGGTTTGCTATCCTTAAATATAATCAGCAAAGAATATCTACAATACAAGATTCTTTTCTTGTGCTTGATCCGGTCAAGGAACCATCTAAGATTTCTCAGTATCAAGGGGTAATCACGGGTATGCTTGATCTACAAGACGCCGTTCTATCATTAAAGTTCGAATCTAAGAAGTCTGAAAATCCTAAATATAAAGAAGAAAAGGAGCAGGAGAACAATGGGGGGGCTTATGGTGTTGTATAATAAATAGTACTAATGTATAATATAAAATATTATGATAAATGACACAAAAAAAGAAATTGTAAAGAGCGCACTTGATAAGATCAAGTTGGTTGATGCGGGTGTCAAGGATAAATACGGTTACGAATCATGCGGCCCGAAATTAGACTCTCCTAAAGAAAGGGTTTATTATCCAAATATCAGCTTAGACTCAAGAGAGGCGCCGATGCTGGTTGGTGTTGATACGGGAGAAAAAGTAACACTATTAATAGAAGCTTCAGTTGTTTCTCACTCATTAGACGAGAACAGAGATAGAAAGAATGAGAGATTCACCTTGGAGATTAAAAAGATAGGTGTTGTTTCAACAGACAAGAAATCAAAATAACATTATGGCAAACTATGCAAAATTAAAAGCAGCGGGAATAGCAAGCTTTCTTAGTAAGAAGGCTTCTACTGCTATAAAAAAGTTTTCTCAATCAGAGAAGAAGCTTAATTCTGTTAAAAAAACAGGTAGGGTATCAGCCCCTTCGGTGAATCTTGGTAAATTAACAAAGATTAAGATTCCAAAGGAAAAGAAATTAGCAGTTCTTAAAAAAGCAGTAAAAAATGTCGGATTTTAATCAACCACAAAATAATACTGCTCCAACAGATACTTCTAACTCATTATCAGAGGGTAGATTGAAGGTCGATACTAGTGGGATGAAAAAGAAGAAGAAGGCAATTATTAAAAAATACCTTAAAAACAAATAACATGGATAGTAAAAAAGCAAAAAAATTAATCATCAAGAAAGCCGTTAAAGAGGAAGGGAAGAAACACGAATCTTCTGAATCTCCTGCAGTTGAAAAGGCAGAAACAGCAATCGAAGGTGGTGCATCATTGAAAAAGTACAAAAACTTAGGAAAATAACATGAAAAAAACATTTTCAACAGCAGAGGCAAAGAAAATATCTGAAAAGATAGGTGAGAAGCTAAACAATAAAGGTTTGGCTGCCTTTAAGAAAGGCCTGGGTGTTGAAATGGAACATGGAACAGAGGGTAAATCAGAATACGGCGTTGATACAAATGTGACTAATAACGATCCTATAAAAACAGGTAAAATCGCATTAGCACATGTTAATGAAAGCGTGGATTATTATAAAGACCTTGGTAAGTTGGAGTCCAAAGAAAAAAAAGGAGCCCTTAAGGCAATTATTAGCAAAATAACAAAATAACATGACGCATAACGACAAAAGCAAAAAGACACAAGAAGATCAAGCAGACCTATTGGGGATGAAGCCCTTTTCTAGTATTGGACCCGATCGCGATACAGAAGAAACAAAGTCTGTTGTAGATAAATTGAAAAAGAAAAAACTAAATTCTACAAGAGCAGAAGGCTCAACAGAGGAAGATGGCCAAAAAGCAAACCTAGATAAAATGACAGGAGCCATTGGAAACTTTGTAAATAGAAAATAGTGTGTTATAATAAATGATATATAATTATGAATACTAAAATTATGGAAAAAATGTCGGATAATCAAGAAGTGAGACAAATCTCTGAGGCTCTTCAAAAGCTTAAGGAGATGCCACAACAAAAAGAGGGAGTTGATCTTGTTGATATCGCAAAAAAACTTTCAGAGAAGAAATTCGGAAGAAAGTAGACATAATCGTTTGAGCTCAGTCGGTTTATTAACTTAATATGAAAAAAAATTATGGGAGAAAATTATTTTGACGGATCCGTAAACGCGGGGAGTCCAGGTGTTCCAAATCCTAATGTGTTACCAGCTGCAACAGCTGCAACACCAGGTGCAGGGGAGACATCTACAGTCAGTGAAACAGAAGCAAAAGAATTACAAAGTCTTGTAGGAAGACAAGGACAGGAGTTAGGTGAGTTCAGAAAATTCTTTTCTGATATCGCGCCGCTTCTAGACAAGCTAGATAAGAGTCCAGAAATCGTACAAGCCATCGTTGATGGGAATATTACTGCCGATCTTGCAAAAGCGGCCATGGAAGGAAAAATCACCATCGCGGATGCTCAACTTGTCACTAAAGCCGAAGAGGAAGTGAAGAAAGATTTGGGGAAGAAGGGTTATGAGGGAGCTTCAGCAGAAGAAGTAGCCAGACTAATTGATGAGAAGGCAAAGGAAATTTCATCTTCATTCCAAAAGGAATTGAAAGAGCGTGATGAACTAAGCGCATTCGAATCTAATGTTAATGATTTTATAGCTAGAACACCAGATTTTGCGCAATATGCGTCAGAAATTGATAAATGGCTAGATTCTCATGAGGTAACTGATATTGCGGTAGCTTATTATGCTGTTAAAGGTGAACTTTCTGTAAAGGAAGCTAACAAACAAGCAGAAATTGATAAAGCAGAAGCTGAAAAGAATTTTGCTCTTAACGCAGGCGGAAGCCAAGGCGGAAAGACATATATTCCTTCAGGAAGCAATGTCATTGACTCTCTTATCTCATCTAAAGCAAATCCTAATCTATTCTAAACTGGTTTTATGAAAATATAATTGTTTTTAACACAAAAATTATAAATTTATCAGATAGAATTAATTATTAAAATTATTATGGGATATCCATTTTACACAGAGCCTACTCACGATCAAGGTGCAGCAGTGACTCTAGCAGCAACAAACGCAGGAAGAACCACAGCTACATCCGTTGCAGAACAACGAATGATTGTCGATGCAGTCGACAAAATCTTCCTACTTGAACCTAACAAACACCCTCTTGTAACACTTCTAACAAACGTTGGAAAAGTTTGGGATGGTAAATCTTGGAAAGGATCAGGAATGATGAAAAGAGCTACAGGAAATCCTGAGTTCAAATGGTTCGAAGATTATTACGGAGGACGTTACGCACGAGTTTCAGGATCAGCATCAGCAGCAGCAGACCAAACACCTACAGTTGTTGGAGCAGGTTCAAACTCAGGTTACATCTTCACAGCCGGTGATGCAGTTAAAAACGCAAGAACTGGTGAAGTAGCAATCGTTGGAACTGTTACAGCTACAACAATTCAACTACACACACGTGGATACGGATCAACAGCAGCTGCAGCAATGCAAGACGGCGACGGTCTATTCATCGTAGGTAACGTTAACGAAGAAAACGGTGGAGCAAGAAACGTTAACACAACAAGAGTAACTCCACAAACAAACTACACACAAATTTTCAAGACAACAATCGCATTGTCAAACACAGAAAAAGAAGCTAATCTTTACGGTGGTAAAGACCTTCCTTATCAACGAGCAAAGAAAGGTACAGAACATGCTCTTGATATTGAACGAGCTTTCTGGTGGGGTCAAAAATTCGCAGACACAGGTGTTCAAGGTCATCCAAGACGTTCAACAGGTGGTGTTCTAGAATTTATCCAATCAGGTAATGCATACGTACAAAACCAATCAGGTCCTTTGACAGCTCCAGATATGAACACTTTCCTTAGAGAAGGTTTCACATACGGAAATGACACAAAGATGCTTTTCGCAGGTGGTATCGTTCTACAAGCTATTAACGAAATTGCAAGAGGTCAAATCTTGATGCAACCAGTTTCTACAACTTATGGAATGAAAGTAAGTACATGGGTTACAGCATTCGGCACAGTAAACATTGTTCACAATCCATTGTTTGTTCAAGACTACGCAGGTTACGCATTCATGCTAGATATGGAATCATTTGCATATCGTTTCATGAATAACCGTGATACTAAATTGGAAATGAACATCCAAGCTCCAGATGCTGACGGTGAAGTAGATCAATACATCACAGAAGCAGGACTACAAAGAGAACAAGCTGCAAAGCACGCTCTTCTTGTCGGAGTAACTTCATAGTTCAAATCCAGCCTGAGGCTGGAGATTGGGACCTCTACACGGGATTTCAATCTTCAGTCTCAAGTTGGTGATCCTTCACGCTTATGGGATCAAAAATCATGTAGCGTGCGTATTCTCGAAATACGTCCCCATTAGATCAGGGGTAATTGATCGAATTAACTAAAATTATTATGGCATCAAGAGATTCATTAGAAGTACGAAAGTTACTTGCAAAAGGTGCAGCAGTTTTTGCTGGTACCGATAAGTCAGTAGCACTTCGTCTTCGATACGTAGGTACAGGTACAGTTACATCTGTTACAGCAGTTACAGCAACAAGTGTTGAAACTATTACATCAGATGGAGGAACAGATACATTCCTATTTTCAGCTTATGCAACTATGGGTGCTCTAGCTGACGCTATCAACGGATTGGGTATTTTCGAAGCAAGAGTTTTGGACGTTCTACGTTCAGCAGCTTCAGATGACGCTATCCTAGCAGAAGCAATCACAACAGCAACATATGACGAAAACAACAACCCAGTTTATGATCTAAAAGTAGATACATCAGGTATGTTTTACGTGGGAGCATGTTTGTCAAACAACAGAGCTTTCGGACTTCCAGTAGACGGACACAGAGTAAGTCTACAAGAAATCGCATACGTGGCTAACATGGGAACTGCAGCATCAGATGGTCTAAAGGTTTATGCACGAGATATCAAGTCAGGATCTGAAAGATTGGTTTATGCCGGACTTTCAGTAGATACAACTGCTACAACTGTTAACTTTGCAAGCGGAAACGGTTCAATTACATCAAACGATGGAGAAGAACTTATCGCCCTTATCAAAGACGGAGCATCAATGGCAGACGGAGCTTATATCAGAGTATCTGGTATTCTAGAATAGTAAGATAGGTTTTCTTATCTTGTGGGGTGTGTTACAATACTGTAGCCCACCTTATCAAGATCGGAAGATCTGATTGGTCAGGAAGTTTATTAAAATTAATATATGAAAAAAAATTATGTCAACAAAATTCGTTAGCAAAAACTCAAACTACATGGTAGTTCTAAAACCAGGAATAGAAGGGAACCGAAATCTCGGAACTCATGCTGTGCCTGGTCTTTACATTAAATTTCAATCAGGTGTGGTAGATATCAAAGAAGATCGTATTGTAGATCTTATGAGAGAACACCCATCTTTCGGAACAGATTTCGTAGAAGTAAAACAAGAAGAAATCGATCCATTTTCAGATACAAGGGAAGAAACAGAACCAGGCCATGTTATTTCAGAGATCAAGTACGGTCACAATGAAAAAGCGGCTAGTTCACCGGCTAAAGTAAAAATGTCACCAGCGCTTAAGAAGATTATTGAGGGAGAAGCAATGAAAATGCTTCCAGATCTTCTAAAGTCAAATCCAGCAGTTCTTAAAGAACTTATTATGGGGTTGGCATCAGAAATGAAGGCAAATGACGCAAAAAAAGAGGTAGTAGAAGACGAGGTTGACGAAGATCAACAAGAAGAAGCTGCAGATGAAACAATAAAAGATGAAGAAGTAGAAAAAGAAGAAGTTAAGGAGGAAAAGGTAGTTACAGCTCCAAAAAAGGATCAGAAAAAATAGATAGTGATAAGTGTGGGACTGTGGTAAAATATGTTTATTCTAATTAAATTATAAATTACCATGTCAAACAAATTCTTCAATTTTTATTATGACCCTGTCCGACAAGGGTACGACACAAACACGTGGAGTACCCTTCTTGGCGTTCCTGCTATTGTTTCAAACAAACTACAGCTGGTTAATGCCGGAGCTATTCATTTTGCAGACCTTTTAAGAGGTGAGGCAATATTTAACGTAACAATGCCAGAACCTGCAAATACCCACGATATGGCTTTCGGGTTCATCGAATACAATAAAAACGCCTGGGCAAGATTTAGGATTAATGATGAAAATGTCATTGCAGAAATATCAAATGGGGGAACAGATGATTTTGAACTCTGTGCATGGAACTCTGATTGGAATGATGCACCGGTAGAATTTAAAATAAAATGGGAAGCCGGAATGGTAACTTTCTCAATTGGAGGAGAAATGAAGTGGCAAACTACAGATAGAATTAACATTGAGGGTGACCCAATGAGTCTTTACGTATACAACAATACGGCAGCTGCGGTCCCAATGGACGTTAGTTACATTATTGCAAAAGGTGTACAGAGCTCAACTCTTAAGGTCTTCTAACCCACAGTACTGTGGTAAAATATAACCATGTCCAACGAATACATTAATTTTTCATACGATCCATCAAAGAACGGATTCTCAACATCCGAATGGCACAGCCTTTACGGCACCGTTTCAGTTTCTGGTGGAAAATTGCTATTTAATAAATCAGCAATTATTCATTACGGAGATATTCTTCGTGGTGATATTTCTTTTAGTATGAATATTCCTGCTCCTGCAACCGGGATAGACACAAGGTTTGGCCTAACCCTATACAGCAAGGGGGCTTATATTCTATTTTCAATAAACGACACAACCCTAACCGCAACTTCTTCTGACGGAACAAATATAACTTCCGTAGGAATAGATTGGCAAGATAGCTGGACCGATGCTGATACAGTCTTTAGAATCAAGTGGGAAGCGGGAATGGTATCATTCTTTGTTGCCGGCAACCTAGAGGCTTGTATTAATGATATCTCTGTCTCAGGTGATCCAATGAGTCTATACGTTATAGCAGATGGCGAAGACGAAACAACTCTTAATTACATAACTATAAAAGGAGTACAATCTTATGTTATGAGTGAAGGTAATGATGACTCCACGTTTGAACCTTATGTAAGAACATATGACAGATTAACTATTCAAGATGTTCCTGTCGTATCTACAACAATTTCTGTTGATAAATATGACTCTATAGGAATTTCAGAATCTAAATCAACTAGTAACCCGGCTTAAAAACCAGGTATAATTATGGGTGTTTTTTAACTACTATCTTTTTTTAAATATATGTTGTATAATTGCATACGTTAAAAACAATTAATTATGAATATGAAATAATAAGGCAGCGGGAGAGAATTTTGATTTTGTGCTAAGGCATGATATCAAAATATTAATCTAGATTAATATTTAATTTAAAAACTACATGAAAAAAACAAAAGGCCACTCAGACGGCTTAAGAGTACGAGGATTTTTCCGAGTACAATTGACCGAGGATGGAAAGGGCGTTGTTGGAGATTCAGGTTGGAAAGAGAACCAAGTCACTGACTTGGGGATCAATCAATACATTGTTAACTGGCTAGTGTCAGGAGCGGGTAAAAGCGTTTCACATATGGCACTTGGAACAGGAACAGCTCCAGCAGCAGCAGCAACATCTCTATCGGGAGAATTGACAGGATCAGCAGGCGCAGGACGTGCTGCTGTATCAAGCTCAATTGTAGCTTCAGGAACAGCTCAGTTTACAGCGGCATTCGCATCTGCAAACTCTTTCTTGACAGCAACAGCAAACATTTCAAACATCGGTTTATTCAACACATCAACAGTTGGCGCAGGTACCCTGTTCGCAGGTAATACCTTTGCATCAAGTTCTTGTGCAACCAACCAGTCTGTAAATGCTACTTATCAAATTCGTTTCGCTTCAGTTTAATCTGACGTTTCTTACTTGAAAGACGATTATCCACTCTTAGGGGTGGATTTTTGTTTTATATGTGTTACACTAATCATTATTATAAATTATTAAATAAATATGAAAAAAATAATAGCAAAAAATACAAGAGATTTATTGAAAAAAAGAAAGTTAAACCTAGTAGATATTGGATGTGGAGGGGCGAAGCAGGGCAAGAACTGGTTTGGAATCGACTATCGAAAGATGCCAGGAGTTGATTTGGTCCAAGACCTAGAGAAGTTCCCTTGGGCAATCCCATCAGAGTCATTTGATACAGCAGTCGCTAGTCACGTGGTGGAGCATATTAACCCATCACACGGAATTTTTATAAGTTTTATGAATGAGGCATGGAGAATCTTGAAACCGGGGGGAGAATTTATTATTGCCGCACCTTACGCAACATCAATCGGGATGTTTCGAGATCCAACCCACGTCAACTTCATTAATGAGGAGACTTGGTCATATTTTGATCCTCAGGACAATTTCTATAACGGCGGTCTTTATAACGTCTACAACCCACTACCGTGGAAAGTAAAAGTCAATACGTGGCACTCAACAGGCAACATAGAAGTGGTACTTGTCAAGAGGGAGATTAAACCTGAATATAAGGTTGATTCAGAACATTTAAGACTTTTAAAGAAACACACTAAATTAACTAAATAATATGAAAAAGAAAATAAACAAAAAATCAGCCTCAGGGTTAACTCACAATGTTCCGGTTCAAAAACAAAGAAACGATTACTCATTACACGGTCAAATAAAGAACGAATATCAGAAGAACCCAGAAACGTGGACAAACAGAATCCTTATTGCCGTTCCGACAACTGGAGTATGTAGAGTAGAGTGGATGATGGCTAGATATGGACAAATTATACCCACAAACTGGTCTCAGGTTGAAATGGTGCAATGGATGAGCACATATTCACCTCTTGAATACCAACTCCCTGACGCGGAAAACCTTATTGCTAAGCACGTTGTAGAAGGTGATTATGAGTGGTTCCTGTCAATTGAACAAGACAACTTGATCCCGCCAGATGCTTTCATTAGAATTAATGAATACATGACTGAAAATAAAGTGCCGATCGTATCAGGTCTTTATTATACAAAATCACAACCACCAGAACCTATTCTTTATAGGGGGCGTGGCAATGGATCTTTTAGAGACTTCAAACTAGGAGACAAGGTGTGGTGTGATGGTATTCCTTTCGGCTTCACCCTTATTCACGGTTCTATCATTAGAGCTTTATGGAATGAATCTGAAGAATATATGGTTGGAAATGAGGTGACAAGACGTGTATTCGAGCTTCCAAACTTTAATGTTGGAAATTATGGGTTTGATAATTCTGATACTGACACTGAGGGTAAAGCTAGGTTTGCTTATACCAGAGGAACAACTGATCTTAATTTCTGTAAAAGAGTTATGAAGGATAAAATCTTTGAAAAAGCCGGCTGGCCAGAACTTCAGAAAAAGAAATATCCGTTCCTTGTTGACACAAACATATTTGTAAGGCATATTGATTTAACCGGTAGACAATACCCAATTTTTGTGCCTAAACAACAACAGCCCATACCGGGAGTTAAGCCTAAAGAGATTAAATAACAACAAAGGAGTCCCAATAAGGGGCTCTTTTTTTATGGGACTATGTTAAAATAACCCCATATGAATGAAAAAAATGAACTAGAAATAAATAAAGAACAGGTTCCGACAGAAAGCCCAGAAATAGAAGTAACACCTGACACATTAGAGATTAATGTGTACGATAAAGTCACGGGGAAAGCAGTTGGACCTGGACAATTATAATTAAAATATGGCCATTAATTTACCTATAGGAACAGATCCGTTAAGCTTACCGGATCACGCTCTATCTCACAGAGTGTTTGCTAATGACGACGCTGCCCCAGTTCAGTCCGTTGTTGTTGATAGTACAGGAAAAGTCACAATATCTCAGGATATAATTGCCCTCTCTTTTATAACTGATGGGGGGTTATCTTCACAGTTTTTAAAAGGAGACGGATCTTTAGACGGATCAGTATATTTAACATCTCTCTCGGGGGCTCTATTGGCCACTGGGGGGGTAGTTGGAGCAACATCACAATACCAACAATTTACCACTGGTATTCAGGGAGGAACCGGAGTCACGGACATCTTAAAATTAAAAGGAACAAGCGGCAATGGAACATTAACATCTCCAGCTATTCAGGCTTTAGTAGGAAATAATGGTGCAACCACAGCTATTACAGTACTTAACAATGGCAACGTCGGGGTGGGGACGAGTACGCCAAGTGGTCAGTTAAGTATAATTCCATCAACTAATACTGCCACAGCTCTTTTTATACAAGGTCTCGCATCACAGTCTGGTAATTTAATTGATATAAAAAATTCTGCAGGAACC
>Ga0172380_10001594_pt1 | contig 38628 bp, 34 predicted proteins | sample Leawe162metaG_FD_119747 | JGI IMG/M metagenome (GOLD analysis project Ga0172380, IMG submission 119747) | Leachate microbial communities from a municipal landfill in Southern Ontario, Canada - Leachate well 162 metaG | ecosystem: Engineered > Solid waste > Landfill > Unclassified | place...
CGTCGATCGCCTGATGCATCCGCAGCCGCTCGAAGCCGTAGCGGTCGGCTTGATGGTATCGGTGGTGGCCTCTGTGATCAATTTCGCCACGGCTCGTACGTTAATGAGGGTGGGCCGCACACACAACTCGATAACCCTCGAAGCAGACGCCCACCACTTGATGACTGATGTATGGACATCGGCCGGCGTCATCGTCGGCGTCGGCCTGGTCTGGCTCACCGGCGCGCTGTGGCTCGATCCGGTTATCGCCCTGCTTGTCGCGGCCAACATCGTGTGGACTGGCTGGCAGTTGATGCAGCGATCCGCAGCCGGATTGATGGACATCTCCCTACCCGCTGAAAGGCTGGAAGCGATCGAGACACTACTGACCGGCTATCGTGCCCAGGGGCTAGATTTCCATGCCTTGCGCACACGTCAGGCCGGCAGTCGAGCCTTTGTCACCTTGCACATGCTGGTACCGGGAAACTGGACTGTGCAGCAGGGGCACGACTGGGCGGAACGCATCGAGGCAGACATTCGCATGGCCCTGCCGCACGCTCATGTAACGACTCACCTTGAGCCTCTGGAAGACCCGGTCTCGATGATCGATCAGGAACTCGATCGACCGCCGGCCTGAGTGACGCGCAACCATTACGTCGCATGGAAGGTGCCGGGTTAAGTCCCGCTTAACGATGCGGCCTCCTTCTTCGCTTTTCTGCGGCAAACGGCTGGAAGGAAATATGGATGACCGCTGTCCTGCTTGGAGCCGACGCTCAGAGGCGGGGATTTTTTGCGTCCTCAGTGTCGGCTCATGGCCGGTTGGGTGAGGTCGCAAGTGACCGCTGCGGAGAATTCAAGTTCGAAGAACCTGGGTTCGGCTGACCGACCGCTCTGGAGAAAGCTGGATGGCCGGATTGGGCACAGAGGGTGAGTTCAGGATTCCGGGGAGCATATGCTCAACAATCCAACTCGGGCTGGCAGCCCCACCGTCCGTTCAGGCCGATTATGCAGATCGCTCGATCACCGGGAGCACACAGGAAACAGCAGCGATTAACCAAGCGCTCATCGCGAGAAAAAACGAATTACTGTGGGGATCCACACAAAAATAAATCAATCACAAAATGCGGATAGCCGAAAAAAATTGGCGATAGTGATTTTGTCAGCTGGTAATTCCGGTACCAGGCCGGGTTTGGTTTGTGGTTTCAACCGAGCAGACAGCTATTTCCAAGCTACCAAAACAGCGAAAAAGGCCAAGTCTATTAACTGGAAATAATCCAGATATAATAAGCACATGCACAAAAGCATGAGTTCCGCATTTCCACTCAACAAGGGTTTCTCACTTGTTGAGCTTGCCGTTGCCCTCGTCATCATCGCGCTAGTTCTGGTGTTGTTCATAGGCGCCTCAAGCGGCTTCATCAGTTCGAAGCGCAACGAAGCGACGGCACTGAAGTTGAAAGCCATCGAGAACGCAATTGCACTTTTCGTTGCACAGAACAAAAGATTGCCCTGTCCGGCGGATGGCACAATCCCGGCCGGGACGTTTGGTTCTGGCGTCGAGAGTCCGCCAGGGGGCGGGGTTTGTAACCAGTTGTCTGGAGTGGTTCCTGCACTTACGCTCGGCATGAGCGAAGCAGACGTTCTCGACGGCTGGAACAACCGGATAACCTACCGTGTGTCTTCTGGTGCGCCTGGCAGTCTGACGATAAACAATGGCATGGACATGAGTTGGTGCGATCCGGCCGGCACAGCAGTCGCGGCTGTCGGCGCAAATAGTCTATGTGAGAATCCCGCTTGCCCCGTCACCCCCAGCACTTGCTGCAAATCTGACAACCTCGTCGCTTGCGTCAGACCAACTTTATTTCTCGCTGGCAAAGGTCTTCAAATTCAAAATGCTGCCGGCATTGTTCTAATGGATCCTGCTTTAGGCCAGGGGGCCGCCTACGTACTTATAAGTCATGGGGACAACATGGGTGGGGCTTACTCCCAAAATGGTGTGTTGCTGGGATCGATTGGGGCGCAAGTAGGAACCCAAGAAGCGCAGAATGTTAACAATACGGTTCTCCAAGCTTTCTATGTCGATTCCAATTACGTCGGGAGCGACACCGTGAACCATTTCGACGACCTGGTATTGCGCCCCTCTATCATCTCGGTAGCCTCAAAGGCACAGCTTGGCCCACACGCCCACTAGAACCCCGCCGGGTTCCAGGCGACGAACACGCGGCGCCGTGCTTTTTGGCATCGTAGCCGCTCTTTCCATTGCCATCATCCTTGTTCTTGCAGGCTCGATACTCGGGATATCCGAGATACGCGCGGGGAGAACAGAGAGAACCCTGGATGGGTTGAAGCGCATCGAGGATGCCTTGATTCAATTCGTTGCCGTTAATGGCCGGCTGCCTTGTCCGGCAGACGGCGTTCCCGATACGGGCATCGAAAATCCGGCTGACCCTAACCCGCAGATCGGCGCCGCCACATGCACAACACTGGTAGGTACTGTGCCTTGGCGAACGCTTGGAATCTCGCAGGACATCGCTCTCGATGCCTGGGCCCAGAAAATCTCCTACAGGGTTTTCCACGGCCCGACAGGTCTCACGCAAACCGGCGGCGCCAGCATGTCGGATTGCGACTCAAACCAGACGGGACTCGGCATACCGTTGCCCGTCAATGGTCTGTGCGATTCGGTAAATAGAGACAATACCCCTGAACAATTTCTTATTGGCAAGGGCCTCTCCTTCAATGACAAGGGGAACACCACGACTGGCGTCGCCTTCGTCCTTATCAGCCATGGCCCCACGGGAAGAGGGGCGTTTCTTCCTGGGGGAAACCAAATAACTCTCCCGAATGCGGCCAATGGGCCGGAAAGAGGGAATGCAACTAACAATACCTTGATACAGGCCCAGAGAACTTTTTTCGCGCTAGGATTTTCGGATACATCTGTGTCGCCCGACGATCCAAACCATTTCGATGACCTGACGCGTTTCATTCGAATTGATGAGCTCGCCCGCAAGGCCGGTCGTGGCCCTCGTGACTGGCCTGAATCCACAGAAACGGTTGGGTTCGACGAGACAACCACAGCCAACATGACCACTGCTGGCACCGATCGGTTTCAGGCAACTGGGGATGCAGGTTCAGGGAGAGTGTTCACCCGTGGCGCAACAGCAGATGTCGTCACCTTGGGAGGCGCCGGTGGCGGTCATTACTCGGCATGCTTGTGGTGGCCAAATCCCTTCCACATTTACAACGCGGCAACTTCCACAGCAAAAAGCTTCAGGATGACAGTCGATTTCGAGTTCCCTGATCTCACCGGCAATCCTGGCGGAGGGATGACGGTTGGGTTCCTGCCGGGAAACTCTCCCCCGACTCTAGCCACATGCGGAACCAATGCGGGCACTCCAACTGAAGTGCTGAGAGACATCGGCTGGGGAGGGGGCACTTATGCGACTACAGAACGTTTCGCCATTGAAATCGATATGAGCCGGCAGAACGATGGAATCTACCTCGATCCAGTGAACAACCATGTCGCCACGGATTGGCATGGCACTCAACACGACGGCATTTTCGGGCCACTGTGCGCGGGAACGGATTGTTCAGTCAGCGGGGTGGCGAATTGGCTAAGAGATGGATTCCCAAATTACCATCGTCTTCGCATCGAAGTCGATCCTAGGATTTGCTCCGGGGGAACCGCCCCAAGAGTGCGCGCTTGGATCATGCAAAACCAAGTGTGTTTGGATAATCCAACCGAGTGCTCGAACATGAGGTTGCAAGCGCCTTATCCGACAGTGGGCTTGCCTTTTGGAACGGTGTTCATAGAGTCCTGCATTCCTCCCCCAACTCCTCTACCTCCTCCGGATAATGCCTATGATTCGATTTATTTCGGTTTCACGGCTGCAAAGGATGGAGGCGTGGCCGAGACGATTCTGAACCTGCGACAATTAGCGGGCGGCGTCTATTAACGGAAATGCTCGCCTTCATCAAGACACTCCTTTCCATAAACGTGGCGCTTGCCGGCAAGGCAAAGGGCATGATGCTTTACAACGATGCCATGGCGCTCTATCAGGACAAGCGATATCGAGAGGCTTTGCCGCTACTTCACCAGGCGGCCGAACTTAACCACATAGATGCTATTGCGCAGATCGGGGGCATGTACATGCTCGGACAAGGCGTGCCGGAAAATAACTGCGAGGCCGTTAAATGGCTTGAGATGGCCGTTCGCGCTGGGCACAAGTCGGCAGTCGGCACGCTAGGCATGCTGCTCGCAACGGGAAAGGGCGGGGTCGCTAGAGATATGAACAGGGCTATTCCTCTCATGAAGCAGGCTGCAGCGGAGGGTGATTCCCAGTCAGCCAGAATGCTGGAAATGATCGAAAAAGGGGAAGGCATGTTCGCCTCTCCCAGGAAAAAGCGGCCCGCTGGCAGTTGATGGCCTTGGCTGAGTGCAATGAGGATCACACTCCTCTTGGGCTGCCTTATGATCCTGCAAGGACATCCCGTCCATGCAGCGGATTCTCTAAAAGGGCGAGTTATCGGCGTCTCCGATGGCGACACGATCACGGTCCTCGATGCGGATAATCGCCAGTACAAGATCCGCCTGGCGGGTATTGACGCGCCGGAATCTCATCAGGCCTTCGGGCAGAAATCGAAAGCCAATCTTTCCGCGCTCGTTTTCAACCGCCAGGTCGTCGCCCAATGCACCAAGACCGACAAATACCGGCGCGAGATCTGCAAGGTACTGGTCGACGACATCGATGCCAACCTGGAGCAAGTGAGGGCGGGCATGGCCTGGTGGTATCGTCACTACGCGAAAGAGCAATCCCGGCAAGACCAAGAAGCATACGAGGCTGCCGAATTCAACGCGAAGATCCGGCGCTTAGGGTTGTGGGCCGACAAGAACCCAACGCCGCCGTGGGACTGGCGACGCGGGAACCGTCAATAGAACCCGGGCTCATCCCTGAGGCGCCTCTGCTGCACAATAGGCCCATGCTGGCCCTGGTCGACGGCAACCAATTCGAAACCAGGGATCTGCCGATGATCACCGAGTGCACCCGGCCAGAATTGGTCATTGAAGAAGTATCCACAAAGCAGCCAGTCAGACGCTCTGCGTGTATGCTAGCGTCAATCATTTCGACATACCGCTTTTCACCGTAATTTAATACTGTATGGAAACGGCTAACGAATAGCGTTTATCCGCAGCGGTAGCGGTTGATGAGGGCGCGGCGGATAAACGCTATTCGTTAGGGCAATCGCCGGATAACTGATAGAACTCGGGTGAGATCAAATGCGACTACCATCGTTTGAAATTGTGAATCAGCGCAGTATCAAGCGGGCCCAATGTGTGAAAGTACCTCCGCTAATGGTGGTCGCTGGTCCGAATGGATCTGGGAAGTCGACTCTCCTGAACGCCATCCGATCCCAGGCGGACTACAAGAACATTTTGTACGTGGGCCCTCACCGGGCCATGCGCCGACAGCAGGTTCAGTCACGGCACTTGCTCGCGCCATCGATTTCATTTGAAGCACTCCTGTCGGGTCAGAACGTTCCTGGTTTTGAGGGCATCCAGATCTTTGGTGGCTCTCGCGATCCGTGGGGCTATGACGATTCAGCGAACTATCTGAAGCACGCGCTCTGCCAGATTGAAGTGGACCGACAGGCAGCGATCACCGCTAAGGTCGATCGGGATGGTGGGATCGTCCCAGGCACATTGGGCGATCCTTGGAAGCCGCTGCGGGAACTGACACACAATCTCCTGCCGCACATGTCATTCGTCAAGATAGACGCGACTAACCGTGATCAAGTAAAGGTATTGTGGAGTGTCCACGGTTTGAAGGAACCCGTTGACCTTGATGATCTCAGCTCGGGTGAGAAGTCGATTGTCCAGATGTTTTATCCGCTAGTTGAGAAAGAGATAAAGGCCCTTCTCAAAGAAATTGGCGCTGGCCCACAAACCGTGGAACGCCCGGAACTCTGCGTCTTAATAGACGAGCCGGAATTACACCTACATCCCAATCTACAGCTTAAAGTTCTCGATTACTTGCGTGTACTAACGGCTGGCGTGCACACACAGGTGATTGTCGCCACTCACTCGCCCACTATGGTTGAGTATGCGAGTTTCGAAGAACTCTTTCTCCTTCGACCAGTTGAGCTCGTAGAACCCGAGAAAAATCAGTTAGTCCAGGTTGCAAGCGATGAAGAGAGGCTCTCATTTCTCAAGGAAGTCTTTGGGTCGACGGCGAACCTAACAGCGCTCCAGCCAGTCGTATTGGTTGAAGGTGTGGGAGAGAAAACCGCGTCGAAGGTGCTCCCAGACAGAAAGCTCTACCGAGCACTTCATCCCGGGTTCGACCGGGTTACCTTGATTCCGGGTGGCGGCAAGGCGGAGTGCAAGGCCCTGCTTCGGGTTCTCAACGACGCGTTGCAGCAGTTCTCAAGTCAGCTGCAGGCCGTGGCACTCCTTGATCGTGACACCGCAGTAGTGTCTGGTGACGCTTTGATCGAGTTGCTCCCCGTTTCCATGATCGAGAACTTTCTTCTTGATCCGGACTCGATATGGGAAGCACTCCAAAGCGTCCTTGAAAAGACCCCATTCCGCACGGTCGATGACGTAGGCAATGCCTTGGATGAGATTATTTCTGGACTTACGGTGGCTGAGGTCGGGCGACGTACAGCCCTAGGCCTCGGTAGCTCTCATTTTTTTCCACCGTCGACGGTGTGTGAAATTGCCTCATCATCTGAAACCTTCGTGCAGGAGGTTGTTGGACGGTATGCGCCCACAGCAATAGCGACGGCGGTATCTGTGGCTGAGCAAAAGGTTGATGAGCTTCTGACGACGAATCGTCGGCGTGAGGAATTCCATGGAAAGACGGTTCTTCATGCGTTTTACCGAACGCATCTCCACCAGGCTGGCCTGCCGAAGGTCGTCTTCACTTTCGAGGCAGCGCGCCATGCCAGGCGGCGCCGCGCGGTCGTGTCCTTCTTTGACGCTTTCTTCGCCCGCCTCCAGCAAGCGTCGTTGTCGGCAACGTCAGCACCGGCTGATTCAAAATAAGAAGTAGCGTCCTAACAAGGCGTCGAACAAGTACGCACCTTATAGGTGCCTGTTTGCTTGAACATTGAATGTCCGATTTCCGAAATCCTAACGGCTGGTTTGGGCACGGAGCGGAAGTTCATCCAACATGAGTCGCTGGCCGCTTCGGCCGACGAACGGGCATTAGGCGGATTCCCTTCAAGCCATGCTGCCTCCAGGAATACCTGTCTGGCTTCGACTTCGGCCAGATCAAGGTACCGACACTCTTCGTGCATCACCGGGACGACGGTTGCGTCGTGTGTCCTTACACGCGGGCACGCGACATATCCAGCAAGTACGGCTTTCCCCTCATCACGGTCACAGGAGCGACCAATCCCACCGGTGACCCGTGCCAGGCCTACAGCCATCATGGCTTCCGCGGTCGCGAGAAGGAAACCATGGCAGCGATTCTGAAATGGGTTAAGTCACGGGATGTGACGGAGACCATCAATTAGCTGGTGTGCACCGTGTGAGGCGCGACTCAAGCTTCCTTCTCTGCGCAACCGGAGTCAGCGGTACATGAAGAACCAGTTTTGACCGTAGCAATGGAAACCCGACCCGGCCCTGGCTCAAGCATTGCCAGCAGGCGCTTGAATTCGCCTTCGGGAACCGGAAAGGTCGTCAGCACGAGCCTTACCAGCTCACGCTCGATCTCGTCCCGCCCGCCGCGGATGAGCGTCAGGTTCGGCTCCTCGGGATTCACGGGCCAATGTTCTCGCTACTGCCTGGCTAACGCCATTAATAAATATACATGCCGAGTATATTTGGGCTGAAGTGCCCCAGTGACCCTGTTCCGTCCCCTCAATCCCTTTCGGACTGCCTCAGGAACTTCAGCATGGCCATGGCCTGCTTCTCCGGCGCATAAGCCAGGTGAAGCAGGAGCCGGACGGGCTTGGGAAGATTCCGGCCCGACTCATAACGGGAACCGCCCGACTGCGTGACGGAAATCCTGCTCCAGAAATCGGCTTGATTCATGCCCAGCTTCGATCGGAGCAGCTTGGCTGCCTCGCCGGATTCAATGAAGTATTTTGGCTTGGTCATCTGGGTTCTCGAATCGTTGAGGGTTGTGTTTTCAGAAGAGTATTTCATGCATTTACGCCGGAATATACATGAGGCGTATATATCCAGATTGCATTGTATCGGCAAGTCGAGCACATGCGAGTTTCGCACAAGTTCGGAAGTCGGACGCGATGCCCACCCCGTTTTTCTTCCTGGCCGAAGGAAGCAAATGCCGCCCCATCAGGAGTTTGCGGTTGAACATGATGGCCAAACTAGTTGAACGTACTGTGAACGAGGGATAAATCCCCTCCTCTAAGAGGGCCCCAGCACCTTTTGAGTGCGGGGGCCTGCATAGAGTCTCAGTTACATCACAGTTCCTGACCCGGACGGGAAATCTTTATCTGGTGATCCAGCCAGTCGACCACCTCATTGTGTATCCATCTCACAGCCCTCGCGCCCAGTTTGACCTGCTTTGGAAACTGGTCACGTGTGATCTTTTGGTAGATAGAGCTGCGCGAGAGACATGTCATCTGGGTCACGTCTTTCATACTCAACATTTGGTTGCTAAGTCTGGCGTTCATGTCGACTCCTTGAAATGATTTAAAGGAAGTCTCGTCGTCTCGTCGTCTCGTACTATTGGATCAATCCTTCTTTCGCATGGCGTGCCCATGGCTGCCGTAGTAGCTGGTAGTCGCGGCAAGACGCCCGTGGCCCAGGTCGCGTGACACTTCGATGCCAGCTTCGCGGTGTTTTTCTAGGTCGGCCTGTTTGGGATCGGCGCCGGCGATCGGCGGCGGCAGCCCAGTCAGGTCCTGGTACTTCTCCTGGGCGTAGCCGTGCCGCAGCCCATGGCTGGTCACCCCGAGGTCGTTGAGATTGACCCCGAGTTTTTCCGCCAGCAGGTAGTAGTAGCGGCGCTTGGCTTGGGTCCAAGTGCGGCCCGGCCAGCGGATGCGCCCCGTCTTACCGGCGGCCGCCACGCGCAGCGCCCACTCGAACACCTCACGCTTATAGTCGGTGTCGATCGGAACTTGACGCCAGCGACCACCCTTGGTGCCTTCGTGGATGTTCAGCGCGGTCCCACTTTCTGCGCGACACCAGGCCGGACGCATTTCGATGGCTTCCTTCATGCGCAGGCCGAAGGAAGCCTCAAGGGACAGCATGACCGCCAGGCGCTCATCTATCTCGCGCGCACGGGCGATCACCTCCGCAGCCTCGACACCATTGGGCAGCCAGGCGCGATTGCGCTGGGCGACCGTGCGGCGTCGCACGTCCTTGCCGGGCAGATAGTCATGCACGTCCTGGACCATGCCGGGCTTGTTGATCCAGCCGCAGAAGGTGCGGAGAAAGGACACCCTGGTATGCAGAGTGATGATGGCGATGCCCTCCTGGTCCCAGCGCTGGAGCAGGCGCTCGAGATGGCGGCTGCCCAGGTTGCGCGGCGCGGCCAGGCGGTATCCCATCTCGAAGAGCTGTGCGAAAGCCAGCCGATAGAAGCTGGCACGCTCGAGCCGGGTCTTGGCGGAGGCCTTGCCCTGCTTGCGCGCGGCGCGAAAGCAGTTGTGCCCGTTGAGGATCCTGTCCAGCTCGTTCATAAACTTGGCCGGCAGGTACTTGTCTGCGAGGGACTTCATGGTGGTTTCCTTTCTCTTGAATGATTCGCATAGGTTCTCCTCATCCCAGTCCGGGACGATGAGGATGATTTTTTCGATATCGCGCTCGACAACCAGCAGTCAGCGGCCGGCGGCGGACTCGCCGGCGACAGGCAAAAGGTCTTCCCCCGCGCGCGAGCCGGCGCACGGTGCAATTCGATTTCGGGTTGGTGGGGTACTGGCTTGGCGGTTAGAAAGGTCAAACGATTGGCGCACGTCTTCCACATTTCTGCGGAGAGAACGGCAGCAGCTACGCGATCACATCGCGCACCACCCAGATCGGCCGTCCAGACGCTCATAGCGCTGAAGCGGGGTCACCATCACATGGCGAGGAGCACCCTCAAAGAAGGAACCCCGGGGTATATTTCAGCCCCCCGATCCGTCCGTCCACGGCCATCCATCACATGGCGCCGCGGGTCAGCTGTTTCCGGGATCGCATCCCGTGCGGACATCAAGTCTCAAGTGTCGATGTCCCAGCCGCTGTTCGTAGATCCACCCCTGCCCACCTGGGTTCAGCTCCTGCCAACGGAGCTACCGGGTGCTCTTCATCGGGGACGATGGCCCATTGCCACCACCTTGCCGGTTGACGTCCGCAAAGGACGCCGAGCGCGTGAATCATGCTGTTTGATCTGCCAGGGAGGAAGTTGCACGTTCCGGACCGCGCCGGCCCGTACAGAAATCAACCAGGGCTAGAGAGAATCCCTGCGGTACCAGCTGCAGGGTGTGATGAGCGCAAGGCTCATCTGTATATAGCGACCATTCAGGTCGGTGATTCGCGCCGTTGTTGCTCGGCGGATGTCCAGGCGGCTCGCCCGAAGGGTTTCGAGAGCTTTATCCCCATCCTGCAGGGACTGACGCGGTTCCTCTCGCGCTTCCACGTTCGCCAGCACGGCGAAAAAACTTTTAATCGGTCATGCGGGACAAGCTACATCACGCGACGCAATTATCCTCACAGAAAATAATCCCTGTCAACTGTCGAGCGAACGAACTACATGGGTTGGTGAATATTTGGTTCCGAAATCGGCTTGAAAACTAATAAAGACGCCACTCTTGAAATATGTCTGGTTCCAGAGGTTTTACGTTGGTTGTTCGCTCGACTGCAAACCGCGTGCCACAAAGCCCCCATTGCATCACGCGATTTCGAAGCTGGATCACATCATTCTTTCCGCGCTCAAGCAGTTCTCACCGATCAACAGCAAAAGCATACTCAAATCACATCTCGCCACCTATTGGACACCTTTTGGACACCCACTCGCCACCTGGCGCTGATTTCCCTTACCGCAAGCGATCTCGCCACCTATTGGACACCTTTTGGACACCTCGCTGTGTATTTGAACCAAAACAGCCCATTCCCCTGCATCGTCGCAAAGGGATATTCCTTGCTGCTGCTTACAGGCGCTCGAAGAATCGACTCCGCACAGCCGTTGCGTTCCCTGGCTTCCTCGATGCCCATCCACTTTGCTCATCGGCCCATCGTGAACCTCTCGCTAAGGTCAGGCAATGCCCTCCATCCTCACCGCCCAAGCCTCCCCCTGCCGCGCCGCCACGAACTCACGCGACCCCTTCGTGCCAGACTCCACCTCCGTCCGACTCGGGATGTGGTTGCCCCAGGCATCCTGCGCCGCGTGCGGCCCAAGCAGGCAGTAGCCTTCCTCGATGGCGGCCATCATTGCGCGGCCGTAGCTGCCCTGGAACTTCCACCCCTCGCCGCCGTTGATGGCGCGCTGCAGGGCTTCGAAATAGGCTGGCTCGCCGGTGGCGCCGCCCTCGATGATGTCGACGTCCTCCAGTCTCATGGCTGGCTTAGTGAAGTGTGCCGGACGGTTCCCTGTCCGGCAGCAGGCCGACGAAGCGGCCCTCGACGCCGTCCATGAACGAGAGGTTCACCGGCGTGGCGAAGGTGCGCCGCTTCTTCGAGGGCGGCTTGGGCTTAAGCGGTATCTGCGCGCCCCACACGCCGTGGCGCGTCTCCAGCATGAAGTTGGCGGTGTCCATCTTCCACGGGCAGGCGCCGATCGAGCCGTAGCGCTCGATGATCTCCTCGTAGCGCGCCACCTTGTCCTTCGGCAGGCCCCAGCCCTCCATCACCGTGAACACGAAATCCGCCTCGACGCTCTCCGCCGCCATGCGGATCGCCAGGGCGGCATTGTCCTTCGCCTCGTCGGAGGCGGTGTCGATGACGACGGGGATCAGCCGGCCGGAGGCGAAGTTGCCGACGAAGGCGATGGGCGAGAGGCTTTCCCCCTTCTCCAGGAAGCCGCGGGCTTTCTCGATGAAGGGCAGAACGACTTCCAGGTAGGGTTCGGGCAGTTTCATGGTCGGTTCGGGGCGGCAGGTCCGGCGCGGCAGCCGGGCATCGGCGATAATCGCATATTGCCAGACATGACCGCCAGATGATTTTCCACATCCCGCTGCGCGACCTCAAGCTGTTCTCGGCCGGCAGCCTCGAAGGCCTGCCCGAGGCCGATCTGGTGGCGCGCCTGCGCGCCGAGCACCCCCGCCTGCTCGCCGACGCGCAGATCGAGATCGCCGGCGGCATGGTCACCATCCGCTTCCCCGAGCCGCCCGCGCAGGGGAAGGCGGAAGCCGCGCGCCTGCTGGAGAAGGGCGCCCAGCGCTGCCGGCAGGGCGAGTACCGCAAGTCTGTCGGCATCCTGGAGCGGGTGATCGAGATCGACCCCTCCTGTGCAGCCGCCTACCGGAACCTCGGCATGGCCATGATGGAGCTGGGCGAGGCCGAGCAGGCGCGCCAGCACTTGGTGGAAGCGGCGCTGCTCGACCCGAAGGACGCTTGGCCCTACGTCGTGCTGGGCAACGCCCTGGTGCGCGAGCCCGGCAAGCGTGACGCCGCCGAGGGCCTGCTCGCCAAGGCCCACGAGATCGACCCGCAAGACCCCTGGGCGATGAACTCGCTGGGCGGCATCGCCATGGAGCGCGGCGACCTGGCCGCCGCCGTGGCCTGGTTCAGCAAGGCCCTTGAGGCGAAGCCCGACTTCGCCAACGCCCACTACGGCTGGGCGCTGGCCCTTTCGACCCAGGGCCGCGACGAGGAGGCGCTGGAGCGCCTCGGCATCCTGTTCGGCAGGGCGGAAGTGCAGGACGCGCGCTCCCGCCCGGTGTTCGCCAACGCCCGCAGCCTCTGGCGCGAGATCACGACGAGGCTGGCCGAAGCCCGCAGCGGGGAGAGCCTCGCCGCCGTGCGCGCCTGGCTCGCCGGCATCGCGGAGCGTTCGGGCTTCCCCGTGCGCGAGGAATGGGCCGACTTCCCGGAGAACTACGCCGCGCAGACGCAGATGGCCTGGAAGAAGGGGCGCGACCACCACCTGGTGCGACTGCGCCGCGGCTACCCCGAGCCGGCCTGGCACCACGTCCTCGCCCACGAGGCGACGCACATCGACTTCGAGGCGAAAGCACGCGCCCTCGGCCGCAACCGCTGGTTCACCGTCAACGACGACACGCGCAGCAAGGCGCTGCGGCAGATGGAGCCGGAGATCCGCCGCATCGCCCGCCAGGGGCATTCCGCCGAGCGCCTTGCCGCGCTGGCGGCGCAATTGCTCGAAGGCGCCGCCGGCCTGCTCTTCAACGCCCCCATCGACATGGCCATCGAATCGCGCTTGGCGCGCGAACTTCCAGCCCTGCGCGAGGCGCAGTTAATCTCCCTCGACACCCTGGCGCGCGAGGCGGCGGCCCTGAGCACCCACCGCGAGATCCGCCAGATCACGCCGGAGCGCATTCTCGCCGTGAACGACGCCCTGAACGCCGCCGCGGCGCTGTTCCTGCGCGACCTCTCGGGCGGCGCGCTCGACTACATCGAGGCCTACCGGCCGTTCGGCTGCCTTGGCAAGGCGGAGCGTTTATACGCTGCCTTCCGTGACGCCGAGGCCGGCGGCATCGCTCCCGGCGCTGAATACGACCTTGTCGATGAATTCGCCTCGCAGCTCGGCGTGCGCGCCTGGTACGTCTGGCGGGCCGACAGCGGGCCGGGCGGGGCCATGGCTTCAGAGCCGGAGCAGGAGACCCGCAAGATCGAATCGCCGGCCGCGCTGATGTTCCTCGTGTCGGCGCTGGAGCGCCTCGACGGGCGCAGCGAGCAGGAAGTTGCGCAGATCGCCGCCGAGGCGGCGCTGAAGGGCACCACCGGCCTCGACCTGGACTCGCCGGAGAAGACACACAGCCTTTCCGCCTTCGGCAACGAGCGCCTCAGCGGGCTGGAGCTGCTCTGCCTGATGCACGCCGCGCTTCAGCGCGCCAGCCCTGGCGCGGACTCGGGGGCGGATTTCTCGGGGGTGTGGACGGCGGCGCAGATGATGTTTGCGACGCGGAAGAAATAGGGCGGGCGCAGCGCCACGCGGCCCCAGGCTCACCCCCTGAGCCAGCACCCTGCCAATAACGGGCTGCGATCCCCTCCGGAAATAATCGTTTCCAGTCTCATCCCCTGAGACTGGCCCTCCGCATACTCCCTGCCGGTCAGCCTGCGTGCCCCAGTCGCATTCCGGACCCCAAACCCGTCCGGCGAGGCATGCACGGCTGGCCACCACCATCCACTTACACGAGGGAGTCTGCACCATGCACAACAAGCTCGTATCGGCAGTCGTCGCCGTCTGTGTCGCCGGCTGCGCCACGCCCAGGCAGGAAATCCAGGCCAGTTACGTCTCGCCGCTGCAATACCAGAGCCACAACTGCACCCAGGTGGGCGAGGAGCTCGACCGCGTCACCCGCCGCATCTCCGAGGTCGGCGGCAACATCGACAAGCGCAGCTCCAACGACGAGGGTGCCATGGCCATCGGCATGATCATTTTCTGGCCGGCGTTGTTCTTCCTCAAGGGCGACGGCCCCGAGGCGAAGGAATACGCCCGCCTGAAGGGCGAGTACGACACCCTGGAAAAGGTCGCGATCCAGAAGGAATGCAACCGCGCCGCCATGCCGCGCCTGGTCGAACCGCCGAAGGACGCCCCGGCCCGGCATGAGGAGAATCCGGCCAAGCCTAGGGTTGGATAGCGGAGATTTCGAAGTCCAATCCGGCTGAGTGCCAAGGTTGGAATTAGCCTCTCGGATGCAACCTCAATGCAACTCCACTGGGTTGGAACTGGGCAGAGGTGGCTGTGCCTGCTTTGGACTGGAGGTCGACCGCTGACATTGGCATACTCTGTGACCGCAGCAAGTCAGATTGCTGCCGTTCAGCCTCGGCTTGGTCGGACGACGGCAGCGTGCCCTCAGCGGGCTTAAGTCATTGGCATGGACACTGGCCGCAATAGAATGTGGAGGAGATGACCGTAAATATCGCGCGACGGTCATAGGGCACACTTAACCGTCTATTCGTCACCGTTGAACGCCGTTTCCTCCCAACCCGGAGACAATAAAGCTTTTCTCTAATAATCGCGTTGGCAAACAACCCGTGCCACTGGCGAGGTTCTCCAGTAGCCGGTAGAATCGAGCCATGAAAAGAACAAACTCGCAGGCCGGCTGCGTCGCCCACTTTTCAGGGCACGAGACCTTTCCGCTCCGGCAAATGTGGCTCAAGAAGGCATTTGACCGGGCCGATTCCGATTTGAAAGTCCCCAAATCCACATTCTCCGACGACAGAGCGATCTCAGAGTTCGGTGTCGGCAAGAACATGGTGGCGGCAATCCGCCATTGGGCGTTGGCCTGCGATGTTCTGCGCGACGATTTGCCTGGCGCATACTCTGTGTCGCCGACTGCGATTGCCATTTTCACTAACGGGGGATTGGATCCCTACTCCGAGAACCCCTCCACGGCTTGGTATGCCCATTGGTGGCTTGCCGGCCGGGGCAACCGCGCCACGACTTGGTCTTGGCTCTTCAACCACGTCACGATGCCTACGTTTTCCCGTGACGACCTAGAAGCCCCGTTGGCCGACTATGCCCGCCGCATCGAACCCAAACGCAAGCTCTCCGTCTCCACGCTCTCGCGCGACATCGAAACCTGCCTTCGCAGCTACGCCCCACGCTCTGCAGGAGGCTCGCCTGAGGACTTCGCCGAGCCGATGCTCGGGGAGCTCGGGCTCATCAGCGAGGAGCGCAAAGGGCACTTCGCGTTCCGGCGCGGCCCCAAGGCGACGCTGCACGACGCCATGTTCGCCTACGCCCTGCTCGACTATTGGGACAGGACATCTCCGAGCATCAGCTCCATGGCATTCGAGACGATTGCCTACGGGGAAGGCTCGCCGGGCCGTGTGTTCAAGCTCGACGAGGACTCCGTCGCCGAGCGCCTGTTCGCGCTCGACGAGCTGACCGGCGGCCTCCTCTCGTGGACCGACACCGCAGGCCTCAGGCAAGTCCATAGGAAAAGCTTTAAGAACGACGGCTTGTCCGCGCTGATGATTACGAAATCCTATGACTGAGGCTCAGAATCTGATGCTTTCGGACATCGTCCGGATCTCGCGCCACTACCAACGCTCGATTCGCATCGATATCGACTTGGGGCGACCTGACGCGTTGGAGGGATACATCTGTCATGGAACTGCCATGGCGGCACTCGACAGCATGTCCAAGCAGCTACGCGACAGCAACCAACGTGCCTTCACATGGACCGGCCCCTTCGGGGGCGGCAAGTCCTCCTTAGCCGTGGCCCTTGCCTGCGCGTTGGGCCCTGACAAAAAGCTGCGAACCAAGGCCCGCCAGATATTGCCCTTGGACCACTTGCCCGCCTTTGAGAAGGCTTTTCCCACCCGTCGCGGGTGGCTGACGGTTCCCGTGGTTGGCAAGCGGGCCAGCGTCGTTCAGGAGATTCACAAGGCGCTGCGCAAGGCTCTCGGATTGTCAGCCGATTCCCGCAAGGCATCGCCCTCCGCCATCATCGCCGAACTGTGCTCTGCCGCCGAGGAAAATCACCTCGACGGAACCCTGCTCATCATCGACGAGATGGGCAAGTTCCTCGAAGCCTCGGCCCTTGGCTCTGGCGACGATGTCTATTTCTTCCAAGAGCTCGCGGAGGCCGCAGCTCGGACCAAAGGAAAGATTGTCGTCGTCGGCATCCTTCATCAGTCCTTCGGCCAATACGCCGCCCGGCTCGGAATCGACACCCGTGACGACTGGTCGAAGATTCAGGGCCGCTACTCAGACATTCCGCTGGTCGCGGCAAGCGACGAGGTGGTGGAGCTAATCGGCAGGGCAATCGACGCCGATGCCAGACCGCCGTGGTCGCTCAAAGCGTCCGAGGCGATAGCCGCCTCGATAAGAACCCGCCGACCCGTCGTGGGCGAGGGCTTTACCCACGCTCTCGACGTCTGCTGGCCGCTGCATCCGGCGATGGCCGCGCTGCTGGGCCCAATATCAAAGCGTCAGTTTGGACAAAACGAGCGCAGCACCTTCGGTTTTCTTTCTTCTGTCGAGCCTTACGGTTTCCGCTCCTATCTTCAATCGACACTAAAGGTGGACGCGACTTGGTATCGCCCGTCCGACTATTGGGATTTTCTTCGCGCCAATCTTGAGCCCGCGATTCTCTCCTCTTCTGACGGGCACAGGTGGGCTCAGGCGGTGGAGGCTGTTGAGCGCGCCGAAGCCAAGACCGACGACCCCCTTCATGTCTCTCTCATAAAAAACATCGCGGTCATCGATCTGTTCAGAAACGGCTCGGGACTGGCGGCGGAACCGGAAGTCCTGCGTGCCATCTTCGTTGGCAAGGGACAGGAGGAAATCGACGGTGCTCTTGAACAATTAACTAAATGGCGGGTGATCCTGTTCAAGAAGCACACCGGCTCATGGTCGGTGTTCGAGGGAAGCGACTTTGATATTGACGCAGCTGTTGCCCAAGCCCGCGCGACTTTGCCAGGCGTGGATTTCAAGCTGCTGTCGAGCCTGTCTGATCTTTATCCGGTTATTGCCAAACGGCATTATCACGAGACTGGAACCTTCCGCTGGATGGACGTAGCCTTGTGCCGGTCGGAAGACGCCAAGCAGGCCGCCGAGAGCTTCAAGCCTCAAAAGGGCGAGTTCGGTTTGTTCCTGCTGGCTCTGCCCGGCAAAGCGAAAAGCCTCAAGGCGGCCCTGCGCGAGTGCGGCGCCCATTCGAGGATGAAGCCATGGCCGGTCGTCATAGGGGTTCCGCCCAATCACGTTCGCATTGATGATCTCGGAGCCGAGCTGCTTTCGCTTCAATCCGTCCAGTCAAGACATGAGCTTGGAGGGGATCCTGTCGCTAGACGCGAGGTTCAGGCCAGGATTTCGGCCGTGCGCGCCAATCTCGAAGAGCAGCTTGCCGCCGCTCTGGCGCGCGCAAGCTGGGTTGCCGATGATGTGGAGATGCCTGCTGGCTCGCGTCTTTCGCAGATTGCATCAACCTTGGCTGACAGGGTCTACTCGGACGCTCCTGGGATTTGGAGCGAGCTAATCAACCGCGACAACCTCTCAAGCAACAGCGTCAAAGCCCGACGCGACCTGCTATGGCGAATGCTCGACAACGAGGAGGTGGAGAACCTCGGTATTGCTGGTTACCCGGCCGAGCGGGGACTCTATGAGACATTGCTGCGAAGCACAGGCCTCCACCGGCAGGACTTAAACGGCGTATGGCGGTACCTGCCGCCTGACTCCGAACACGCTCCCGCCTTTCTGAAACTTTGGCAGGCGACCAGAGATTTGTTTTCCGACTCCGAGGCCCGCGTCAGCGTCACCGATATTCATGAACTGTGGTCCGCACCTCCGCTCGGTGTCAGGGCCGGCGTGATGCCTGTAATTCTCACGGCCTTCCTTCTCGCCCACAAGGGAAATGTCGCAACCTACAAGGACGGAGTGTTTGTTCCGCGCCTCACCGACGCCGACATCGACGAGTATCTCCAGGACGCGCGGCGTTTCTCGTTGCGCTGGGTCACCATCGACGAGGAAAAGACAAAGATCCTCTCAGGCATTTCCAAGATTCTCAGCGAAGTCGGAGCCGCCTCCGCCGCGAAGGATCCATTGGAGGCCGCCCGCGGCCTTGTGGCTTTGGTTCTTGGCTTACCCGCGTGGGTTCAGCGGACAGGCTGCCTGAGCTCTGAGGCCCGCTCGGTGCGCGACACGCTGCTCAAAGCAAGCGATCCTCACAAGGTCTTGTTCGTCGATTTGGCCGCTGTTTTCGGCGGGGCCGATGGAAAGGAATATGTCGACGCGCTGCGCGGCCCGGTCAAAGAGCTCGCCGAAGCCTACAACGCGTTGCTGAAAAGAATCGAGTCAAGCATGCTCGAAGCACTGGATGCTCCCGCCGACGACTTGGGTCGTTTGCAGGCGCGGGCCGAGGCCGTCGCAGGCGTGACAGGCGATCTGCGGCAGGATGCCTTCTCCGCCCGGCTTGCCAAGCACGACGGAGGCAAGGAGAGCATTGAGGGAATTTTGAGCCTGGCCGCCAACAAGCCACCTCGCGACTGGAACGACCGGGACATCGATTCGGCCCTGCTTGAAATCGCGCGCTTCGCGCTGCGCTTCCGTCAGTCCGAGGCGTTGGTCTCGGTCAGGGGACGCAAACCGACAAGTGAGGCTTTCGCCGTCGTCATTGGAGCCGGTCGCCAAACTCAGACGATTTCGCGTGAGTTCGACGTTCCTGACCGCCATCGCGCGAAGGTGGACAGCCTTGCCGCCGAACTTGTGGATAAGCTAAACGCGCAGGGATTGAGAACTGATGTTCTGATGGCTGTGCTAGCAAAGACCGGACTGCGATTGGCGCAAGACGAAACTCGGGAGAAGCCCGTTGGCTGAGAGACATGTCCTCGGCATCTCAGGGGGACGCGACAGCGCGGCTTTGGCCGTGTTCATGCGACAGACCAAGCCCGAGCTTGAGGTCGATTATTTCTTTACCGACACCGGCAAGGAGCTTCCGGAGGTCTACGAGTTCCTGGGCCGGTTGGAAGGTTTTCTAGGCAAGCCAATCGCGCGACTGAATCCAAGGCGTGGCTTTGATTTCTGGCTGAGGGAATACAACCACTATTTGCCATCGGCGCAAACCCGTTGGTGCACCCGGCAGTTGAAACTCGCTCCATTTGAGCAGTGGATTCGGCCGATGCTTGCCGCCGGAGATAAAGTCACGACCTATGTCGCGATTCGTGCCGATGAGGAATATCGCGAGGGTTATAGCTCAAAGCACGAGAGGTTGACTGTCAGTCTTCCATTTCGCGAGCAAGGCGTGGACAAGCGCGGCGTGCTGGACATTCTCGACTCATCAGGTGTCGGTCTGCCGAAATACTACGACTGGCGTTCGCGCAGCGGATGCACCTTTTGCTTTTTCCAGCAGAAGATCGAGTGGGTCAGGTTAAGGGAGCGCCATCCAGAAGCCTATGAGGAGGCCAAAGGATACGAGAAAAGTGCTCTTGAGCATGGCTCCCCATTCACATGGTCACAGGGCGAACCGTTGAGCGAATTGGAAAAGCCGGAGCGCATCCAGCAAATCATTTGGGATTACGAAAAACGCAAGCAGCGTGATCTTAAAAAGCGGCCCGTGAACCCGTTGCGGCCGATCGAGCTAATCGAGGATATCGACGATCTGTTTGGAGAGGACGAAGGCGGTGGCGCCTGCTTGGTTTGCCATAAGTAGAGTCGCCGTCCCCTCGTAAGCCAAGCCGTGCATGGCTGCTTGCTTTAGTCTCTAAGGATGCAGCCAATCCGTATAAAGAACATTCCAGACGTTTGACAGCATCGACGTCGTCCTAGCCTGTATCTCCGAGGCGCGGGCCGATGTGTTCGATTACGTGGAACGGTTCTACAATCCGAGGCGTCGGCATTCGACGCTCGGCTACCTTAGCCCCATGCAGTTCGAGCAGCGCTTAATGGGCTAAGCAAACCGTCCGGGAAATCGGGGGAAGGCCACAATTATCTGTTGTCCGCCCTAATCGCCTCAACCGCAGCGGCAATGTCATCGTCGGACAAGAACGGAGCCTGAGCGAAAACAAGTCCCTGCTCGCCGTTCAGCTTGGCGGCCAAGTGGCCTTTGCCAAGCAATAGCTCGGCTCCTGGACGATCTAGCGCGATCTTCGATGTCGCCTCGCTTGCCACTTTCAGAATCAGCCGGTTGCCAAGGTTCTCTCGCAGCTGCATCGGCATCACGTCTTTGTCCGGTCGCTGAGCCGCGAAAATCAGGTGGATGCCTGCCGCCCGCGCTTTGACGCCAAGCCTCTGGACAGCCGAGCTAACGGCGTTCTTGTAGGCGTCGTCGAACATCCAGTCCGCGAATTCGTCGTGGATCACAAACACCATCGGCAACCGGGTTTCGGGGGCCGATTTCGCGTTGTATGTGGGTAAATCGCGCGCCCGCGCCTCGGCGAAAATCCGATACCTGTTCTCCATTTCATCGACAAGGCTTGCCAGTATCTCGGTCGAGCGCTCCTTGGTCGTCACAATCTTCTCGCGCAGGTGCGGAAGGTCTTCCAAGGCGGAGTAATCGACACCCATCTTGGGGTCGATAAGGACCATCTGAGCGAGTTCTTTCGCATTGGTCGCGGCGATGTCGAGAATCATGGCCTGGATAAGAACTGACTTACCACTGCCAGTGGTTCCGGCGACAAGCGAATGCGGGTCGTGGGCAGCTAATCCACCGAACTCGCCACCAAGATTGAGATAGAGCAATGCCCCGTTGATTTCCTGTACGCCAAGCAAGATAGAAGTGTTGATGCCGGCGGCGTTTCGGTTGAGAGCCCGTCGTGCCCACAAATCCCAAAGTGAGACCGACTGCCTCTTGGAGCCGGCAATGGTGACGACTATCTCCCCCGGCTTTGGCTGAACGGTGACGAGGTTGATGGCATGCGTGGTCAAAAGCTGCATTCGCTTGGCCTCGACATCCTCGACGCGCAGGCGATCCGAGCCTGCCAGCCTGACCAAGCATCCGTTCGGCGTGAGACGGGTCGCAAGGACCGCAGCTTGAAGCCCGTATCCGTTCAGGGCGGTTTTGAGCTTGCGCGTGGTCTCCTCCGCCCATGCCGTGCGCTCGTCCACTCCCGATGAAAGTCCGACCGTCTTGGCCGCGACCAATGCGTCCAGCGCGGTTGCTCCAGTAGCGGAGATTGGGGGTTGTGCCGGTTGAGCGACTGACGCAGGTTGCGGCTCAGTCTCAACAATCGGCGGAGTCGTAGCGGCTGGCATCGGCTCTGGTGATGACTCGATCTCCTCAGCAGGCGCCGCCGAAGGCTCAAGCAGCTCGATCATCGCGCTCCACGCGACCCGTGCAGCCGGCAGTTTGGGCGCCGCCGCAAGCCAAGGCTTGGCCGGGCCGAGCTTCGAACGAATTGGCGCTGGGTCTTGATTGCGGGCGTAGGATTCGACAAGCGCCCGCAACTCGGGGCGCTCAAAAACCTCCTGCCAAGCCTGAACGCCGTCCGTGTCATCGATCATGAATTGCTCGGAAACGGCCGCTGCCGACGCGGGATCGGTGGAATGAACAAAGACGTGGGAGTAGCCGCGCAGCGAAATGCCAGCTTCGCCATCGCGCAGTTTTGCGCGGACGCGCTCCAACAGCCCGGAGCATCCCGGCGGAATGTCGGCGTCGACGAGTAAATCGGCAAGCCGCGACAGCCAGACGTCGCGATCCAGGCGGCCCGGATCGCCGAACAGCGCGGCGTTGAAGGTCGAAAGCGTCGCCATGAGCTGGGCCTTCGAAGAGCGCCGGGACTCAGCGGCACCGGTGGCTGAGACAAATTTCGACTCTATCACCGCCACATGCAAACGCGGCCCCTCCTCGCCTTCCTCGACGCACAGACCGAGAATGTCGGCGATGCGGCTCTCCTTCTGGGCCAGCCAGTCAGCGTAGTCGTCCAATAGGAAGAAGACGCTGAAAGCCGGCCGCGTACCGGTGATGGTCTTGAACTCCTCTTCCAGCAGATGCCGGCTCATCACAAGCCCGATCATCTCGCCGGCTGACACGCCGCGTTTGGCTGCCCGCAACACGATGTCGCCGGAAACGGCCAGCGCATCCTTCTTGATCCTTTCGGACAACTCGGAAAGGTCGTCGGAGCCGAGTGTAAGGCCTAGCTCGCCAAGCCTGCGGCGTGCGAGAACTCCAAGCAGGCGCAGTTCGGAGGTGGAGCTGACGATGGTGTTGCGGCCATTGGTGGACGCGCGGCGATACCTGACAACGGTGACACCGTTGGCTAGCAGCTGGCGCTTGTCCAGCAACTCGTCGTATGTGGCGACCCATTCGGCCAGGGCGTGCGCGTCGTCGAGGGTCGAGCGTAGCGTTTCGTTTTGCAGGGAGATGCGCCGGGCAGGGAGGAATTGAGCACTGGGCACAGCATCCGTCTGGCGCACAACCGATCCGACCGCCCCGACATATGCCCAGCCGGAAGCGGTTTGCCGAGGGCAGGTCAGAAATGTTGTGGATTTGAGCTCGTTTTCGCCGGAAACGCTTCGGTATGACCAGCGGGATGGAGCATGCTCCAAGGTCGGACGCTCGTTAGTCCAATCGACGGGTATCCATTCCACCGCCGCTGTCCTTGACACAACGTCATGGAGGAATGCGATGTCGAAGGCGCGGAACCCGTCGTTGGCATTGGCGGGCGTGGACGACGGAGGGGCCACTGAGATGCGCAGCTTCGACATAAAGTTTTCAGAGGTCTCGCTGACAACCGGCAAGTCGGGGTCGACTCCTGTTTTAGTGACAAGCTCGGCGTAGACGCGGCGCAGCTTGACCGGATCGCGATGACGCACGGAGACGTTGCATTGGAAATCAGTTTCCGACTGCATACCTGAGAGCTCGCGCACAACGGCAAGCGGAAGCTCGGCGGCGTCGGCGTTGTAGAGCAGCACCGAAAGGTTTGACGCCTCATGCGGCTGCAATCCGATATAGCGTTCCATCAGCTCTCGTGCGAGCTTTGCCGCCGAAGTCGGATCGACGTCGGTCAAAAGATCCTCGTCCCCGCGCACCGGCCGCTCAAGGAGGCTGTATCCGTTGACCGTGCTGGATTCGCTAACAAGGATCGGCGCGCCTCCTCGGTGGGCCGCCGCAATCTCGGGATAGAACGGATGGGCGAGCTCTTCGGAAAACTCGCGGAAGAAGATGCCTCGGTCGCCGAAGAGAACGTTCTTGCCATTGAGAATGTGGGTCACTAGGCCAGCGACACGGCGGCTCTTGACAGCCAAAGCCTTCATACGCTCCGGATGCCACGGCGGGATGATGACGCAGGGCTGCTCACCGGAAACCCGCACGGTACCCATGGAGATAACCTCAGCGACGAGCTTGGAGCGGCATATGTCGCCTCGGGCGTGGACGGCCAAGGCGCGCAGCAATGCAGCATAGGTTTCGGCTTGCCGCAGCACCGCTTCACCGTGTAGGCCGGTATTGATAAAATCGCCCAACGCCTGGATGTAGTCGCTTTCGAAAGCGTCCCACGCCACACGCAGCTCGTCGCGTTGCTCGGAGGAAAGGCGCCCGTCTTTGGTGAGATCGTCGATTACGCGCTTAATCTCAGCTCGGAAACTTCGCAGCTTGTTGGGCGGTGGAACCAACGAGCCGGCATCGCGCGCGAAGGTCGCCTCAAGTGTTGATGTGTCGCGCAGAGAGACGCTTTGTACGCCACCCTTTTTGCTAACAAGCCGACGCGGGACATCGGTGCGACCGACGGAGCCCTTTTCTTGCAGCCGCTGCATGTCCTCTACCAAGGAGAGGCCAATCGATTCGGGTCGGTAGAGCCAAAGCAGCTGCGTCTTATCGAGAGTCTGCTCGGTCGCCCCATTGCGCTCCACAAGGGCGACTTCAAACTTAATCTGGATGGAGTTTTTGGCCAGCGACGAGCAGGGTTTCAGCTTGTCGCCGCGAATTTCTTTTTCCTTGGCGAAAAACGCGGGATAGTCGAAGAGCGGATCGGGCAATTGGGCCGAGCCCATGCGCTCCAAGCGCCATTCGGCCTTTGACCCAACCAGTTCTTTGATACCGCGGTGCATTACCGAGAAGAATGCACCGACATCGTGGTTGAAGCGCTCACGCCACTCTTTGCGTCCTTTAGCAACGGTAAGGCGTAAGAAGCGCTCGCCATTGGGCTCCCCCGCGCCAACCACAAGCCGGTGTGCTACCGCGGCAAACCCGTCGAAAAAGTCGTCACACTCGATTGGCTTGCCAAAGATTACCTTTTCCCAGCGGGCATGTAGCTTCGAGTCCTGTTCCAGATAACGCCTATGAAGCTCGAAAAATACTTCGTCCTCCTCGTCGGCGAAATCCGCGCGTTTTTCCCTCGTTCGCAAATCTATAAGGTGCTTGCGCCAATGCGCGTCTAGGACATCCGGGGCTTCGCAATCGTGGTCGAAGAAGTGAATGGTCGCATCCGACAGGCCGTGTTGCCGCTCTTTGGGTTTGTCAAAGATGAAATGAACCCCGTCCTTCTCCCATTCAAGGGAGGCAATTTCCGATGCAGTCTGATCGTCTCCGCCATCAGCAAATATGAAGGCCTCAAGGAATGGCTTTGCGTGGTCAGGAATAACTTCGGCGTTTTCCTCAAAGCGTGCAAGCATCTCGTCTGCATCAAGCGGTTGCCCGTTTGGCCGAAGGCGTTTCAGGAGCGGAGCGCGGTTCGCATAGAGCTTTTCGAAGGCTTTCCGCCACGGCGCGATCGCTTGCCCATAGGTTTTAGCGTTGGAGAAGAGCGAGGTGTCCCTAGGCAATCCGACATGCGGTAGAGCCCAACCGATGGCGTCGCGGATGGGCAGCCCATGCGGGGAGATCGCCTCACTGACAAGCGAGCAGTAGTCGCCAAGTTGGTTGAGGGAAAGCTCGGCGACAAATGTCAGGCCTTTGAGTGCAGCGCGGAAGACGCTGCGATCTTCCGGGGTCGGGGCGATGCCGGCGACATGGCAAGTGGCGTCGACCCAAGCGTCCTCATTAGACCGAAACTCCTTCGCGCCGAGGGCGGTGACATGCCCCAGGGTATCCGCGAGATTGTGTTCGTTGCCATTCGCAGTTAACAACGCCTCTTTGGCTGTTCCTGCGTTTCGCACAGCCCCTGCGTTAAGAGTTGTCAGAGCTTCCTCAGGCAGTCCTTCCCCTTCGACGAGGGCCGAAGGAATGCGCAAGTCGACCCGCAAGGCGAGATCCGGATTGGAGAGAATCTCTCGCACAATCGATGCTATCTGGCCCGAGGCGAGCTTATCGAGACGGAAGAGAGCCGCTGAGTCCGGCAGAGTGCCATCGGCTTGTCTCGAGTCGGCAAGCCTGCGTTGGAGAATGTCCGCGCCGACACGGCCGACGATGCGGTCGGTCAGCATCAGTCTTCTCCTTGGGAGATGAATGGATTCTCCACAAAGGAGCAGGAATCCGAAAGCTTGCGAACCAAACCCAGACCCATCAGACGCTTTTCAAGGTTGGCGCTGTTGTCGCTTAGCGCCTCTTGGTCGACTTGCCGCTCCCTGATTAATCGCGCTCCCTCCGCGTCGCCAATGACGATCCCGTATCTGCGCCGCGCCTCCTGCAAGAACTCGTCAAATTGCATGCGGTCGTCGACGATGGCGACCACCAAGGTTTTCAGCAGCCGGTCGTTCGGCGCGTATCGGGTTCGTCGGGATAACCGCCGGGAGCTAAGTCCGATGGAGCGCGACCATGCAGCATGGATCTTTCCGAAATGCTGCTCGTGCCTGGTTTCGGCCTTTTCGACGAGCTCTCGCACTAGTTCTTCGCCCGTCTTAAGGGTGTAGTCTGCCTCATCGTCCTCCTTGGTCGATGGCCACTGAAACCAAGCTCTCATCATTTTCAGACATTCCCCTTGCGGGTCGTCTGAGGCAAGGGCTGTGGCCCAATCGTCGTCAAGGCGAATTTGCTCGACGGCGGCCCTCACGGCCCTAAGCGACAGGGCTTGGTTAACTTGGTATGAGTCGCCGGACAACGCCCTGACCTTTGTGCGCTCGCGCGAGACGATTTCGCAAACAAGTTCTACCGGATCTGTGTCACCGGCTTGCGCTTTCGCCCGTTCAAGAAAATACAAAAGCAGATTGAGGCCTGCGCTAGTGATCAAGTGTTCCAGCGCATCGTATATCGGCATGTCGCGCGAGAGAATCGCGAGCCAGTCGTCGCACAGACGGTCAAAGCGCGGATGGGAGGCGAATGGCAGATAGCCTACGGGACGGGAATCGTGCGCGAGTTGGGGGTCGCCTTGCAGGGCTTTCACAAGCCGGTTCATGGGAGCGCTTGCGTCATAGAGACGCTCCATAAGCTTCTGCCCAAGTTCAGGTCCGCGTTTTGCGCGGCAAAGCATTAAATACAAAAGCTCGCCGGTGCGCGCGAAAAATCGCCGGTCGTTCGAGGCACCGCTCGAGTCGACGCGCAAATCTTCGTATAGGGCGTCAGGTCCGAAGGGGAAAACGAACTTGGAGCTCCAGCGTTTGTTGCTACGGGCTTCGAACGCCGAAGAACGCAACAGTTCGATGGACTTGGCAAAATCATCGAAGCTGGTGAACGCCTTTCGCAGATACGCCATGTCGTCGTCGCCAATGCCCGTAGCGTCGCCTGCGAACAAAGCGCTCCAATGTTTCCATTTGTCTTCGTCAGATTGAGCTCTCTCGCGCACAGACTCGACGTAGGGATTGTTGAAGAGCAACCCTCGCAGCCTGATTTGCCGCTGAGGAAGATAACGAACTGTTTCCTCTGGCGTGGCAATCAGGGGATTGTCAGCATTTGAGGCGAGCACGCCAAGAAACTCCAATAGGGCGAGGTGAGGCAGCTGCTCGTCGTAAAGGCGATGCCCCCAGATATGCTCGTCAACGGCGAAGTCGACTCCGTCGATCTGCGGCCTCATGGCGCAATCCGCACTGTGACGGGCCGTGAGAATCCATGGCCGCTTTGCTCGATCTCTATGAATGTGAGCGTTAAGGCCTCCTCGTCACCTCCGACCTCCCCCTCGTCCTCCGTAAGTCGGACTGACCTGAGTAGCTCGGCCTTGCGCAGGAGCTTTGCTTTGAAGGCCAGCATGTCTTCCAGACACTCATTGGAGAAGCTTCCGGGCAAGGCGCCTTCGGCCACGCGGCAGAGAAACTCGAAACGCACGGGAGAAAGATTGAATGTCGCCGACCCACCGGGGTCTTGTGTCAAAGCGACATCTAGCGTCGGCCGCGCCGTCTGCGCGTCCAAGCGCAAAGACAGGCCAACGCCGCCAACCCGCCGGGCCGGAGCTTCGGTGTCGCAAAGGACGCTGATTCTGGATTGAGTGAAGCCGCCGGAACTCGCGACAAAGATGCGGTCGGCGTTTTCTATGAGAAGCCCGGTCATAATCCGGTTCAGCCCACGTACGATTTTCGCCCGGACTGTTTCGTTTATGGCCCGCCGCTCCGCGAGAGCCGATGACAATTGAAGGTAGTCGCCTGCAAACCGAAACGCGGTCATCGTCCAGAACGGATAGTCGGTCTCGCTCTCGGGCAAAGTAAAGAACAGCCTGCGCCGCTGCGCTTCCAGGCGAATGAGGAATTGCGCCGCTCCGTTGTCCAAGCGGGCTGCTTCCTCGCCTTCGAGATAGGCTTGTTGTGCCGCAAGGTAGGAAGGCGTTGCACCATAGATGGCGTCGTTTCCAACAAACCTGGAAAACGCCTCGAAAAGCTTGGTGTCGTCGGCTCCGTATACGAGCAGGCCGTCAGCGCCGTTGGAGGTTTCCTCTCCAATGCCGAAGGACGCCAAAGCGCGAAATACTTGGCGATCATTGGCTCTTCTGCGCGGCAGGTTGGCACCGAACACATTGTCGTAGATGCTACCGTGCTCTACCGCCCCGCTCTCCTGGATACGGGCAACGTCGGCACAGGCCAACAGACCTTCGCGGGCATCACGATGGCCGAGGATCATGTTTGAGGTCAACGCCAGTAGGTCTCTCACAGGCAAATGCCAGCCATTGAGCTTGGCGACCTCCACCAGGTCGCCAAGCCTTCTGGCGAATACGCCACCATCCCTCGACCCCAGCACCCTTTCGCGATTCTCGTAAATCGGGCAGACGCGGCCAGCAGAGCGCAGGGCGCAATTGGCGCAGTTGCCCCACTCGGGGTGGCCGGCAACCGCCGACAAGACCTCTTCCAACGATTGCCGATGAGCTGTATGGCTCAAATCGAAGATGGCGAGGCGCTCAGGCGCAAGCCCCGAAAGCAAAAACGCGTCCTGAATTGGCTTTCGAAGGGGATGAACCCTGTGTTGGCGAAAGCCGATGTCGCGCAGCCGTTCGAGGATTTGGCCGTGATTGGCGGCCACCACCAAGAATTCCTTGTCTTCACCGCCAAGAACCGAACGCTCCAACAAGCCCAAGACCTCGTCGCTCTGGTCGTCGTTGAGCTCGCTGAGATCCTTCACGAAAACCGCTGTTCTTCCGTCGGACAGGGTGAGCTTTTTCACTTGCGCAGGACCGGCCCAATCGCGGGGTGCGCCACCCAGTGCGACCCAGAGGTTCCGGCAATGGTAAGTTTTGCCGTCGCCTGCGGTTCCGGCGATTAGAAGCGAGCCAAGAGCGCCAGATTCGACCCACTGCTTCATTTTCTCCAGCTGCGGGCTAGTAAGTGTTATCGGCTGGACCTTGGCACGGCCAAGCGCGCCAGTCACATATTCATCAAATAGATTGAGGTCGTTTGGCGTCGGGCCGTATGAGCGCAGGAAGCGCACCCACGCGGCAGCAGGCGGCGCGCTGGCCTCTTGACCGACAGGTGAAGCGTTCATCGGCAACATCCAATTCTTGTTTTTTCAAGGAGGAAGCCTCCCCGGCTTGCCCGACTGCCCGTCCGCATGCCGTCATGTGTCTCGCAGCGACGATGCGAGGTGCATTATAGCCCCGCGTGGCAAGCTTCCTTTGTCAATATCGCCCGTTTGCGCCGTCAGGAAGTTCAGCATTTTTGAAAACTGGCACTCGAAGCAACTATGCTCACCACGGGACCGGAATTTTGCGAACGGCCGGAGTGACCGAAAATTCATAGCGTATTCCTATGCGAACGTCGGCTGTCGAGCGTGAGGGTGGCGCGGGAGGCCTCCGTGCGCTCCTTCATCAGGTCGAAGGGCACGACGCTGCGGTTCTTGAGCAGTTGCTCGATCTTGTAGATGCGTTCGTTGAGGGGCATGGCGAACTCCCTTTCCAGGTTCATCCGGTGAGACTTGCCGAGGGCATTATGCGGTTTGGGCCGGGCACGGGCAAGGCCGGCCTAGCGGAAAAGAAGGAAGGGTCAGGCTGGTCGATGACTGAGAAAATACCGCCATTCTCGCTTCGGTTGGGTGAATATGGCCTTATGACTGACCTGCTTGCCGACATTCGCCGTGAGGTTGTGCGACCGTGGAAACTTGCTCGCATAAGTTGAGAACAGGCTCTTCCAGTGAGCCTGGCGGGGCGGACAATGATTCCCGAGAGGAGATTTGGCGATGGAAACGAGCGGTGCGAACGTGGGTGAATTATCCCAGCAGCGCTTTCCCGCCGAGCGGCTGGAGGAGGAGATATCCAGCCGTCTGCCGGAGAACGCGCGCGCCGAGGGCAAGCCGAAACTCGCGATCATCATGGGGCCAATCTGCGCGGGCAAGACCACGCTGCGCCGCCAGAAGTACGCCAGCGGCCATGTGCTGGTGGATGCGGCGCAGCTCTTCATCGACCTGGGCGGGATTGACCTGGATTTTCCTTCGACGCTGGAAGAGTCGATGGAGCACATCGGGTCGGAAGTGGCCCGGCGCGCGATGGCCGGTGGCATGAACATCGTGACCGAGGCGGTGGGCTCCAGATACGAACCCGTTGCGGAACTGGTGGATGCCATGACAGCAGTCGGCTACGAAGTTGAAATCGTCTTCGTCAATCTCGACCTGCCTTCGTGTATCGAGCGGGAGAAGGGCAGGGCGCAGGACAATGTCTCGTCCTATTACGCGGAGCCGTACCAGTTGAAGTGGCTGCTCGATGCTGCGCGAATACGGCTTCAGTGAATTTTGGACTGGCCCGCCTCAAGGGCCGGGGGAATTTGATTCCAGATTGCGGCCCCCGCCATCCGGCAAAGCCGCTAAAGAGGAGAAGATCATGAACGAAAGCAATTTTACCCAGGCTGACTGGGAATCACTCGTCGCCGCATGCAAGGAGGGCAATATCGCCGCGCATCTCGCCGTCGATTTTGCCGCCAAGATGCCCACCCGGCCCCCTGCTGGCCCGATAACGCGGGACATATTGACGGTATGGGCCGGCAGCAGGAATCCTTCCGGAAGCGGCCCGTCCCGGCTCAGTCGCAACGAGTCGTTCCTGAGCCGGGTCTGTGGCGCGGAACGGGCGACCCAGTTCGCCGTGTTTCTGGATCTTGCCGAGCACGAGCCAAGCGACTCGAAGGCGGTCTTCGGGCGCATACACGCGCTGGCGGCAAACGCTGCGGAGGAGGTGCCGAACATCGGCCGCATGGCCATGCCGGCGGAGGCGAAACAGGCGTACCTGGGAATGTGCCGGTTCATGATGCGGCTCGGGGAGACTGCCAAAGCTGCCGAAGGCAGGGATCCATACGGGGTGCTGGATCCCGGAAGGCCGCGCCCGGCATGACCGCCGCGAGAGCGTCGATGCCGGGCGCGAGCCGCGCGACGCCCTGGCCGGCCGGGCCGGCCAGGGCAAGAGGGGCGGTTCGCTGTATGGCCTCGCCGGACAGGGCGGAGGGTCGGCGCCGGCCGGTGCTCTTCCTCGACTTCGACGGGGTATTGCACCCGTCCCTGTGCCTGGAGGCGGAGCATTTCTGCCGGCGGCCGCTGTTCGAGGAAGTGATGCGACGGTTTCTGGCGGTGCGCATCGTCATTTCCTCCAGCTGGCGCCACCACTTCGCCCTCGAGCGGCTGCGCCCTTTCTTTTCCGGGGACATCGCGGAGCGGATCGACGACACCACTCCCCTCTGGGTGCCGGGCGGGCCGGCGAATCGTTTCGAGGAGATCATGGCCTTCGTCCGCTCCCGGGGCCTGGACGAGGCGGGCTGGCTGGCGCTCGACGACTCGGCCTTCGAGTTTCCCCGGGACTGCGCCAACCTGGTGCTATGCGACGGCCGCTTCGGGCTTGCCGATGATTCGGCGATGCAACTTGCAGGACGGCTGGCCCTGGTGACCGGGAAACCGTAGGCGGCAGCGCTCCGGCCAACTCGGCCTCATCCGGCAAGCCCTCACGCTGCTGGATCAACTTTCATCAACTGCCCATGTGACCCCCATGAAAAGTATCCCTAGATTGCTGACCATCGCGACGGTGGCGCTGGCTCCGGCCGCCGCCCTGGCCCAGGACGACAGCGAGCGCATCTTCCGCAAGGCCCAGGCCTACACGGTGCGCATCAAGACCTCGGTGCCGGTGCCGTTTGCAGGAGACAAGCGCGGCACCCTCATCGGGGCTGGCTTCGTCGTCGATGCAGGGCGCGGCTGGATCATGACCAACGCCCACGTCGTATCGCGTTCGCCGGCCCGGGTGCAGGTGGCCTTCCACGGCCAGGAGTTCGGCCCGGCGCGCAAGGTCTACGTCGATCCCTTCCTCGACCTGGCCGTCATCGAGGCGCGGCCGGAAGACGGCCGCAGACTGGCCGCGGCCGAGCTCGAATGCCAGGACCAGCCCGCCATGGGCCATCCGGTCGGAGCCTACGGCCATCCCTGGCGCTTCTACTACACCGGCACGCGCGGGATCGTCTCCGGCGTGACGAGCAAGTACCGCACCGAGTACCTGCAGACCGACGCGCCCGTCGACAGCGGCAACTCGGGCGGGCCGCTGATCAGCCTGACGAGCGGGAAGATCGTCGGCATCAACACCGCTGCAATGAAGGAGCCGAAGTCGAAGAACACCAACTTCGCGGTATCCATGAAATACGCCTGTCGGGTGCTGGAGCTTCTCCAGGCAGGACGCGATCCCTCACCGCCGCAGCTTCCCCTTGTCTTCTTCCGCAATCTCGACGGCGAGCGCACGGTGAAGGTTGCCCGAAGCCTTCTGCCCGGGCAGGAGCTTCCCTTGCGGGCCGGGCAGATCATCAAGACGGTGGAGGGCATGCCGGGGCGGGTATCCAATCCGACCCAGCTCATCCATGCTCTGCGCGGGCGCCTGGAGGCGGTCACCCTGACGGTGGAGGAGAACGGCGCCGAGCGGCGCATCAGCGGACGCTTGTCTCCCACGGACAGCACACTGGGCCGGAAGGGGGTGTTCGTCTCGGGCATCCTGTTCGCCTTGCGAGACACCTTCCGCGAAGTGGCCGACATCGCCTTTCCCGAGATCGAGGTGCACTATGTCGAGGACGGCTCGACCGGCCAGGCGATCGAGATCGAGGCCATGGACTTCCTGGAGCAGGTCGACGGCAGGGCTGTCAAAAGCCTTCAGGAGCTCTCGGATCTCCTGGCCGCCGCCGCGCGGGAGCAGCGCCCCGCGCTCCTCACCTTGCGCAGGCTGGACATTGCGGAGGAGATCGGCATGTCCAGCATCGAGAGGACCCTGCAGGTCGAGGGCCTGCGCTGGATCGGGGAAAGTCAGAATCGTCCTTGACGTTCGGAAGACCGCATGCTGGCAGCTTCGTTATCGGCCGTCGGGATTCAGGTAGTGCAGGGCGTGCTCGACCCCCCCCGGCAGGAGCTGATGCTCCAGATCGACGGCAAGAAACTGCGGACTGGTATCAATATGGTTGTAGCCGGCCATCCCTGTCTCTCCCAATCGAATACCCTTTTGAGCCTTGATATTCCATTTGGTTCACGGCAGGATGCGCTGCATGAAAGGAGTTGTTCCACACCATCATTGGCAAGAGGAGGCGGTGATGTCACGAAATCCAAACCGCGAGACGGAATTTATTCCGGCAGTCCAAGCACGAATGCCGCGTGCCCGCGTTTCATGGAGCACCATCTCGGGGCCTCTGACGCTCGTGGCTATCGCCACCGACCTGCCGCTAAATCGCGCTGAGATTCAGATGGTAGACGGTCTTGGCGATCATCCAATCGACCAATTTTCCGAGGAGTGCGCAGCTCATCTCAACGGTCTTCTCTTCGGTGATCATGCGGAGGGCACAATGCAGCTCTGTCAGCTTGTGAAGGCAAAGACTCAGAATGGAAAATTGCTCGATATCATCGTTCTTCTCGATCCGAGCCAGAAGTTCTCGGTTCTTATGTCTGGCACGGCGTTTCCTGTGGGCACGTTGTTCCCGACCGCGTGCAAAGCTGTAGATGCCGCGGTGCGGGCGTTACACTCCGTCTGCGGTTTGGAGGACCCCATTGTCCAGTTGCAGTCTGAACCCAAAGAAGAATTCATCTCGAACGTCGACATGCAACAGATCTTGGCCCAACCCGGTTCATCGGACCAGCAATAGCCGGCTTCGCCGCATGTTGCCGGTCCGGTGACCACCGTCATTCGACGTAACGAACCATGAAACGCATTTGTCCGAATCCGATGCCCTGGCATGAAGCATTTGAGCGATTGACCAAATACGCTCAATTGCATCCGTGCGTTTCTCCGTCACCGCCAAAGCCACTCATCCTTGCCGGGTGGGCTTACAGTAACGATGTCGAGAAAATGCAAAGATGGGAAGAGACGGTTGCATGGGCAGCAATAAATGGATGTACTAACCTTGTGTCTGGAATTCCTGATTCGGACTTTTATTTTGTAGAGAAACCCGCCAGCTATGAGGTCGGCCCATTGGGTGGTCCAATGTATCGCTCGTGGGACTTTGGAGCAAAAAGCCGCCCCCCCGCTGATCAGCTAACGCAATCGATGGACATCTTGTTTTCTCGCTGGGCCGAGATCGTAGGTAATGAACTCGCGAACGTTACGCGCCCGTTGTTATTCACTGGAGAAAAAGCACGCCGTCTCCTTATTCTCGCCAATGCCACTTCTACTCCGCCATGGGGAAGCTGGTCACAGCTTTCAACGCAAGAATCGAAACGACGAACCTTCTCTCATTTTCGGGCAGCTATTAACGAGGCAATTGCTCCGCATGAAGTTGACCACATTGATTTCACATTCACAGACAACCCTGTTCAAAGTGCTCCAGGGGGCGAGCCAAGAACGGCGCGCCCCTGAGGGAGCAGACGTAAGGAGACAATCGTTGGCAAGAGACTGGGAGAGTTCATTTTCATCATGGTCCGACCCGCCCAGTGACGCTGAGCACGAGCGCTGTGAACGAGTCATTCGCGCAATCCGCACAGCGGTCGCCAACAGTTCGAAACTTCAGACAAGAAAAATCTTGGTGTTTACCCAAGGATCGTTCCGGAATCGCGTCAACGTTCGTCAGGAGAGCGACGTCGACGTGGGGGTGATGCTCTATGATTATTTTCTTGCACAGTATCCTGAAAGCAAGAGAAACGTAGACTTCGGGAATTCTGACGCGAACTACTCCTTCATTCAATTTAAGAACGAGCTTGAAGAGGCACTTGTGGGCCACTTCGGCCGGGCTGCAGTAAAGAGAGGCAACAAGGCCTTTGACATTAAGGCGTCGGCATCACACATCGAATCTGATGTAGTTCCACTTTTCGAGTTTCGTCGGTACTGGGATGATGGTAGCTACCGCGCTGGAGTGGCGCTTCTCCCGGACAATGGCTCGTTTCGCATCGAGAACTATCCTGAGCGTTTGGTTGAATATTGGCCACCGACACCGCTTCACTACGAGAACGGGGTCGCAAAGAACGATCAGACGAGCCGTAGATTCAAAGGAATGGTTCGCATCTTGAAGAAGCTACGAATCGAGTTAGAGGCCGTGGGAAATACTGCAGCTACGGCCATCCCAGGCTATCTGGTGGAATGTCTCGTCTGGAACGCACCGAACTGGTGCTTCGACCGGGATAAGTGGGAAGACCGTGTTCAGTCAGTGTTGCGATACCTATGGCAGAACACTAGGGACAGCGCACTATGCGACAAGTGGTGCGAGGTTGATGACATTAAGTACTTATTCCACCTTTTCCAGCCATGGACTCGGGAGAGGGCGCATGCTTTCATCAACGCTGCATGGGACTACGTTGGGGTAAAGCCGGTATGAGGCTCGAAAGGCTGCATATCACCGTATTCGTCATCATCGCCGCACTCATCTGGTTCATTGTGCTGCTGTGTCAAGGTACGCCGGTTACCTGGGCGCATAGCCAGCCTTTCAGCATCGTGGTTAGTTCCCTAGTTGCTCTTGGCCTTCTCTTTGAGTTCGTTCTCTGGCGCCAGCCCTGGCTTCACAGTTGGTTTGTAAAGCGCCCAGATCTTCGCGGAACCTGGAGAGTAGAAGTCCAATCGAGTTATGTGCGTCCGGAGACGAGTGAGCGAGTACCAATGATCGTTTGCTACATGGGCGTCACGCAGACACTCTCAACACTACAAATGCACCTGATGACGCCGGAATCTGAGTCGTGGTTTATCGCTAACGACGTCAGACCGTCTCCAAATGGAAATGGATACCAGGTAATTGGCGTTTACACGAATGAACCCAACGTCCACCTACGCGACGGACGCATCAGTGAGATGCATCAAGGCGCGGTTATCATCGAGACGCACGGGCCAGTACTTCGCCCAAAAACGCTTACCGCCAAATACTGGACTGACCGAAAGACAACTGGAACAATGGATTTCACGATGCGAGTTGAAAACGTATGTACTCGGTTCGCCGACGCCCAACTTGCCTTCTCAAGCACGGTGACATCGTAAAGCCCGCACTGTCACATTTTCTGTACCCCATTGCGCCCTAACAACAGCATGCAGCGGAAGACGCTGCGCGCCGCCGCTGATTTTAACGTCTGTTATTCCATCTAGCTTATATCCGCTTTGGGGCGGGAGAACGCGTTCGTCGGCCGGAAAGGCTGACGTTCGATCTGTTAATCTGATCAACGTCAGCTAAAGACCTTGCTGCTGACACACAGGGTGGTAAGTGTCACCGGCAGCAAAGGACCGAGATCCCGCCTGTTTGTACCGCCCCATGCTCGGCCAACGCGGACTAGACATCAAGTGCATGTAGCGCAGCACTATTCGATCTGGCTTGAAGACCAATGATGATAGGATATTGTCGCAAACAGAATGGCGGCTGCGGCGTTGCGTAAATCGTCAAATTGCGGGAGGGGAATATGGGTGATCGTTTCTTAGATAATCAGATCCATCGATTTGCTTTTCCACTACTTGGCATTGCATTGCTTATCTCGACAACAAGGCTCTACGCTCAGCCCGTCTCTGCTGAAATCGTCAAACTGGCCACGCGTCCTGAATTAACGCAACAGTATTTGATAATCAAGGAAGGCTCGCCAAAGGCCGTTGCCTTGCTGTTCACAGGCGGCGACGCTCCACTAAAATTCACAGGCACGTTCCCCAACATTACTTGGTCTCCTTACGGTAGCAGCTACGTGGTGCGTGCTCGGATGCATTTCCGTGATCCCGATACTGCGGTTGTTCTCATCGACTCGGCCTCGGATATGTGGGAGCGAGCGCAAGACCAGCATTTCCGCCAGAGCGCTACCCATCTGAGTGATGTTAAGCAGGTAGTCGCCGACATAAAGACCAAATTGCCAGGAGCGAAGATCTATTTGGTCGGAACCAGCATGGGAACAGTGTCAGCGGCACACAGCGGCAAGGCGCTTGGAAAAGAGATTGACGGAGTTGTTTTGACCTCATCAATCTTCGAAGGGAATCGTACGCTAGGATCTTTCGATTTCTCCGAGTATCCCGTCCCGTTGTTGTTCGTTCACCATGTAGATGACCCGTGCAAGTGGACTCCATACTGGCCTGTCAAGAAGCTGGCCGATAAATATCCTGTCATTGAAGTCCGCGGCGGAGAAGCTGTTCGTGACAACGGTTGCGGTCCGATGGGGCCGCACGGTTTCCTTGGCCTCGAGAAGGAAGTAGCCCTAGAGATCAAGAACTGGATTCACGGCAGGCCATACAAGAAGCAAATACCATAGCACCGGATAACTTGTTCCCAGCATGGCTGATCTGAAGTGGCCGCTTGTTATGCAGTGAGTTCCGCTGGTAGCCACGTCAGCTTCGATCGATTATGCCGCCATTAATACTGATCTTGGTAGCTTACACTCGGATCAAAAATCCCTGAATCGATGCGGAGCCGTCGCAAGCCTAGGAGTGAGACGCGGCTCAATCTTCACCCCCTGCGCAACCGGAGTCAGCGGCGCATGAAGACCCGGCTTTGGCCGTGGCAATGTAAACCCGACCCGGCCTAGGCTCAAGCATCGACAGCAGGCGGTTGTATTCGTCTGCGGGAACCGGGAAGGTCGTCAAGATGAGTTTTACCAGTTCTTGCTCGATCTCGTCCCGCCCGCCTTGGACGAGTCTCAGGTTCGGCTCTCCGGGCTTCATGGGTCGATGTTCTCGCAACTTGCCTGGCAAATGCCATCGTCAAATATACTTGGCATGTATATTCCGGTTGAAATGCCCAGGCGACCCCGATCCGTCCTCTCAGCCCTTCTCGTTCTGCCGCAGTTTTTTCAGGATGTCCATGGCCTGCTTCTCGGGCGCATAAGCCAGGTTGAGAAGAAGCCGGACGGGTTTGGGGAGATTCCGGCCCGATTCATAACGGGAACCGCCGGACTGCGTGACGGAAATCCTGCTCCAGAATTCGGACTGGTTCATGCCCAGCTTCGATCGAAGCAGTTTGGCTTCCTTGCCGGACTCAATGAAGTATCTTGGTTTGCTCATCGGGGCTATCGATTCGCTGCTCGTTGCGTTATCGGAAAACTATTCGCCTCATGGTTATACGCCGAAATATACATGACTCAACCATCAGCAGAATACCCTTCCTTAATTTCGACCCGGCAACGTCGCTCGACCTCTTCAGCAAGAGCGGAATTCTCGAACGACAATAAGTGCAGCGCCATGGTGAACGGATGATGCGGCGGGCAATCGGTCGAAGTACTTCCAATATTTCTACAATAGCTGGCAGAATCTTGAGCAACGCCAGTCCAATGGGTAGCTAGACAGGTAGCCAGGAGGAAACATGAAGACGAAGCGCCGCTCCAGTACTGGTTTCCCGCCATTCTTCAACATTACGTTCTGCAACCTGTAGACCGGGTTTCGGTGTACTTGTGACGCAGATTCCCGTTCCCCGCGTAGTTGCCTGCCCCACCTGCGGCAAGCCGGTGCCGTGGACTCCCGAAAGCGCTTTCCGC
>Ga0172380_10001595_pt1 | contig 38624 bp, 51 predicted proteins | sample Leawe162metaG_FD_119747 | JGI IMG/M metagenome (GOLD analysis project Ga0172380, IMG submission 119747) | Leachate microbial communities from a municipal landfill in Southern Ontario, Canada - Leachate well 162 metaG | ecosystem: Engineered > Solid waste > Landfill > Unclassified | place...
AGACTGTAAAAACATCATTTGCTTTACCAGACCGACTTTACACATTAAGTCCAGAAGCAATGAGAGAATTTAGAGACTTTCAAGGGTGGTATGAGCAGACCAAAACAGAAGAACGGTTAATTCAGTCGCATGACACATTTATGACCGCATTCGGTAAGTTAGAAGGCCAGTGTGGTAGATTAGCTTTAATTCTACATGTTATGGAAACACCTTTTTCCCAGGAAGTGTCAGGCGACCTTATGCGCCGGGTGATTGGTATTATAAGAGGTTATGTTATACCGGCAATACGCCATGCGTTTGGTGAGGTTGGTGGGCTGGTGGATGATTCGCTTGATTCATGGGTTGCTTCCCATATTTTGCATAATTCTAGTCTTTCGGAATCGTTGTCATTGAGAGACTTGAAACATTCAGCCCGTAGACGTTTAGCCGATATGTCCAGCTACCAGAAAGATAGCATGTTGATAGAGGCCATGACTACATTGGAACAATACAATTGGGTCGCGCTGGTGGATGTTGATCCAAAACGTAACCAATACAATTGGGCCATTAATCCACAATTAGCCGAGACATTCAAGAAACAACGGGAAACAGTGATAAGGATTAAACAAGCACGATTAGATGAAAATTGGATGAAGACTAATAAGCGATCGGAACGTAAATTTGTTAAAGACTACGACCCATCAACTATGGACAAAGAGGATAAATAACAGACAATAAAAAGCCCCTTATTTGGGGCTTTTTATTTATCACTTAACCTTTACCATGTTACGCTTTTCTATTTTCTCTTTCTAATGCAATAAGTGTTTCTAAGTCACGTAGTTTTTTGCGGTTATTGATTCACCAGTGGAGATGTCAACATCAACAATTTCATTAAGAAACGCTATTACAATATCACGCATTTTATTTTCAACAATATCATGTAGTCTTTCATATTTAGCATTTATTTCTTTTTCAAATTTGAGTTGGCGATTATCCATTTTCTTTTTAAATCTATCCATTTCTAAACTCATGATATCCCCCCTTTTTTTGGTTATTGCTTATACCAAGTTATTGCATCTGCTTTACCAGTAAGTACCAGCCAAACATCATCTAATCGCGTGAAGAAGCTATCTATAACAGGAAGTCTTTTTGGCCTGCAAGCAACCCACTTTCCATCAATCTCTGTTTGCGTATCTTTACCGTGCATTATTATTAAATCTACTTGATAACTCATAGGTTCACCCCAATCACTCTATTTCGGTTAACTTCCAATACAGCAGGGTTAAAGACTTCCAACATTCGCATCAACTTGAAATACTCCACTGCTGTAGTCGGTAGCTTTGTGCATCTTCCACGCTCATAGTTCACCCATGAGGTGTATGGAAGGTTCACATATAACGCCATTTGTGGTTGTGTGTAACCTAATCGCTCGCGCCATTGTTTTAATGTTTCTTCAGTGTTCACAGTCGCACCCCTCACTATTTAATATTTCTATTTGTTCATCTAATTCTTGCCAATTATTTGGTATCATCTGTCACCACCTTTTTAATAAGTTTAAAGGCTGTCCCTTTATGAGTCTCACGGTATTTTTTCAATTGAATGGCTGCTTCCTTTTCATCTTGGAAAATTTCAACATCTTCCCAACCATACCGGTCCACCAATTCTTGAATTATATAAATCATTTTATTATCCCCCTAGCTGGATCCTTTTCAATAATCATTTTTATAGTATTTTTCCAATCCCGCCAAAAAATTAATGCTTTTTTACCATCCATTTCTCGTATTTCTTTATCACTAAACCCCCACCAATCCTTTATTCTGTGGCACTCGCATCCTATTTGCATATATTGGTCTGTGTAAGTTATTGGATAACAATCACTCATAAATAATGATTTAATTTCTAATCTGTTGCCAGAACAACCCCATAACTCTGCACCCTCTAGATTTGCACCCATTAGATATGCACCCTCTAGATTTGTAAACCTTAGATCTGCACTCTTTAGATTTGCACCCATTAGATATGCACCCTCTAGATTTGCACCCATTAGATATGCACCCTCTAGATTTGCACCCTTTAGATCTGCACCCTCTAGATTTGCACCCTCTAGATTTGCACCCTTTAGATCTGCACCCTCTAGATTTGCACCCTCTAGATTTGCCCGTGTTCCTGACATATCACCAATAAGCCATTTTTTATGGTCTTCTAAAATTTCATCAATGTTCATTTTATTACCCTATCTGACACGATTCACCCGTTAAGGTGTAACCGCGTTTAAGTTCAAAGTCTGAAGCGTGTAGTATGCGTACAGCTTCCTGCTTAATGTATTCAGGAATCAACCATGGTGAGTTATCATATCTAACTAACCCATCGATGAACACAACCCCTTGTAAGGTGTCCTTTTTATCTAAGCGGTAAACTGCTACACGATCACCAAAACAAGGGGATAATAAATAGAGTTTACGGTTAATCATTAGCTGTTAAGGTTCATCAATAAATATTCACCATCATCGATCTTTTTTTGAGTTTCTTTTTTAGTTTCACCCAAGAATATATTTCTATACTTCCCCGTTGTTACTGAATAGTCCCATGTATCACGGTCAAGCGTTATCGTTGTCCCGTGTGGACCTGATACCCTTTTAATTATCTTGCTATCGTAACTTTGAAAATACTCAACAAAGAATTCACCTTTCTCACCTGATACGATGAATTGATTAGGGATCGATCTACCTTTTTCGTTTTTCATGTTAGTTACTTTCATAATGCACCCCATAATTGATCTGCAGTTGTTTGTTCACTTTTATAATACTCATACAATGAATATTTCAATCGTATATCCAGTTCACGACGTAAAGAAAACACCTGGTCTGGTGTTCTACCATAACAAGTACATACCGCTTCTAATCCACTGTAAGCCATCGCTAAATTGTTATTATGTACAACCCTGGCAAGTGCCAACCTTGATAAATTGTGTTGATTGGCTGCGGTTAGTTGTTTAACTTCTTTTAATAATTTACTGTTCATATCAGTTACTCGCTTTTATTTTTAATTGGTTCACTCACTGGCATAATAACCTGGACCGCATTGTCTAAGTCATGCAATTCAATTTTAATAGCCGCGTTTATGTATTCTTTATTACGGTAGGCTATAAAGGTGGAATCTTTGGTAAAACTTACTGCATCTAATAAATATTTACGGTTGACCCATACATTACCAAAGATGTTTATTTTATACCCATGTTCAAAAGGACGAACCTCTAACCCTTTCAATTCGGTGGGTATATATACGACTTCATGCGTTTTATTACTTGTAGCAGGTATTATCCGGTCAAGATTTGGGTAAGTGCCTATATCAGTACCAACATGGTTCATGGCTTCATCATAAAACCCAATTGCTAAACCATCATCATTAGGGGTAACTAATAATCTATGGCCATCGGTAGCACACAATCTCCCACCGTCACAATATACATAGTTTAGATATCGCCTAACGTCATTTTTAGCTTTGATCTTATTAAGCCATTGGTAAACTGTTTTAGGTTTATTTGGTATCGCAGGCATAAAGTAGCTATACAACGTGGTTAACTGGTCCAGTGTTGCTGCGTGGAACGTGTCACTATTAATTAATTCATTAACTACAGCAAAAGCTTCTTTTTGAATGGCCTTCTTTTGATTGGCTGCTTGTGTTGCTACTTTGTTTATGTTTTTCATTTTTATTCCCCTATTTTAAATATATACATTGGCCTTCATTAGGTCCACCGGCAAACGCTCCCATGCACCGTTCATACGGGCTAGTCGGGTGCATGGTTGCCAAGTCTGGCTGGTACGTGTCCAGGATTGATACAAACACGTACCCGGCTAGAATTATCGCTATAAACTTAATCATTATTTACCCCCTTTTAAATAGTATCTGCTAAGTCTGGCCGTGGGCTTAGTAATAACAATTCCCGCAATGAAAAATCACGACCATCTATATCATTATTAATCTCTTTGACTAACTCCCTCCTTTGATTGATGTAATACTCTCTCATATCATCGGGTATTGTTGGCGAGTTGATCAATAGTGTAATTTCTACTAAGTTCATCACTTAACCCCTAAACAAATCTTTCTTACGTTGCACCAATACCCGGCTAACGGGTAAACCATTCATACAGCCATAATCATCCACACAATATAACGTGCTACCATCTTCAAAATATAAACAGTAAGAAGGGTTGCCATATACGTTAAACCAACATGCAGCCCGTACTACATCAGATGGATAAAACTCTACATGCTCACCACGGCCCGCCATGCTTGACGTGTTTTTATAACCATATCTACTTATTAATTGTTCTTTCATGTTATTACCCCTTCATATCTTCAAGTAAATCATCTTGTAATACTTTTAACTGCTCTTTAGTAAAGTAGAAAAAGCATGATAATTCATCAATCAAACCACTGTCATTACGCATCTTATACAACCGCTCAGTATTGAACACCACAAGAGAGAGTTCTTCATCGCTATACCGTGTTAAGTCTTGTTTATTCATCATATCACCTCTTTATATTGTTGTTATTGTCACCATGCTGGCGACTTGGTTACTAAGTTAAAACAACTGTATTACATTGTCAACAACTTTATTCAATTTAATTATTTAACCGTGTTAGTAGCTAGGTATACCATGCTATTGAGTAGTGTAACCAGTGGTGACAGTGTGTTTTTGACCGTGGGCGCATTGGGCGCACTGCGCATTAAATAACCGTGTTGGTAACTTGGTTTACCGTGCTGTTGAGTGTTTATACCATGCTAGGAACATCGCATCTAATAGAAGGGTTAAAAATCTCCTGTTTTCTGGCTACCGTGTCAATGAGTGTTTTCCTTGTTTCTGGGTGGATTATTACCGTGCTGTTGGGTGTAATTGGCATCGAGTGCGCCCAATGTGCCCTAGAGGAAGAGATACAAGAGGGTAAATGCGGTCAACCATGCTGGCAACAAAAAATGTTGATTTTACCCCCCTTCCCACCTAAAGGTTATTTTGTCACCATTGGTTGTTAGCACGGTAAAACATAGCTGTCAGCATGGAATAATTACCCATTAGCACGGTAACCCTGCTACCAGCTGTATTTAGTCAATTACACCCACCAGCACGGTATATAATTGACCTATCTATTAGCACGGTTACCCAATAACACGGCAACACCGGCAACACCGGCAACTCGGCAACTCGGCAACAACGCAACAACGCAACACCGGCAACCCGGCAACCTCACACCACCATCACAACCTATCACCACGGCAACACCACACCACCTACAACACGTTAGCCATGTCGAAAAGGATACAATGTACCGGTATGAAGATATAACAGCTTAGACGGGCACACAGGAGGTCACAGCAACAAGGCGACCTGGTTAATCATCTGCATGGTTGAGGGGTGGTGGGGTGAATGGTAGTTAGTAGCACGGTAAGTTATTGATTCTTTTACCGATTTTCTTTTGAGGGGGTGGGGGGACCCCAACGCCGGGCTGTACTGTGACTAGGGATGGTAACCCATACACCGACAACTGATTTTCTAAAATATATAATTCTCAACAGCACGGTAGCAGTTTGACGGGAAGTAGATTAGCCGAAACAGCACGGTAGCAGTTTGATGGGAAGTAGATTAGCCGAACTAGTGCAAACTACTCATAAACCCTGTGACCAGTGCGACCAACGTAACCGAACCACCAGCAACTCGGCAACTCGGCAACTCGGCAACAACGCAACACCATGGAATAAAAATTTTAAAAATATAAAAAATGTGATACAGTCGCGCCATATGGCAGAATTAATCACACAAACGGGTATCCCTTATTGGCTACAGCCCCCTAAAAAGACCACCGAGCCTGTGTATGCTGAGTGGGTCTGGTATCATGCACTTGAGCGGATAGCCGCTGGTGAGACATTGACCTCGATATGTAGTGACCCTGTAATGCCTGAGTATGGTCCGTTTCTTACATGGGTGTTTGCCAAGGAGGAAAGGAAGACGGAATATTATAAAGCCCGTGCCCTTGGTGCAGAGCGCATAGAAGACCAGATGGTTGACATAGCCGATGGTGTGGATGGTCCGATGAATGATACGCAACGGGATGCATTGAGGATATCGACTCGCAAGTGGTTATTGGGTGTATGGAACAGGAATCGGTATGGTGAGGCAAGGACATTGGACATTAATGTGGCTTTGGACATAGGTGATGCCATGGCGAAAGCGGCGTTGCGGATAGATAATAATGTCATTGATGTAGAGGTGGAAGAGTAAATGGCAAAGTCTACTGGCCCAAGTAAGCAGGAACAGGAACTTATTGAGAAAATTCTCACGTTCAAGTATGACCCGGAGGGGTTTGTCAGGTATGTGTTCCCTTGGGGTGAGAAGGGTACGCCGTTAGAAAAGTTTGATGGTCCTCGTAGTTGGCAGTTGAGAGAGTTTAGGAACATCCGTGAAAAGATGTTGTTGAATCGGGAGAAGATTAAGGTTGGTTTAACGCCTAGTGTAATTTATTTAGCGGTGAGTTCAGGCCGTGGGCCGGGTAAGTCGGCTTTTTTGGCGATGTTAGATTGTTGGATGATGTCGTGTTGGATAGGTGGCACGAGTATTACCACAGCGAATACGGAAACGCAGTTACGGTCGAGAACGATGGCTGAGGTGGGCAAGTGGATCATGATGGCATTGAACCGGCATTGGTTCGAGAAGACTGCGATGGCGATACGCCCTGCTAGTTGGTTCGGTAACATGGTTGAGCAACAACTACGGATTGATACACAGTATTATTATGCTGAAGGGCAATCGTGGAGTGAGGAGAACCCTGATGCGTTTGCCGGTGCCCATAGTCAGATAGCGATGATGGTGAAGTTTGATGAAGCCTCTGGTGTTAGTGACTCGATATGGAACGTAGCTGAAGGTTTCTTTACGGATTTGGCTGAGTTGAGAATGTGGGTGGTAATTAGTAATCCTCGTCGTAACACGGGTCGATTTTTTGATTGTTTCCACAAAGATGCTGCGTATTGGGATCATGTTTCGATAGACAGCCGCATGGTAGAAGGAATAGATAATGCCGTGTATAAACGTATTGCTGAAAAGTATGGTGAAGACCATGATGTAACCCGTGTTGAGGTGAAGGGTCAATTTCCTAGAACGGGTAGTAATCAGTTTATTGGTCGAGAGCTTGTAGAAGATGCGCAAATGCGTGATTTAGAACCTGATTCTGGTAGCGCGTTATTGATGGGAGTTGACGTTGCACGTTATGGGAATAACGATAGTGTAATCCGTTTCAGGCAAGGTCGTGATGCTAGAAGTATCCCTGCTGTTCGGTTCAACGGACTCAATACCATGGAGTTAGCAGAAGAAGTTGCCCACCTGATTGACAAATACAGACCCGATGGGTGTTTTGTTGATGGTGGCGGTGTAGGGGGTGGTGTAGTTGACAGATTAAAGATGTTGGGTTATAAGGTCATAGAAGTTCAAAGTGGTGGGAAGCCTCGCGACGGTGAGAAATATGTTAATAAACGTGCTGAATTATGGGGTGAACTTAAAGAATGGTTGACCTTTGGTTGCATTGATAAAACGACATTATTGGCTGAAGATTTAACAGGGCCTGAATATGAAGTTATCCAAAGAGGTCAAATTAAGATAGAATCTAAAGAATCCATGAAGAAAAGGGGATTAGAATCAACCGATGATGCCGATGCACTTGGTTTAACTTTTTCTTCAAACATCGCCCGTAGAGACATGCAAACATCTCGTAGAATGGGTAGAAGTATTAGGGCAATTACTGATTATGATATATTTGGAACTTGAGAGGATTTTATAATGGGTGGATTATTTAGTAGTAAAGCACCAGCGCCGGTGGCGATTGAGCCACCACCACCTAAGATTGACAGTGTGGTTGTTCAGGCAACTTCCGATGCAGAGCGTAGACGGCAGAAAATGAACCGTGGTAGAGCATCAACTATGTTAACAGGTGGGCAAGGTTTAACGACTGATGCCAATACGGGTACTAAACAACTGATGGGTGCTTAACACATGAGACTATCGGAAGGTGACATTTTCCACATAGTTGATTCTGCAAAAGCGGAACGGTCTAATTGGGAAACGCATTGGGAGGAAATAGCAGAATTAGTGCTTCCTCGACATATTGGTTTCCAAGGTGAACAAACCAAAGGGGCTAAACGTAATCAGAAGATTTTTGACTCACGCCCTGAAATAGCCTTAGAGCGATTCGGTTCAGTGATGGACTCATTGCTCACACCTCGTCAGACCTTATGGCACAACCTTCAAACAACTGACCGATTATTAAACAAAGACCCAGAGGTCAAAGCATGGTTCTATGAAGTAAACAAGGTGTTGTTTGCCTCACGGTATGCACCAAAAGCTAACTTTGCTAGTCAAAACTATGAAAGGTGGATATCAACAGGTGCCTTTGGTACAGGCGTATTGTTTATTGACTATGATTCTAACACGGGTTTACGATATCGCACCATCCATCTAAAAGATTTATACATGATGGAGAACCACCAAGGTGTTGTGGACACAATTTTCAGAAATTTTAACTTTACAGCACGACAAGCTGTCCAGAAATGGGGTGAAGATAAAGTACCTGAAAAGATCAAGAAAGCCTACGAAAACCCAACAACTCGTAATAAAGAATTTGCTTTCATTCATGCAGTCATGCCTCGTGATGATTATGATGAAACCCGTGCTGATGCTAAAGGTATGCCTTGGGCTTCGTTGTACCTTGCGGTAGATGATAAAGTGATGATGGAGGAGAGTGGTTATCATTCTTGGCCTTACTCTATCAGTCGTTATGTTACAGCACCGGGAGAAGTATACGGTCGTAGTCCTGCAATGTTAGCCCTCGCTGACATTAACATGTTGCAGGAAATGAATAAGACTGATATTCGTGCTTCCCATAAAGCGATCAGCCCCCCTATCCTAGTCAATGACGATGGTGTATTAGGTGGCGGTATGAAAATTGATCTTCGACCCGATGCTGTTATACCAGGAGGGATAGACCAGAATGGTCGACCAACTGTACAACGCTTGGATATGGGCGCAAGGCTTGATATCAGTGATGTTAAGATGGAGCAACGTAGAAAGAGCATTGAAGATGCCTTCTTAATGAGTTTATTTCAAATCCTTGTTGACACACCTCGAATGACGGCTACTGAGGCATTGATTCGGGCACAAGAAAAAGGTATGTTGTTAACGCCAACAGTGGGTCGTCAACAATCTGAAGCATTGGGTCCGCTCATTGAGCGTGAAATAGATTTATTGATGCGTGCTGATAAGTTACCACCTTTGCCACAAGCTTTAATTGATGCTGGTGGAGAGTATGAAGTAATTTACGATTCTCCTATGTCTCGGATGCAACGTGCTGAAGAATTAGTGGGTGTGCAACGCACAATGGAATTATTAGCACCTTTTGCCCAAATGGACCCTTCTATCTTGGATATCTTTAACCCTGATGAATTAGGTCGAGGTACTGCTGAAGTCTCTGGTGTGCCAAGTCCTATGATCAGAACACCAGACCAAGTGAAACAGGTTAGGGAAGCACGGGCACAACAACAACAACAGCAACAAATGATTGATGCGGCTAAACCTGTAGCAGGGGCATTAAAAGATGCGGCATCTGCTAATCAATTGTTAACAGGATAACCTATGTTCGGAATACGATTAAAAGTTAGAAGAACAGCATACCAGGCTACCTTTAGTGGTGCGCCGGGTAATGCGGTATTGGCAGACTTAAGGCGGTTCTGCCGTGGTACTGTAAGTGCCGCCGATGTAAATAATGTGCAAGCAACCTACCTGCAACTAGGTAGGCAAGAAGTATGGCTTAGAATACAAAGTCATTTGAATTTAACTGAAGAACAAATTTATAACCTAATAGAGGAATTCCCAAATGAGTGAGATTGATATTGAAAAAGATATTCAAGAAAAAGGATTAAATGCCCCACGGCTAAACCCTCAACTAATTACTGATACGATTGATAATGTGTCATATCATGTGTTTGAGGGAAGTTGTTTGACTGTTTGTTGTATGACATTGAGAAATGGTTTTACCGTCACAGGTGAAAGTGCATGCGCTAGTCCTGAAAATTTTAATGCTGAAATAGGGCAAAAGGTATCATATGAAAATGCACGAAATAAGATTTGGGCATTGGAAGGGTATTTACTTAAACAAAAACTTTTTACAAACAAATAGAGGAATTCCCAAATGAGTGATGAAGGAACTGCCGCCCTAGGCGATAACAGTGGAACACCACCACCTGCACCAGCTAATACACCACCTGCCAATAGTGGCACACCACCAGCACCCACCAACCAATCAAATTGGACAGAAGGATTAGGTGATGATAGCACCGCGTTTATTCAAAATAAGGGATGGGACTCTCCGGGCAAAATGCTTGAAAGTTACCGAAACCTTGAAAAATTTGCAGGTGGTAGTAAAGACTTAGTTGAACTCCCTGGTGCAGATGCAACACCAGAACAAATGGACTCATTCTTCAACAAAATGGGTAGACCTGAAACACCTGACAAATATGATCTGAAAATGCCTGAAGGTGGCGATAAGGAACTTGATGGATGGTTCCGTGAAACAGCCCATAAACATGGCATTTCTTCAAAACAAGCACAAGGACTTTATGAAGATTGGAACGGCATGGCTGAAGGCAAAATGGCTAGCATGGCTGAACAGTCTGCCGCACAGGGTGAAAAAGATATTGCCAGCCTGAAGAAGGAGTGGGGTCAAACCTATAATTCACAAATTGATGCCGGTAAAAATGCAGTACGGGCATTAGGTTACAAGCAAGAAGAATTATCAGCATTAGAATCTGAAATGGGTACAGCTAATATGCTTAAGTTGTTTGCTAGAATGGGTTCTAAGATGGGTGAATCTAGTTTTGAAACAGGTGACAAAGGTAGTAATAGTTTCGGTACAACACCTGCTCAAGCAAACGCCCAAATATCAGACCTTAAACTCGATAAAGGGTTTATGGGTAAATATTTAAGTGGTGACAAAGATGCAATTGCTAAAATGTCAAGACTAATGGAAGCAGCTAATGCCTAATAATGAAGAAGTCAGATTACGGCTAATTGAGGCAATTATGCCACAAGCTACCCGCGTTGGGGTGCAAGATGCTGATGTAATAATTAATTCTTGTATCAAGTTAGAAAAATATGTGTTAAATTTGCAAGAAAGTGAAACTGTCATTGATAAACCAGAAATGCCAGAATTTTTAAAAACAAGTGGTGATAAATCGGAATCACCCGCTGTTGCCAAGGAAGACGGGCCTCGTAAGAGACAACCACGTTCTACTAACAATGGTTCTAAAACATGACCCCTTCTCAAAGGACAAGTCAAATTAAATGCCCGATGCTATTTGATTTAATTTGAGGATATTCATATGAGTTATGAAGTCAGTGTTGCCTCAGTGCAACAATATACAACAAACGTGGCCTTATTGCTTCAACAACGTGGTTCTAAACTACGTGATTGTTGCACCATTGGGTCTTACACGGGTAAAGCCGCTAAAGTAGTTGAACAAATCGGTGCTGTTACAGCCCGTGAACGTACAACTCGCCATAGTGACACACCTTTAATATCTACACCACACGATGCACGTTGGGTTCACCCTCGTGACTTCGATTGGGCTGATTTGATTGATAGTGAAGATAAGCTTCGTATGCTTATTGACCCTACAAGCCCATATGCAATCAATGGCTCATATGCGTTAGGTCGCAAACTTGATGATCTTATTATCGATGCGGCATTAGGCACATCTTTAACAGGTGAAAACGGTACAGTATCTACCCCGTTTGATACAAGTAAGCAACAAATTGGTGTTGCTGCATCTGGTTTGACTATTGCTAAGTTACGAACAGCTAAGAAAATCCTTTTGCAAAACCAAGTTGATATGGACATGGATGAACTATTCATCGCTGTAACTGCTCAACAATTGGATGATTTACTTGGTACGACTGAAGTAACAAGTTCTGATTACAATACAGTTAAAGCATTAGTTCAAGGTGATATTAATACCTTCATGGGTTTCAAATTTAAACACTCTGAACGCTTAACAACAGATGCTAGTTCATATCGCCGTGTAGTGGCATGGGCTAAATCGGGTATGCATGTGGGTATGTGGAATGATGTTAGTGCGCGGATAGGTGAACGTGCTGACAAAAACTACGCTCAACAAGTGTATGTTAACGGTACATTTGGTGCCACTCGTACTGAAGAAGGTAAGGTTGTAGAAATCTTATGTTCTGAATCCTAATAGGAGGGTTTAAGAAATGGCTGTAACAACTCAAAATTCAACACAGTATGGCAATATGGTTGCCACTCCTCCTGTTAAACAGGATGCCCACGTTATGTTGGGTAAGGTGCGTATTGCATATTTTGAACATACTCAATCAGGCGCAGGCGAGGCAACAAGTTCTGCTGCAATTGTTAAACTACCACCAGGTAAAGTTCGAGTGTTGGGTCCAGACTCTCATGCTTATGTGAACTGGACTACTGCTTCTGCTACTTTAGACCTAGGTTGGGATGCTTACACAAATATCAATGGTGTCACTGTAGTAGCTGATCCAAACGGTCTTGACGATGGTATCGACGTGGAGTTAGCGGGTTTCCAAACCTTTGGTTCTGCTGTAGTAGCAAGCGGTGGTACTAAAGTATTTGAATCACAAGATGGTGTGGTTCTCCGTGTAACGTCACAAGATGTAGCATTAGCATCAGCAAGTACGATTGCAGGATATATCTGTTACGTTATAGAATAATCCTTGATAAAGGGGGATTTCTTTCCCCCTTTTTTAATTAAGTAGGAGTATTAAAATGGCTAAAAAATTTATCGATGTGACAGTAAATACAGATAAAGCAGATATGGTTAATGGCGATGGCACTTCGCTAACATTAACTAACTCAGTGCGGGTTCTCTATGACGATACTGTAGAACCTGCTGCGTTGTTTACAGCATTAACTCGCGTACGCGATCGCATTACTGAAGGTGCTATCCCAGCCGCATAAGGGAGAACATAATGGCCTCAGTAATTGATGTATGTAACCGAGCATTAGACAAGGTTGGTCAAAGCCCAATCATAAGTCTATCCGATGGTAACAAAGCAGCAAATCTTTGTGATCGGGCATGGCCCGCTGTTCGTGATAAAGTATTAAGGGCACACAAATGGAACTTTGCCACTAAGCGAAAAATATTAGCCCCTTTAACAGAAGCACCCGTTTGGGGATTTGCTTATAAGCACCCCATTCCTTCAGATTGTTTACGGTTGTTAGAAATTAATGATGTACCGGCTGAACAGTATGAGTTAGAAAGCGGTCATATTTTAACGGATGATGCAGTGTTAAGAATACGCTACATTTTTCGTAATACTGATCCAAACACCTATGACTCATTGTGCATTGAAACAATGGCTTCTCGATTAGCCTATGAATTAGCTGAACCTCTTACACAAAGCACTCAAAAGAAACAAGAATTGTTTGTGGAGTATGAGGATATGATGAATCAGGCCAAGCGAATTGATGCTCAAGAAAATCCTGTTATCTTATTTGAAGAAGATAGCTGGATAACTTGTAGAAGGTAATCATGAAAGCATCACCAATTCAAACATCCTTTAATGCTGGTGAACTAACCCCTTTACTACAAGGTCGACCAGACTTAGGCAAGTATAAAAATGGTTGCAAGACCATGTTGAACTTCATACCACAAATACATGGGCCTGCTCAAAAAAGAACGGGTACTAAATTTGTTAATGAGGTAAAAGATTCAACTAAAAAAACAAGATTAATACCTTTTGAATTTAATACTGAACAAGCTTATGTACTTGAGTTCGGTAATTTGTATATTCGTTTTTATATGAACGGTGGTCAAATATTATCAGGTGGTAGTGCGTATGAGGTAGCTACACCCTATCTTGATACTGAGTTAGATGGTGTCAGATACGCCCAATCTGCCGATGTTATGTACATAACTCACCCTAATCACCCCCCTTACAAATTATCACGTACAGCCCATGATAACTGGACTATGGCTATAGTAGATTTTGATTGGCCTCCTTTCAACTCTGAAAATACATCTGTATTAACTATTACGGCATCTGCTATAACAGGGGCGGGTATAACGCTTACTGCTTCAGCCGCTTTATTTTCAGCAACTCAAGTTGGGGCATATTTTAAGTTTTCAGAAGTATTGAACTCAAAATATAACCTATGGGAACCTGCTAAAGCAATTACCTCTGGTGACCGTCGAGTTTACGATGGTGCTTTATATAAGGCAACATCTTCAGCTACAACGGGTACTAGACCACCCATTCATATTAAAGGCACAGAAAGCGATGGTGCCGTTAATTGGGAATACCAACACGATGGGTCAGGGTATGTAGTAATAAAAGCTTACACCTCTACCACAGTAGTAACAGCCGATGTGGTTAAGCTACTCCCATCATCCTCTTTGTCAGCATCTGATAGATGGGCTGAAGGGGCATGGTCTGATTATCTAGGATGGCCTAAAACAATCGTGTTTTATGAAGATCGGTTATGGCTAGGTGGTTCAGCAAATAAACCACAGACCTTATGGGCTTCTGCTTCAAGTGATTATGAAAATCATAAATATGGGACTCGTGATGATGATGCTCTGAATTATACGATCAACTCACAAGAAGTTAATGTTATTCAATGGCTATCACCCGGCAAAGCCCTAATTGTTGGTACATCTGGTAGTGAGTTTGTAGTTAAGGCATCCTCTATAGATGAACCAATAACGCCAACAAATGTAAGCATTACCCCACAAACATCTTACGGTAGTGCATCCTTTGAGCCAACTAAGGTGGGTGGTGCGGTATTATTTGTACAACGATCAAGTAAGAAAATAAGAGAATTTATATATCGGTTTGATAATGATGCGTATGTAGCACCCAATCTAAGTTTGTTATCAGAACACATTACTCAACAGGGTATTATTGCAGTAGCTTATCAACAAGAACCTGACCAAATATTATGGGCACCTTGTGCTGATGGTGAATTGGTGGGTATGACCTATGAAAGATCTGAAGATGTTGTAGGGTGGCATAGACATAATATCAGTGGCATTATTGAATCAATTGTAAGTATTCCTCATTGGGATAATGATCAGGACTCAACATGGGTTGTTGTAAAACGGACTATCGATGGTAGTGATGTTCGATATATTGAATATTTTGAAAAATACAAAGTTGATGAATACGCACATTTTGTTGACTCAGGGTTAATGTATGAAGGTGTTGCGGCAACCGTTATCAGTGGATTAGATCATCTTGAGGGTGAAGAAGTCGCCGTGTTGACTAATGGTGCAGTACACCCAAATAGAACGGTAACAGGCGGTGAAATAACCTTACAGTATGAATCAACAATTGTAACAGTAGGACTACCTTTTACCTCTGTCTTAGAAACAATGCCTTTAGAGGCAGGTGCTGCCGATGGTACGTCACAAGGTAAGAATATGAGGATTACAAATCTTACTATCCGTGTAGATAAAACTGGGGCAGGGTTATGGTTTGGTTCTGCCGAAAGCATGTTAGATGAAATTCATTTTAGAAGTTCTAATACGCTTATGGATAACCCTGTTCCATTATTAACAGGTGACACAGAATTATTACCCTTTCCTGCGGGATATGAAGTTGGAACGTCGATGGTGCTTCATCATGTGTTACCTTTACCCTGTACTATTTTGGCTTTAATGCCACAGGTTGTTACTAATGATCGTTAGACCATGGCAAGAGGGAGACACTCAAAAATTAGCTTTGCAACCAAGTCAACAATACTTGAGTGGAATATTGGATGATTTAAATATTAAGGTTCTTGCTGATAAAGGTCTAGTGCAAGTAGGTGAGGTCGATGGTGAAGTAATCGCTATTGCGGGAATTGCCCCACAGTGGGAGAATAGGGCTATCGCATGGGCACTTATTTCAGATGAAGCCGGCCCTCATTTTATTCAAATACATAAAGCGGTTAAACGATTTTTTAACAGAAACCCTATTAGACGATTAGAAGCTACAGTAGATGTAGGTTTTGAACAAGGCCACCGATGGATGGAAATGTTAGGGTTTGAAATAGAAGGATATATGGTAGCATACCGACCAGATGGGAAAGACCAAATATTATATGCGAGGGTTAGGCGATGAGTGGATTGGAACCATTAATGTGGGCATCACTTGCATCTACAGCAATTGGTACTATTTCCTCCATATCTGGGTCAAACCAATCTTATAATGCTGAATCCTCTGCTGCACAGTATAATGCTGAAGTAGCACGATTAGAAGCCAAGGCGGAAGAAGATCGGATTAGACGTGATGCTGCCACTAAGTTGGGTAGAGTTCGTGCAGGAATTGCTAAATCAGGTGTAACGGTTGAAGGAACACCGTTAATGGTGTTAGCTGAAACAGCAGAGTTATCAGAACTAGACGCCCTTAACGCCAGATGGAATGGTGAATCACAAGCCAAATTATATGATAGGCGTGCCCAATCTGCACAAAAGGCAAAAAGTACTGCGGCAGGTTCAGCATTGTTGTCAGGAGTAAGCCAAGGCATCTCTACTTATTCTAGTTTTCAATAGGAAAAACTAAATGAAATTACCAATACCCCAACAAACTGTAAGACTTCAAGGACCAACGGCAGATGCTTCTAGTTTTGGGTCATTGGAAGGTAATGCTAAAAAACAACTAGGTGGAAGCCTTCAGCAAGTGGGAGCCTCTCTCCAAGCCGTAGCATTTCGTAAAAAGAACCGTGAAGATGTTATCGAAAGTGTCCGTGCTGTAAATGCCTATGGTCAGGAAGTAGAACAAGAGTTTACTCGTATTTCAACTGAAGAAGATTTATCTTCAACAGATACCGTAAAATCATATAACAACTTTTTACGTGAATCATTAAACAAATCAGTGGAGAACTTCAAAGGTTCACCTGGTGCCCGTGAAGCATTGAAAGCTGATTTAGAAAGACAGTATGGTAACTATGCTAGTGCCGCCTATAAAGGTAGTATTTCAGCACAGTTTAAGATGATGGGAAACTATCTTGATTCTACCGTTAATCGTCTTTCTGATCGTGCGGGTGATGTCCCTAGCGCAATGCTCGAAAACTTTGCAGACCTTGACACTGAGATTGATAAACTTGCCCCTGCAATGACACCAGAAATGGAACAGGGTTATCGTATTGCTGGTAAGTCAGCTATTGTCAAATCTTCTGTTAGTGCCTTTTTAACCCAAGGAGATACTGCCGCCGCCCGTGAAATGTTAGATCATGAAGGTATGGCAGAATTGCTTGATCCTGACTTACATCGTCAACTAAAAACACAAGTAACGGTTGCTGAACGACAAGAAGAAAAAGGTCGTATTGAAGGTGAGCAATTGGTGGCAAAAGCAGAAGCTATTACAGGTTCACCATTAACAGCACCACAAAAACTTAAACTAGCTGGACTTGCTCCTGAGAAAGGCCCTGTTACCTTTGGTGATCAGATTGCACAAATTGAAAATGTACTTGGTAGACGATTAACTGAAGCTGAAGTAGCTAAGAAAGCAAATATTGATGCAGCTAATGGTAATGGCGGTGACTTCGGTAATAGTATCACGGGTCGGTCACTTTCTATAATGAATGACATTGGACCAATGATGGCAGCAGGAATGGCAGATGAATCAGATTTACGCAAAATTGATGCAGCTATTGTAAACTACACACAACCTGTTCAATATACAAACCCTACTACAGGCGCATTAGAAACACGTAGGCCAGGACTACCACCACAAGTAGTTGAAGATTATCGACGAGCGGGTAGACCATTACCTAACCAACAAGGTGCTAGTAATCCATTAGGGACTGGTAAACCTGAAGATGCTATCTCTCCTGCCTTTGGTGATGAACAACCACCTAAACCTGAAAACACAATATGGGGTCGTCGTAAGGATGTTGTAGGAATAGGTGCATCTGTAGCTGAATCAGTAGGTGGGGTTCCTGTCATTGGTGAAGGAGTTGGTACAAAAACAATTGAAGCCCGCCAATATGCAGAACTACGCCAAAAAACACTAGTCAAGGCTTTACAGAATAGTCCTCGTTTTGCTGAAACAGAACGCCAATCTCTTGAAGAAAGTTTTAGCATTACTGGTAAAACTTTTGATACTGAGTCGGCATACACTAGTCGCATAGTAGCGATAGATGATTATTTAACTGAGGAATTAGCACGGGCTTCTAAAGATGCTACAAATCCTCAGTCAACTACACTTATCAGGCAAGCAGCACTAAAAGATTTAGCAAACATGACACATTTTCAAATGATGTTGGGCGCGCCTCCACGGGTTAAGTCTATAGAAGAATTGAAGAAGTTGAACTTACAACCAGGTGATAGTTTTGTTGACCCAAAAGGTAGACTAGGAACAATACCTGAAGGCGGGGTGCAATAATGGAAAATGTTGCCGAAAACTTGCAAACAGCACAATCTACAACTGACCCATTTGATCAGTATGTGACAGGTGAAGTACAACCCGATATTACACTTACGGGTAAAAAACAACCTACTAAAGAAGACCCCTTTGATAAGTATGTTGTTGCAGACCAATCACCTAGTGCCCCTGAAACCTTTGCTAAAACAGCAGCAGGTGCCGCCGTTGAAACAGGTGGTGTCACAGCAGGCATGGTGGGCGGTGCTGTAGCCGGTGGTATGGTGGCAGGTCCCCCCGGGGCATTAGCAGGGACAATAGTAGGTGGTGTCGCAGGCTATTTTGTAGGTGATGAAGCCCGTTCGTTTTTAGCTGAGAATGGATATGTTACTGACAACATAGAAGATTTACCCGATGATCAAAAATCAGCGGCGTACGCGGGTGAAATATTCGGGTCATCCCTCACCATGTCAGGTGGGTTTGTTGCAGCAGGTAAAATAGGAATTAAAGCCGGTACAAGCTTAGTTGGTAAATGGATCAGTGGAATACTCAATAGTGCATCCACCAGCACCAAAGCATTTATGGCAGGAGAAGCAGGGATGGCTACAGGTGCCGCAGTAGGTAGCGCAATTGCAACTGAGGTAAATCCCGATTCTACTGCTTTACGAGTAGGCGCTGAGATTGTAGGTGGTGTACTCAACCCTATCCGATATATTACGGCAGGTTTGCGAAATGTAACCACGCAGGCTAAAAATCTTGCAGTGCTAAGTTCACCGGCTGCCCGTGAGTCGGTTGCAGGTAAAGTATTACGTGAAACCTTAGAACAGTATGGTGAAGACCCCATCCTAGTAGCAAGAATACTAAAGCAAAATGGTATGACGGGTATAGCAACAACCTCTGCTCAGAAAACAGGTTCACCGGCACTTGGTGCCCTAGAAGAATCATTAAGTAAATACAGTGCCAACTTTGGTGCCCATTCTGAAAAAACGGCAAGGGATGGGCTAGAAGGTATCGGTATAATGATAAAAGCTATTTCACAATCGGGTGAACCAAGTGCCTTAAAAACAGCGGCTAAATTAAGATCCTCTTATTTCAAAGCATTACTTAATGGCAATATTAAAGCGGCTGAACATAAAGCACTGGTTGCTGCATCTAAGATAACTACAGATTCTCAATCAGCACGATCAGAATTAAGTAGAATTGCTACTCAATCGGTAGATGAATCATTATCTACAGCAAGACTTGCTGAAAGTGAATTATGGGATAAAGTACCTAAAGGTATAGCCGCTATTCCTGATAACACCTTTGCACGATTTGCTAGTTTAAAAGATGAGTTATTAGCCCGTGAGAAAGTGCCTGATGTTATTGAGGGTACTATCAAGGATTGGAAAGCATTAATTAAAAAAGGTGAAACTTTACCTACTGATGAACTTATTAAGTTTAGAAAACGTGCATTAGTATTGGCACGGCAAGCCGATAACACGGGCAATGCAAGTGATGCACGATTCTATGGACAACTTGCCGAATCAGCACTAGATGATGTAGACACTGCTTTTTCTAAATTAGGTCAATCAGGTGATGAAGCGTTAGCTGATGCTTATAACGAGGCTAGAACATTTTCCCGTGAACTGCATGATACGTTCACCAGAAGCTTCGTAGGCAAGGCATTAGCAAAAGGTAAGTATGGTCAACGCATACCTCCTGAACTCGTCTTAAAACGGGCATTGGCTACGGGTAAAGAGGCAGGCTCGTTACAGATGGCAGAGTTAGAAGAAGGTACACGCTTTCTGATTAACCGTGGTATAACAGATGATAGTTCACTAACGGTCATGTTAGATGCTCAAGAACGGCTTATTAGGTTAACAGCCTCTAACACCATTGACCCAGAAACGGGTAAAATTGCAACAGGCCAACTATCTAAATTTATTCGGGATAATGAAGAATTAATGAACCGATTCCCTGAAGTGAAGAAAGACCTCACTACTGCGTTAACGTCAGAACAGGCGAGAAAGAAAATTGAAGTGTTGACCAAAAAAGCAGGCGATGTGATCAATAAGAAAACAGCATTTGCTAAGATTGTGCAAGGTGATCCAATCAAGGCAGCAGGTGATGCCATTGATGCCCTTGACCCTGAAAAATCAATTACAGCGTTAGCAAAATTAGCAAATAGGGGTGGTCCTGAAGCAATAGATGGGTTACGAACTTCTATGTTAGATGCTTCACTTAAAAAAGCCACTACACCAACTGGTGCAATTCAACTAGATAAGATGAAAACCCTTTTATTTGATTCTACCGCATATGGTCAAAAGTCAGTTATCGATGTAATGGTCAAGAATGGCGTAATATCCAAAGAACAAGTATCCACAATGACTAAGCTTTTTGATGCGGCAGGTAAGATTAAAACAGCGCGGGCACCAGGTATTGCCATTGATGTAGAAGAAGATGCCGCAGGAATAATTACTGACTTAATAGTGGGTGGCACAGGTGCCTCTATAGCAACTAAGGCAGCAGAAGCAGTAGGTAGTCGTCGTATACTGATGATACAGGCAGCAGGCGCAAGGGCAGCTCGTAAAATGTTTCAAAAAATGCCTGCTCAAAAAATTAAAGATGTCTTGGTAGAGGCAATGAATGACCCTATTTTTGCCGCTAAACTATTAGAGTCTACACCAACAGAACTAGCCACAGTAGAGAAAGTGAAGTATATTCATTCCTACTTGATACAATCTGGGTTCTATGGTATTAACGATAGTGTCTCAAATGAGGAATAGTCATGACAATTAGTACAACATCTTCTAAAATAGCATACAGCGGCAATGATGCTACAACTGATTTCAGCTTTCCTTATAAATTTTTTACTAACTCTGACATTGTTGTAATTCTTACTAGTGTATTAGGGGTAGACACAACATTAACCCTGACAACAGATTATACCATAGTGGGGGCAGGCCTTGATGCAGGTGGTACAGTTACAATGATTACACCACCGGCAACAGGTGAAGAATTAATAATTTATAGGGAAGTAGCTGTAACGCAAACAACTGACTATATTTCTGGTGATGCCTTTCCCGCTGAAACACATGAAACAGCGTTAGACCGCTTAACAATGATTGCTCAACAACAAGATGAAAATATTAGACGGTCACTTAAATTCTCACCATCTTCTACAACTTATGATGCTTATTTGCCTGACCCTGTAGATGGAAAAATCTTATATTGGGATACTGGTGTATTAGTTAATACAACGGACAGTGTTACTGATATATTATCAGGTCTTACAGCCGCACAAATAGCCGCAGAAGCCGCGCAAACAGCCGCAGAAGCCGCACAGTCGGGCGCGGAGTTGGTACTAGCATCATTCGACAGCAAATATCTCGGTGAAAAATCAAGCGATCCAATACTAGACAATGGCGGTCAGCCACTACAGATTGGTGCTGAGTATTTCAATACGGTAGCGTTAGAGCGCAGGGTGTGGACAGGATCTGCATGGATTGTAAGCGGTGCATCTACAGCTAGCGGTATTATTAACATACCTAATGGAGATATAGCAAGCACTGATGTGCAATCGGCAATTAACGAATTAGATAATAAAAAGATTTCAAAAACTGCCGTGAAACAAGTAACAGGGACATCAACGACTGATTTTATGAGTCAGAATGCGGTTACTGAGTCCTTGAAGCCTCCGTCAGTTATAGCAAGCGCGACATTCACAAAGCTGACTAATAACATATTGCTTAACGGCATTGTCGCATCATTATCACTTGAGGCAGGAGATGTCATTCAAATCACGGGAAGCGCTAGCAATAACCGGCTACACACGATAGAGACGATTACTGATGCTAACAATGTGATAGTAAACGAAGCTCATAAAAACGGAGCTGGTTCTTTATCGCTAGTCGATGAAACAGCTACGGTTACGATCAAGCGGATTGCTAAGTGGTATAATGCGCCGCTTGGTGAGGGGCAGGCTTGGCAGGACTTGACGGCTAGTAGGAGCGCAGGTGTGACATACACAAACACAACGGGCAGGGCGATATTTATATCAATTCGGCCTTCAGCAGCAGTTGGAAACCCCATCATAGTGGTGGATGGAGTTGATGTTGCATACGCCGCCTCTTCAACATCAAACTCGTCAAACTTTAGCGTGGTCGTTCCTGACGGATCAACGTACCGAATGAATGGCCCTTCAGGCATTATGCAATGGGCGGAGTTAAGATAATGAAATACTTTAAAAACAAAGTGGGCGATGTTTACGCATTCAGTGATACACAGTTGATTGACAGAAACATGACAGGGTTTACAGAGCTAACGCCTGAAGAACTTGATTTACACCTTAATCCACCAGTTGTGACAATGTATAAAACTCAATATACCAGCCTTGAGATTTTAGCTAGATTCACACAAGAAGAACAGGAATCAATTGTTACAGCTACTGCGACAAACATTCAATTAAAGCTTTACTACGATAAGTTACTTGCTGCGACATTTATTGACGTAACTGATCCGCATACTATAGAGGGTGTTGATGCTTTAATTTTAGCAGGGTTGTTAGCTAATAATCGTCGTAGTGCTATATTATTACAAGAGATTTTGTAGATATGATTTTAGGACAACAGCAAAAAATCTTCACACGTAAAATAGCCGACTTTATTATTTTCACTTATTATGTACAACATGCTAAGAGGGTGGTATTGGAAAAGATAAGTGGCTTAAATATCAATAATGGGGTTATGTAACCATGCAAATTTCTATTTTAAGGATGATGATGTTTGGAAGTCCTTTCCCTCTTGTTGAATTTACAGGCAGAAATGCGGTTGATGTTGACTCTTTTGATGCGGCTATAACATTCCACGAAGATCCAGAAGCACAAGAAGCACCATTTATCATAATGGCAAGTGCAAATATTACTAACTTGGTAGGTGTAAGGTTATCAAGCACATTAGATGTTAATGAATACATGGATGGTGATTTTAGATGGTTACTAACTTATTCAGATGATACACCCATCGAGGATTTAGGAGAAATCAAACGCATAACTGCACCTTTGACTTATGTAGATGCGTTTCTTTCTAGGGAGACTGTAGGTCCAGAATTTACTTTTCCAATCCGCAAAGAAGAGGATTATAAGCTTAGACTATCCTCTCGATATAAATCTTCAACAAATGAGGGAGGCTATATAGAGCGAGTAGTTTCGGTAACCTTCTCTATAGCTAAAAATACCCAGCTACACACCTACCACTCTTCTGTGGATGGTGATAACACAAATGATGGAAAAGACCCTAACGGCTTCGCACTTGATGCAGGGGTATACACTGAAGCAACTAGACGTTTAGTGCAAACAGGTAAATTTGCAACCTACAATCACACTACAGCAACATCTTATGGTTATGATAGAGATAACACTAACTGGATATATGTCGATGGAGAACTGCGTAGAATCAGTGCTAAGATTTCAGATGATGAAATTGAGATTGATTCCGTATATGCTTTAGGTTCAGATAAAACAGGATTGACTTCCTCTGATGGACCCAAAGGAGAGTATGCGACTGTACCATCTGGTGGTAACTTTGCAATTCATTTAAAAGGTGGAGAGTCAACTACACTAGCAACTGTGCATGGGTTTAGGAGCAAGTCAGGAAGATTGAGTTATGAAGCTTATGGAGCGGGTGTATTTACATTTAATGAAAGCCCAAGTAAAGAGCTTAATGTATTTGATAATCAAATGAATCCTAATGACAGTACTCACTCCAAATCAATGACATTCAGCAGAATGGCAATAAATCCAGATAGTTTACAACGGTTGTATTTTAATTTCTGGGGAGAGAATACAAATCCAGCCTTATTAGCTGAACAACATTACTATTTTGAAGATAGATGTCAACATTCAGCATTTGTCCCGTATAATGCGACATCCCTAACGATCAAGGCAAGCAACCAACTAACATGGGGTAATACAGTAAATGGTAATAATAGATTAATTACTAAAACATTAACTGTAGAATCTGCGAATATAGGTGATGGATTTATAACAATTCAAGAAACATTACCAGTCGATTTCTTTAATGAAAGATGTAGAGCACCGGTTAGACTACGCATACCCAACAATAGTGGAGTTGGATACACAAACTATATTGTTACTAGTGAAACATCTACAGGGTCTACACTTACATTAACAGGAGGTAGGCAAGTCTCAGCAACATTATTAGAAACAATACCAAAAGATACTGTATTGACATTACACGAAAATAGATCAGGTGCTTATTATTGTACAAATACAAGTACTGGAAGATTTGCATTCCTTGGTAACATCATAGAAGCACAAGCAGATGCTAATATATACGATCATTTCTTATACCCAAACTTAAAATCCGATCATTCACATTTTGCATTCAATTATGCTAGAGATGGTGAAAATGTGGGGTACTTTTTCAATACCAATAATGATTATAGCCCTGAAACAAAATACTATTCAGTGCATGATAATTTTCAAGATAGTGGTGAATGGTTCATTGATGGAAGTAATGCGACTAATAACCCATTAAACAATGTACTAAGTAACTTTAAAATATTCAACAATACTACAACTAGTAAAGTCAAGAAAGGGTTTTTATATTCATACTGTATGATTTCAGCATTCTTAAAGAATAATGTTATTACTGGTTCAGCTACAAATGAGAATGCGGCACTATCACCAGACAACGATGGACGTTTAACAACAGCAGCTAATGCTATACCCACAGTTATAGATTTCAGTGCAGAGGGTAACAAATTATATGAAATTGCATTAAGCATAGACGCTAAATCTAATACAGAACTATCGGAGAATACAATATACTCTACAAAATCAGGAGCTACTCTGTTAAGTATAAAGCCCTCAGTACATACAGCTGGAAGCTCTCATCAAGTGACTGGTAATACTATTTATAGACCCAACGGTGCAGGTATTGGGGTAGCCTTTGAAGGGTATGCTACTTCTACGATTAAGCTATCTGATTTTAATAACAGTGTGGGTGGAACTAACAGAATAGGTTTACCAGCATGGAATGACCCAGCTAATGGGGATTTTAGTGAGGTTACGGTAATACCTACACTAGCAACCTTTCCAGACGTATCATTTACTGAATCTGTTGAGTTTTTCCGCGAATTAGTAGAATATCAAACGGCAGGTACTGTGGTTGACTTGTGGGAGATCGTTGGCACACTCCCAGCTGGGATTACCATTAACGCTGCCTCTGGGACGTTGGGTGGAACACCTACTGCAACAGGGACAACAACAGGACTTGTGGCTAAAGCAACGAATGATAAGGGTGAGGTTAGTTCAAATACTTTCTCTATCACAGTTAACCCTGCTGTTGTCCTGTGGAACTCAAGCGCAACAAATAAACTCATACCAGTTTGCACTGGCTTTGCAGGGGAAAATGAAATTAGAAATGGGGGATACCTCAAATTTAAGTTTAAACACAACAGTACAATGCCAGTGGTTGGCTATATATCGTTAACACTTGGCTCATCGAACCTTATACGCATATACCCATCAAGTATAGTCATTAAACACACATACGGCACAAGCATGACTATAACGATGGACACCACATCACTAATACTTAATAATATAGAACACACTTTAGAGTTCCCTGTACCTGCTGTTGGAGCACCTTTTACTGTGATAGTTGATGAGGTTGCCTATAATGAAAATGTAGGTACTCTCGCAACGTCAGAAAATCGTTATAAGGTGCAAGAAATGTTTAGCGCGGCAGATACTGGAAGTGTTCGAGATCTGGAAATGAACAATGGTACACTTGGCGTTCAATTTGCTATGTCAACGATTAACACTGGAACACCTAAAGAGGTTGGCTCAGACGGAACAAGCACGCTTGAATATGTGAACACTGTTTCAGGCGATTGGAAAGTTATTTAGGGAGGAGTGAAAGCGGACTTCGAGACAGCTTATAAGCGCTCTGCTATTAATGAAGGTGATTAAATGAATTTAATAAGTGACATAAAACGCGAGGAAGGATTTGTTGGCACTGTCTACAAGGATTCATTAGGCTTTGACACAGTCGGATATGGTACAAAGATGCCGATTGATGAAGAGGAAGCAGAGCTATTACTTATTCACCGACTTAATAAGTTAAAGAGTGAGTTACAGGCTAGGTTTGATCGCGTTATCTTGTATGAAGAAGCTTGGCAGGTTTTGTATGCTATGGCGTATCAGTTAGGCGTTAACGGTGTGATGAAGTTTAAAAACATGGTCAGTGCCTTGCGTGCACAAGATTATAATAAGGCGGCAGATGAGATGCTTGATTCTTTGTGGGCTAAACAAACGCCAGCAAGGGCTAAAAGGCTGTCAATTGTTATGCGATCACTTAAGCGAGTGTAAGCAATGAATCGAACAGACTGGTGTGACATACTAAATAATTTTACTATTGAAATAACGAGGGTGTAATGAGTGATCCAGAATTTAAAACTCCGAGGTTTGTCATAACAGCCTTCTTTTGCATTACAACTACTATTGCTTTTCTTTTCATAGATAAGATGTCTGCAGGTGACTATGTGATGTTTATAGGTATTGCATTAAGTGCCTATGGTGCAACAGCAGGTATTGCTTTATTGAAAGACAATAAGAAGCAAGATGACATAGATAAAAATAGTGGTTGTGGCTGATGATTAAGTTAACCGTCATTGCCTCAATTGTATCTGCTTTAATAAGTGCTGGTGGCACATGGAGCGTCCTAAATACTCGACACAACCTAGAGCTGGCTAAACTAGAAAATGTCGCTCACAACGCTCAAATCGCCGCGATGAATAAGTCGGTTGAGCTTGAACGCTATCACGCTGAATTAGCCGATACACAAGCAAAAATATATGAAGTACAAAATTCAGCGCGTGAAGTTGTAACTCGCTATGTAAACAAAGAGGTGATCAAATATGTGCAGAGTCCTGATGCTGGCAAGTGCAATCTTAATGCTGATTGGGTGCACACATATAACGCCGCCTACTCAAATAGCATTCCCGATAATGCCAACACCACCAGAAAATCTAATGACACCGCCGAGTGAGTTTAAATTACTAGATATGAACAACGTGACTGACATAGATGTTCTGACTGTTTCAGTAGAAAATGCTGAAATATGTAATAATACACGCGACAAACTAATCAGCCTGCAAGCGTGGGCAAACGGACTCAAAAGGGATTAATGGTGAGCGATGACGTATACCAGCGTGACATCCATCGGATTGATAAGGCGGTTGCAAAGAACACAGCGGTTCTTGTTGAGCATCGCTTGTTAATTGACGAACAGAATAAAGCCTTTCAGTTACACCAGGCTGATGAGCGCGAGTGGCGTGATAACATGTTAGAATCGCATGAGAGACTTCTTCAATCGCATGACCATATCATAAACTCGCAGGCTGAGAATACGTTGGCTACAAATAAACTGGCAGAGTCTTTAGACAATTCGATAAAGAGTACCAAAGATTTAATAGATGCATGGGTTGCCGCACAAGGTGCTATTAAAGTCGGTCGTGCGGCAGGTTCATTTGTAAAATGGTTGAGTAGTTTTGCAGTAATAGGTTTCATACTTGTGTGGTTGAATGAAGTGGGTGCAAGTATTTTAGAATGGTTAAAGAGTAGTAAATAATTTAGGAGTACAAAATGGGTAATAATTTTAATGTATCAGATAGTGTCCCTGCTACACCAAGTGACACAGTAGATGAATCAAATGCTTTCACAGGGTTTATCGTCATGGGGTCAGCCGGTGCAGTAAAGGTTGGGTTTTCTGATGGCACTACCAGAACCTATCCTGCTGTATTAGCAGGAACACTTTTACCTATTACTGGTAGTGCTGTTCGTATATACGTCACGGGTACTACAGCGACTAATATTGTATTATTTGTTTAAGGTTTATCCACCTTTGGACATGCGGTAAGATTTAATAGCACTTCTTAATGCTGTTTGGGTGGTGGCTTTTTCCTCTAACGCGATGGCTTGGGCTTGTTCAAGGGTTTTAGATATTAAAATCCTATGGCACATTACCGGGGCACCTTGTCCTTGTCGTCTAAGTCGTGCGTTCATTTGATCGTATAAATCCAGACTCCAATTTAAACCATACCATACCATGATGTTTCCCATTGCCTGTAGGCCATCAATGCCATGACCCATACTTGCAGGATGGCCTATCATCAATTGACAATCCCCTGTTTTCCATCTTGTCATTGCATCTAATAACGACTTTTCTGTTTTACAATCAGTTAGGTTAATAGGTCTAATTGATTTAAACTTTTCCATTATCCGTTGTGCATCTGACCGATAGGCGTATGAGCATAATATAGGACTTCCTGCGGCTTCTTCTATAATATCTTCAAGGGCTTCTAATTTAAGATCGTGAATTGCTTCCCACAGTGGCATACCTGGAATAGGGTAAACAGCACCATTGGCAAACTGCAAACATTTGTTGGTTAATGATGCCGCATTGAATACTTCAACACCTTGACCGTTATCCAAGTGGAAGAAGAAGTCTTTTTCTAATGAGTCATACTTGGCCCGAATAGCGGGTGGCATTTCAATCATAATGTCATTGACCATGAGATCGGGTAAAGGATTATAGTCCTCTGCTGCCATCTGTAAGGTGATATCACCAATAAGTGCCTTAATCGTTTCCTCAGTGTCAGGGTATGGTATTTCCTTACCACCGGGTGATTTGTAGTAGAACCTAGATTTAAATGCGGTCTTGCCTGTTCCTAATCGATGGCCTTGATCTAATACTAGATATTGACCGTGTAAATCTTTATATCCATTCGATGCTGGTGTACCCGTTAAACCGGTAGTCCATTTAAAGTGTGGCATGACTTTCATAAATGCTTTAACTCGTTGTGTTGCTGAGTTTTTCATTTTAGATATTTCATCCCACACCACACCATCGAAAGGAAACGGTTTATCTTTTTTGATGTAATAGGTGTCGAGTGTTTCAGCCAACCATCTTAAATTTTCATAATTTATGAGATATATGTCAGCCTTCTTGAGAAGCGCCCTAGTGCGTTGGTCTTTGTTACCCACCATGGTACTGAAGGTTAGGTGGTTAGTATGTTGCCATTTAGCCGCTTCCTGCTTCCACACTAGCCGTATGACCCTGATAGGTGCCACAATGAGTGTCCCTTTTAGGTATTGGGTGCGTATGAGGTGGGCTACACTTGTTAATGTGATCACTGTTTTACCCAACCCCATATCTAGCCATAATGCTGTTTCATTATGAGTGGATTGGAAGTTAGTTGCATTTTTCTGATAATCGAAAAACTTTTCATCTGCGTTCATTAAATGATTCATTCAAACATTTCTCTACATTGAGGGGCACTAAATTCATACATGTCTGGTTGGACACCTTTTGCCCATTCTTTGATTATGTAGTCGGACTCTGGTTTATTATCCACATAGTAAACAAAGTGACCCATTTGTAATAAAAGTATTCCTTCACGTACTTGCCCAGGGCTACACTTTTTACCCCATCTTTTGTACTCGATGAAGAATATGGGTTGATTGGGTAATACGATAACCCGATCAGGTACAGACATGCGAGAGGGTGACGTGAACTTGTACGCTATACCACCTAGTGACTTAACTAAATCCCGTGCATCACTTTCGATTTTAGCCTCTAACCATGCTTTCTGGTTAGCTGGGGTCATGTCTCGTAGTAAACTCATTCTTCACCTTCACCTAATCTAATTAATGCGTTATGGTTCGCATCCCATTGCTCTGGTGTCACATCATCTAAGAACTTTGGTAATTCATCTTGAATGATGTACATTTCATCATATTCCGTGACACCTATTATTTCGGCTATCTTTGATGTAATTACAAATGGCATTATTTAGATCCCTCCAATCGTTTTTCTATTTCATAAAACACAAGGTTATAGAAACGTGAAAATACATTCATTTCTTTTCGCATTTCTATTAACTCTAAATTTGTTAAAGAACTCCATGTTTTACCTTCTAGTAACATCCACTCAATATAATCTTTACCTTCTTCAGTCACTTTTTCACCTGGTTCATTGTTAAATAATTTACGTATTAATTTAATCATTATAATATCCCCCAATTTTCTAAATAATTAATTGATAGTTGATGTATTGGAAACCCTGCTTCATACTTACTCATTATCTTAACCCCAATACTAGTTTTTCAATTTTTTGAATATAATACTCATAGTCTATCGGTGTAGTAGCATGAGCAATATCATTACATGGTTGTGCTTTCCAACCGCTTTCCACGCCTATCCTGCGCCACTTCTCAGGGTCCTTAGCTAATGGTGGCATAATCTTCATCAGTTGCCCACCTTCCGTGCTAACGTAGTATCTAGTGGTGTTCTGTAATGGGTGGTCTATGCCTTCATCATCCACCATTACTAAAAATGATGTACGGGGAACCTTAACCCTGAGCATGAAGTCCATGATATCGGTATGTTGCATAACGAGATCACGAATAACTGCACCATAAAGCAATGCTTGTTCAGCAACCTTAGGCACGACTAATGCTGATAAGTTTTGATTCCATCCCATTTCCCCGGTGTTCGGGTTGTCTAGTGGTGTTTCGTAGGCATATGCACCTTTGCGTTTTATTTTAGCCATTATTTTTCCCCTTTATTAAACCTAATTACTCTAAACCCTTTACACTTCACATCATTGCTATTTTTTCTGTGAAAGTTTACTATTACATTTTTTAAACCTAATTCTACCAACCTGTCATAGGAACATGACTCTATTTCACCATTGGGGTGATAGACCTCATACTCGTATTTTGTTTTTATTTGACTAAACAGTATCCCTTGATTTTTCTTACGGGTCGGGTCACTTGCCCATTTATCACGTAGTTTTTCAGCATGACCATCCCGAATACCTGATGCCCACTGCCTTTTTAAATTATCACTAATTTTTTGAGAAGTCTCGGGAGACGTGATCATTCCTGTTGAACTATCCATTCTTAAGTTATACCCATGGTTCCTATCTGTTGACTTCAGTCTAACCATCCACCTAAGTTCAAGTTCTGAAAGATTATCAATCTCTGCAAACTCCAAGGGGAATATTTCAAATTTATCAATTCCAACTTTGATCATAGCATTATAGAGATAATCATTAAGGTGTCCGATACTTCTAGTGTCGAAGTCATAAATGTATTGATGACACCTTTTATACAGGTCTTTGGTTTTACCAATATATATTTTATTATTTACGGTATTTCGGATACCGTAAATACAAGGTCTATTTTTTAGAAATTTATTAGGATTCATACTTCTATTGTAATGTAATTATTTATATTCTGCAAGATAATTATTAACATCTTTAATAAACATGCGAGAATATTCTGATTCTTCCATTTTTAGGTTAGTCAGCCACTCCCACCATTGAACTATAAATCTAAATTCTGATAACTTATTTTTCTTGATTATTGCTGTCATGCCGTCAGTATTTACCTGCACTAATCGGAAACCTTCTAATGACATTAACCGTTCAGCAAGTAGGCACAATAACAGTTGACCGTTTAGGGTAATCTTCATGGTCATAAGTGGATCGTAAAACACACTAAACGCCTGATTGGTATCTCCATAAACCCCATTAAGTGCTAATTTGAATACAGCATTTTCAGCACTACCCTTTTTATGCTTTTTCCGTTCTGTCTTTAATGCCGCATAAATATCACAAAATAGCTCAGGGTAGTGGGCAGGTCGGAACCTTTGAGCAATCGCAGTAGATGGGTAGTAAGACTCCACATCAATGTCTAATAATACTTCATCATCTTTTGGCACGATAACCTCATTATTCAAGGAAGCATGGATGCCCCCTAACCCGAATACAAAGTCTAACCCCCCTACTTGGGCAATCAGGTCTTTGAATACACCTTTTGTTTCGGTAATCGTTTGTGCCCGTAACCAAGTGACTACTCTTTCAAACTCAGGATTTTCAAAATGTATCCAAGGCAGGATAGCTTCTTTTAAATGAATATTAGGTCGTTTGGTTTGTCTAGGTTTTCTTCCTTCAGCACCATATTCATAACATTGAACACCTGAGTTTTCCAACTGCATAATGAAGTAATCTTTACCGATTTTAGTATCATTATGGTTCATAAAATCACGGTTGTATTTAAGGCTTAATTCTTCCCGCAGTTTAATCATTGGTTTTGTTTCAAAGAAGAACCGTTCCGTCGCTTCAATATCATGGAACATATATTCTTTTAACACTTTAATTTGTTGTTGGTTTAACGGTTGACCTACAGGGAATGGTAAATCTTCAATGTTATCCATCCTCATATTAAATTCTAAAAGTTTTAAGCTGGTGGCCTTGCTCACATTATCAAAGTGGTGGATTTTAAATAGGTCTATTTGCTCGACATACCAATCATTCTTCTTAACCCCGTGTGCCCATCTATCTTGTCCATACTGTGACCCGATAATCGCCATAGCTTTATCATAGAGTGGTTTAGCTGAACTAGATCCCATCTTAATGAGCATATGTAAAATAGGATAATCGAAACCGATATTATTAAACCCGATCATACGATAGTTATTATTTCGTAACTCAGTCAGAAAGGTAGTCAACTCTTTAGATTGGTTAACCCAATCAGACACTTCAAATGTCCACTTCATGCCATCTTCTACACGCTTAAACCCAGCTAAAAAGCAGTTGGGGTAAGTTTCAAGATCGTAAACAATATCATTCATTATCTAAAGCCAGCACTATACCGAATGATGCAAGGTTCACCCAAGTCATTATAGAGTTTCCATTTAGAAACCCTAAAAGACCTAGCATTAAAAATACACCCATTATTATTCCTGATTTATACATTTTAATACACCCCTGTTGCATGGATATGGTTTTTAGGTGGTATCGCATAAATAATAAAAGGGGGATGATTATCACTAATTACTCTATGAACAGGATGTCCCCCCATTGTATTGTGTTGGTATAACTCAAGTGCCATACTGCTTACTGGTCCACGTATTTCACTCATTAATTGATAATACGCTTGAATATTTACATAGATATTAAACGACCACTCATGATAGTTAACATTATCTATTGCCACCTTTCTGAGTTTTTTTAGTAATTCATTCATTAGTTCATCAATCATTTTAATTACCCCATTGCTTATAATTATTATTGGTGAGTTCCCAACCATTGCTCACCGTCAATGTTAAACCAGCCCTAACGCAGCCTGTCGGAATTTTGAATACTCTCAGGAAAACCGGCTCCTTAGAACCGGCGAACCTGAAAATACTAGTTTTGGTTCATGAATGATGGAAGACCTACTGGTGCTTCCTGTTGTTGCGGTTGACCCTGTGTAGCAAAAGGTTGTCCCGGCATTGCAGTGTTAGCCTGTTGAGTCGGTTGACCAAAATTAGGCATTGCTTGCTGTGGTGCTGGTTGACCCCCAGGTGGAGTAAATGCAGTTGCCGATGGTGATTGTGCTTGGACACCGGCAAATAGTGATTTAACATCCACACTACCACCACCAATAGCTTCACCATCTGCCATTTTCATGACAGCCTGCAACCCTACACCAATACCTTGGCCTACTTCACCGGGCCGCGCTGGTTGTGGTCGGGTATAACAATTAAGACCTGCTGCTACCACACAACCGGCATAGATGGTGCCACGGTCTACCACTAGTTGTCGGTTCTCATTAACCACTTGTGGTGGAAACTCCATACCGGCTTTAGTATTGACCATCCACAAATGGGCTAACCGTGGATTGTTAGCATAATCAGGCTTAAGGTTAGCCGGTGAAGCAGGCCATCCGAAAGAAGGGTGCATATATTCCTGATTTTTATAATGCTTCTGTGCTACTTCATACGCTTTGGTATTGATCACATTTGCTTGTTCTGCTGTAATCAACAACACAGTGCTGTAGAACGGGTCGCCTTGTGGCACACCATTTTGCATGAAGGGTTCTGGTTTGAACAAATGAGGATGGGATAATATTGCACCCTCAATTACGAAATTTTCACCTGATGTACTAGCCATCTTTATTCTCCTGTTAACCATGAAGGTAGTGCGGTTGGTTGCTCTACCACTTGTTTGTTTTCTACTGGTGCTTCAGTTGGTGTTACACCTGCAAATATCGATACTGCATCCAATGGTTCAGCCTTACGACTATCTGATGCAAGGGCTACTGTAAGCTTACCTTTAGTCTTTTTGATGTAGTTCGTTTCAATCGTTTCCAATTGGCGTTTAGATAAACACTTACGTTCATCATTACGGGTAGTCCATGCCGCATTAAATACCTGCGCCGGACTAATCAGTTTAGTTGGGTAAATAACATCTTTTGGTACACCCATTGATTTAAGTTTCTTAGCCATTGTTTCATCATCAACTGAATACTCACGACTACCCCTTCCACGAACAACCTTAATGCCTTCAATAACCTGTCCTGCTTTTAATCGGGTCATTGCTTCTTCTTCAACACCGGCAAGCATTTGAAGGATTAATGGTTTAGCTTCTAGCAAATCCACTATTTCTTCATTAGACAAAGCATTAATATCTTTATCAGTCGCCACTTGTGCCATATCCACTTTGCCAAAATCAATACCAACTCTTTCCAGAGATTGTTGAACTCTGGCAGTACAACCTTTAGCAGGACACCATTTGCATTGTATTTCGCCTGCAATCAATGGTGCTTCTGGGTCATCCGTTGCTATCGCTGCAGGGTGTACTTTTTTGGTCATGTAATCTACTACATCTTGTGTTGATACTTCACAGTGTGTGATAGACTCAAGACCTTTGACCACAATTTTAGGTTGTATGATGGTCATACGCACTACTTCAAACGGCATTACATTATCATTGGCAATGTAGTAATCATATAATGAACCAGCCGCATAATTGAGCAATTGGTCATTATCTTTTACATCTACCTCACCCATACCATCTTTATAGTCAATGACCTCTAACACGGTGTCACCCACAATTTGAATATCGGTTGTACCAGCCATATCGTCACGACCGATCCAATTACCACCATTCAACTTTTCTTCAGCGTTAACCACCGTAGTGTTAAGTTCTTTCTTACGTGTTGCCACATAATCAAGCGCCATGTTCACCCTTTCGGCACGTTCTTTATCGACTATGAATATTCCTTCATGGTCTTTCAATTCCATACCCACTAAGGCAACGGCATTCGGAAAACCACTCTTTAAGCAATGGTCTAATAAATGGTGAGTGTGTGTACCATCAATAGCGGCAGGACCACTATTATCAGGATACTTGGCACCCTCTCTTACTGACCCAGGGCAACGCATCCACCGATGTGCCGCACTAGGGCTTAATATTGCATGTGTTGTCATAACCTACCCCTTTAACGCTTCAACACCTTGGTACAATGCCGCATAGTGTTCAGGTTTAATATCATTAATGTTTGAATATCCTAATGAAGTTAACACCGTTTGAATTTGGGCACCTTTTTCAGAACCTAATGCTTGATAAGCCGCCATGACATAGTTCACCATTTCTTGTGGTTGAGAAAAAGGTGCGCCGGTTTGTACAGGTGGTGTTACTACTTGCTGTACTGCACCAGGCGGAGTAAATGCCGCTGTTGGTTGTACTTCCGCTTGAACGGTTGCTGGTGGTGTAAACACCTGTTGCTCTACAGCAGGTTGTTGCACTGGTTGTTGTTGTACTGGTTGTTGTTGCACTGGTTGTTGTTGCACTGGTTGTTGTACTGGTTGTTGTACTGGTTGTTGTTGCACAACTTGTTGACCTGCTTGAGTACCACCATTAGTATGGAACGCCAATAGTGCTTTTAGTGATTCATCGATTGATGTTAGTGTTTGTTCAATGCTCATTATATAGTTTCCCCATATCTGGTTTATTTGGATTAGTTTTAATAGTAACGCGATCATCTACGAAAGCTTCTACCAACTCGCGATGAACAGTGCTTGCTTCGCCATAAGTATTGGCCTTCTTTACAAAGGCTAACTTGGTTGATTTTGTTACCCGTACTTGCAGTGTTACATCTAAATTTATTTTCTTTGTCATCGTCGCTTCCTTAAAGTCACAGTTGCTATACTAAACATGTTGTGTTACATTGTCAAACAATTATTAAATAAATATTTCAAACAGTGTATTATATAAATCACAGGCAAAAAAAACCCCTCCGATAAAGAAGGGGTTAAGATGCACCGGGGTAAGTGCTAGAGGAAACAATCATGAACAAAGGTAGCGTTCAATATGAATAATACAGTAATTAATCCAACTTCTCAAGTAGGCCAACATCCTGCTTCCTTCAATGTAAAAAGACACCCAGCCCTAATAGAGTCATACCTTAATCAAGGGTGGAGTTTAATACCTATCCCCTCTGGTACAAAGGGTCCTACAACCAAAGGATGGAATAAGAAAGAATGTGCTTTAAAAAGTGTTAATGACCTACCCCATGATTGGGGTGTTGGCCTTGGTCATGCTTATTCAGGAACTATGGCTTTAGATGTAGATAATTGGGATCGTGCTGTCATTGAGTTAGCTAAACATAATATTGACTTAAACGCCCTTTATAATGCCCCTGACGCTGTTACTATTGAATCGGGTAAACCCGGACATGGTAAATTGTTATACTTAATGCCCTTTGGCTTGGCTTTGGCTTCTAAAAAACTACTTGATGTGGATAACCAGGGGGGTAAATACAATTACTTAGACTTTAGGTGTGGCACCTCTAACGGTTTAACTGCGCAAGATATATTACCCAGTGCAGGGGTACACCCCGAAACACTGCAACCCTATCGATGGGGTGGCAATGGTCACTGGTCAAGACCACCTACTATCCCTATGGCGTTATTAAATTTTTGGCAGGGGTTAGTTGCTCAAGACTCAGTAAAAAATATATCAGATGGTGGGATTGATGCCTCTTGGGATGATATACGTTATGCCCTAGACTTCATTAGTCCAGACATTAGCCGCGATGAATGGGTTTCTGTGGGCATGGCTTTACATTGGGCTGGTATTCAAACAGACCAGCAAGAAGAAGCGTTTTATTTATGGGATGAATGGTCGGCTCAGTCTAAGGAAAAATACCAAGGGGTTAAAGATTTAGTTAATTCTTGGCGTTCTTTTAATACGGATGGCGGGACTACCATTGGCACACTTTTCCATATTGCCCGTGACCACGGTTGGAAAAAACCACTTCCATCGATAGAAGAATTATTTTCATCTGTTAAAACGAGTGTTGTTGTAGAAGGACAAGAAGCACAACCTTACACTGGGTTGGTGGATGTACTTGCTGGTCTTAAACCACCAGCGCCCGATATTGATTTATCTCTATGGCCTAGTGTACTAGCAACAAGGGCCACTGAAATATCCGATAGTGTAGGGTGTGATCCACTTGTACCCCTCTTTGCTGGGCTTGCTGTAATATCAGGTGTCATTGACTCACGCACTCGTTTAGAATTGCTCCCAGGCTATCGTGTGCCACCTGTTCTATGGATAATGACAATAGGTGATCCAGCAGATAAAAAGTCACCCGGCTCAAGACCAATGATGTCAGTCTTAAAAGATATTGAAATGTCAGACCGTGACCGATACAAAAAAGATTTTTTAAAATGGCAGGGTGAAGAATCAGCTTATGCCGCTGCTCACAAAAACTTTTTAGACTTTTATTCTAAAGCTGAACACCAACTAGAAAACAATGCCATTCCCGATGTACCAGAATTAAAGCCACAACCCGTTCCCGTTAAAATAACAGTTCAGGATATCACTAGCCAAAAATTAGTCCGTAGTGCTGCCGATAGACCACGGGGTTTACTTTGCTGGTTAGATGAAATGAACTCGTGGGCTAAGAAGATAACAGACCCTAGAAGTGGTGAAGACCGTTCAGCATGGGTAATGTCTTTTGAGTCAGAACCGTATGAAATGGATCGTGTTGGTGCTGGTTCTATCTGGTGTGAAAATTTAGCTGTGAGTATCTATGGCAACATTCAGCCCAAGGTTTTCAAATCCGCAATGAAGTCAATGGCAGAAGATGGGTTGATTCAGCGTTTTATACCGGCACCACTACGCCATGATAAGACCAGACTAGGGCAACCATTACCTGATTCATTCAGCACTAAACCATTATGGGATCAGACTGTAAAAACATCATTTGCTTTACCAGACCGACTTTACACATTAAGTCCAGAAGCAATGAGAGAATTTAGAGACTTTCAAGGGTGGTATGAGCAGACCAAAACAGAAGAACGGTTAATTC
>Ga0172380_10001596_pt1 | contig 38596 bp, 31 predicted proteins | sample Leawe162metaG_FD_119747 | JGI IMG/M metagenome (GOLD analysis project Ga0172380, IMG submission 119747) | Leachate microbial communities from a municipal landfill in Southern Ontario, Canada - Leachate well 162 metaG | ecosystem: Engineered > Solid waste > Landfill > Unclassified | place...
AGAAGTAACCTCGCCACAGTCATTAGATACAGTTACTACATATTCGCCAGCATCATCCATTACTACCATATCGATAGTTAATGAATCGTTATCATTATTCAAATCAACACCGTCTTTAGTCCATGTGTAAGTTAAGTTATTGCCTACAACTGTGATGTACATTTCTACTTTTTCGTCTTCTTTAGCTGAATAATCAGCACTCAAATCAGAAGTAATAGTTGGAGCAGATTTCCAAGTAATCAAAGCCGCATCGCTTATAGCACCGTTATCAGGATAGCCAACAGGCCAAACTTTACAAGTGAACTCTTCTGTACCATTATAAGCTAAAGCCAAATTCAAAGTAACATTCAAGTTAGGAGAATTAGCACCCATGAATTTACCTGCCTCGTCTATAATTGCAACACCATCGACAGACCATTGGTAAGCAAGATCAGTATTTAGTATTGATGCTTCCGCCTCAGTAGTAAGTTGAACTACATCACCTACGCAACCTTCTACGTCAATTGGTGGTACAGTGATAACCGCATTCGGTTCTTCACTAATAGCAAAGTAATTTGACCAAACAGCACCACACTCTCCAATTAGTCTAACTCTATAGTTAGAAGCAAAATCAGATGCGGTTATGTTTTCAATATTGAAAATTGAAGACTGTGTACCTTCGTATCTTTCATTATCAGTTAAAGCTACAGTATCACGGAACCATTGGATTTGAGTCCAATAAGTAGGATCTTCCATATTGTGCTCACCATATATCTGCGCATCAAATGTCAAAGAAATCCCTTTACCTTCTTTTGTGAAAACACTATTAATGTCTTTCATAAATTCTGGTTTTTGAAGCGCATAAAGATTTGCTTCATCCGAAAATATGATAGGAGAAATTCTAGCTTCTTCATAGCTAGTGCCGGTAGGCCATCCAGAACCACCGTTAGTGCTACCTTCATAATTTGGATCAAAGACAAACATCTCTGCTTTGTACAGACCACTTAATCTATATCTAAGTGTATCAAAAGTAATTTGTCCGAAATCTTCTACCCATTCAGATATTACTCTTCCGTCTTTCCACCATCTGTATGCAATTTTATATTGCTTTTGAGAAGGTGCTGCAACTACGAATAAAAACTGATCCAATGAGCCTTCGCACTCTATTACATCATGAGGTTGTTCGATTATAATTGCTGTTTCTGGATAGTACTGTGCCATTGTGTTCGATGGCATTAAAAAAGATAGGCAAAACATCACAATTGATGCAAGGCCTAGATTATTTAAAACTCTTGTTCTCATAATATTAACTCCATATAATTAAAAATAATTTCAAATTCTATTATTAAATTAAAGAAAAAACTCTTTATTCCGTTACTAAATTAAAAAAAAAAGAGCAAAAAATACCATTTTAATTTTAGATGTAATTAGAAAATAAATTGTTGTAAGTAAAATTACACACTTTATCCTTATTTTATATTAATAAATTTCAGGTCTTTATGGCTATTTCCTATACTTAAACGAACTAAATAAACACCAGATTCTAAAGATGTTACATCTAATGGGAGATTTATAGAATCAGTAAATGTAAGATTAGAATATAACCCTGTGACTAGCTTGCCACTAATGTCATATAAATCTATGTTTGTAGTCATTGTTTTATTAGTCTTATTTGTTAATCTAATTTCTTTACCTTTACCGTTGCTTACTATCACAGCACCATAGTAAGTATCAAAATTATTATTTACAGATGAAATACCTGTATTACCATTCAATACTATTTTATAAGTTGGCTCATTTTCTGAGTCCGTTTTTAGAAGGACGGAAGCTGTTTTCGGTTTATCGTCTTTTGCTTCGAACTGGAATACTATTTCTTGTCTCTCGCCTTCTGGTATATATATCGGCTTACTCAGAACAATAGGACTTACTAGGGTTATACCTTTTGAGCTAGCAAAACCCATTTCAATACTTTTCAAATTCAGTCCTTTTGCATTTTTAGGGCTTATGAAAATTGATTTTTCTCGTTTCTCACCAACTGGTAAATCGCCGAAATTCAAAGTGTCAGTAGATACTTTTATATCTGGTTGGTCACCTACCGAGAACTGGTATTTGATAAAGTTCCCAAAGTCAGGATTGAAACTTACAGTTCTGTTCCCTGAACTTAGACTTATATATCCGGTACCTAATTGCTCTCGCATCCACCATAAGTCTAATCCAAATCCTTCTACATTTTCGAATAATAATTCGTAGCAACCATTACTCAAATTATTAGTAAAATTATATGTCTGATTACTCTCGAATTTACCTAGATTAACTTGCTCTATGATTTCTCCAAAAGCTTTTTTCAGTGTCATTCTATACTGAGCTTCTGCTTGCCTATTTGTTTTCAGATTAATTATTACTTCTGAGCCCAATACATCAACACCAATAAATTTGGACATAGCGTAATCATTTCTAGAATACTCATCATCTTTACCGTTAGGTTCAGATATACTAACTTCAAAGCTATACTCAGTGCCACCATTCAAATCATTTATTTCCAAAGGTGGTAAAGTAATCATAGTTTCTTCTAAAAATCCTAATTTGCCAGACCAATTAAAAATATTATTATCTTTACCTATCACACCGTATTCTATTTTTAATGATGACAATTCTTCGGAGCCATTATTTTTTATTAATATAACTGGTCCTGAACAAGATGGATTTAATCTCCCATATTCTTGATCTAAAGATGGAGATATTATTCTTTCTAAAGATGCATCATTTACAAAATTTGGGCTGCCATATCCTATCATATATCCAGTAAATATATAATTACCATAGGGGACAAACTGCGATGGATTCTCTATTTCATAGTCCATCTCCGTAGAGACACCCGGCGAAACAAATGTTGTTAATTCGTGGTCATAAGTATTAACAGTTGCCCCAGGACACCAATCTGACCTATCTATTTGCCACGTACCACCTTGTGGGAATACTGGGTTGTCTCCACATTCTTTCCAACCTTCCCACTCAAATAACCCTCCTTGCCCAACATATAATTTATGTGTTCTTTTGCAAAATTCTGAACAGTTGTCCGTGTTGGCAGGGCCAGCAAATCCATGACCACTCGCTCTAGTTTTTGCTTTGAACATCGTCGCATTTTTATTTGGAGTAATTGCTATCTCAGAGATATTATTGCCCTTCACTATATTCTCATAAGTACCACCTGAACTCCAAAGAGTTTGAACGCTTTTAACATTCCGTGGTGGTGTACCTTTTATAAATAAGAATTTCAAATCTATTAATTCTTGTTGATTGCCTGCTCGTAGATTGACATTACCATGCAGTAACGGCTCGAAATCAGAAACATCTTCCACCCAAGTGAATCCGTCAGGTCCCAAATCTAAATTGATACCATAAGGAGTGATAAATCTATGAATTTCATAATCTACTACGGGTGAATAATACATTATATTATCCTTGATTAAAGAGTCGGTAGCCACTGCAACTACGGAGTCAACAACGGTCCCAAATTCTCCATAAGTGTAGAATGGTTTATTCGCAGGGTAAACTGTCAAAGTCTTAGTCGGCACTTTTATTTTATCAGAAAATACCTTCAGCTCAGAAGCTGGGATTACTTTATTTGGGCTATCGTAGTCATATATGTAAACTTCATCCATTGGTACTGGATACTCTCTAACTACTTCTACTTTTTTCTTATCTATAGTTACTTTATCGCTGAATTCACCTTTTACGAAGGTTACTACGGGTCTTAATTTCTCTTCATTATTGTCAGTTACAATTGTATTATCAGAACCTATACTTTTAACTTCTGGAAAGCCATGAGCAGTTCCGTCATTACCATTTCCTGTTATATCAGGGATGTTATTATCAACTATATTATTCATATCATAATAGAACAGAAGTCCATCCCAAAGGGGTTTAGTTTTGTTAGTTTGGTAATCATCTTGCATAGAAGCTTCAACTTCATTCGCAGTCAAAACTCTGTTCCATACAGCAAAATTATCCATTGACCCGTCATATTTTCCGTAACCAGTTGCATTCGATGCTATTTTGAATAATTCTATTTTGTCAAATCCACGTGTCAATGCAGTACCTGTGTGCCACTCGGCACCATTCAGATAGATTTTCATATCGCCAGTATTTGTATTCTTAGTGAATGTCCAATAATTCCATTCGCCCTTGAATCGGGGATCTGTTGCTTGCTTGGATATCCTATCGTAGTTGCCACCTGCATTACCAGCATCCCAGTAAACTTGACCGTTGCTCCAAGGTAGATGACTGTTGACTACTCTTTGTCCCTGTGCGTTTACTCCTTCGAATGCGTAAGAGTTTTGTGGCATTTTTATCTTATCACCATTTTGCCAAAAAGCAATTGTTATTTCCTTATCCAAATCAGCAAATGCTTTTTTGGGTACGTCTATATAGCTTCCTTCAGAGAATTTTATATAATTCTCCGCCCCGAAAAAGTATCGTGATTTTATTGATTCTTCGTTATCCCTTGATTGTAGTGATAGTGTGCCTTGCTCTACTTCTCCACTTATAACTATTGAAAGGAAGTTTTCATTTTCAACTTTGAAGGGAGAGTATAATACAAACTCTTTCGTATCGCCTGCTTTTATATCTACATCGAATAGATAACTTTCTTGTTGGCCTGCTAATACATCATTAGGTAATGAAGCCGTTGTGTTTTTCAATCTTATTCTGAAATTTTTGATTTTCACATCTTTTAGGAATTTCAACTTAATTGCGTGTATATCGCCTTGTGCATTTCTGAAAGACTCTAATTCTGAATTACTGAAAAGCATATTAACAAAGAATGCTTTTCCGTTTGTAGGTTTTATTTCAAAGACTCCGTTCTCGTCACTATTGAAAGGAACTTCTATTCGATTAGTTAGACTACTACCGAAACTTGTGTTGTATATTGTCTCATTCTCTTTGTAGTTATATGGTTCAGTTGTAAAGTAATATTTGTTGGGAGATGTACCTCGCACTAAAAAATTTGGTGCAGCAAATGAAGTTGAGTCAAACTTACCTGATGAATCAGTAACTACAGTATAAGTAAGATAATCCCATTCCCCGCAATTAAATCCGTCTTGTGCAGTTCTTGGGTCGCATTTGAGTGAATAGTGCATCAGTATTTTTTCGTAGCTATCTGCAGGAGGGAATTCCCATGTACCTGATCGAGTTGTTATCGAATCGTAAGAAAGAGTTTGGACAATAATTGTGTCTCCTTTCGTTTCCCATTGAGCGTCTAATCCTACTGCTGCTAATAGTGTGATTGCGAGTGCGAAGAATAAATTTTTCATTTAATTCCCAAATTTTATTTAATTTCTTTTATCTATATCATCTTAAACTACAAAAATTATATATTTATACCTCATATAGGTGGAAAATGAATTTGAATTCGAACTCTATATTTACTAGTTTTTTCGATGCACTTAGGACGAAAAGTAACGCTGAGATAATCTTGCAATACTATAAAGATAGCGAACTAAAGACTATGTCAAAAGGTGAATTTTTGAACAAAGTTATATGCTTCAATAAAGCACTAACAGATTTGGGTATTGCCTCAAAAGATAGAGTTGGTATAATATCGGAGAATAGAATAGAATTCCTAATTGCAGATTTGGCTACTAATAGTATTGGTATTATTAATGTTCCTACGTTTCCTAGTTTTACCCCCGAACAACAAAAATATATTTTCAATGATTGTGATGCTAAGATTATAATTGTCTCGAATAAACTACAGCTGAATAATATTCTATCTGTTAGAAATGAGCTCGAGCATCTGAAGTACATTATAACTATGGACGATGGTTTGGAGGATATACCCAATAATATATACTCTATGAATAAATTGATAGAGCAAGCAGAGAAGAACTATAATTATGAAAACCTTAAAAGCCAACTGATTACCGCTTCACAGTTAGTAGATATTGATGATATTCTTACACTTATATATACGTCGGGTACTACTGGTAATCCCAAAGGTGTGATGCTGACTAATAAGAATATATTGACAAACGTCTATTCAATTTGGGATACTGGAATTAAAAATGCGACTGATGAATTTCTATCATTCCTTCCAATGTGCCATGTATTTGAGCGAACTGTGATTTATACTTTTCTAATTACAGGTGGTGTAGTTACTATAGCTCAGTCTATTGAATCTTTATCGAGTAATTTGAATGAAGTGAAACCAAGAATAATAACAGTTGTTCCAAAGTTGCTAGAAACAGTAAAAAGCAGAATATTAAATGCACTGAATAATGAGACTGAATCCAAAAGGGATTTGGTATATAGGGCACTTGAGCTTTCAAATAAGTATATAGATGTAGAAAAAATTCGATTAAAAGATAAGTTAAAATTATTAGTTTATGACAAGCTAATCTTTTCCAAAATGAGAGAAAGACTCGGTGGGCGTTTGAAGCATATTGTTTCTGGTGGTTCTGCTCTGAACCCTGAAGTACAGAAGTTCTTCCATTCTATTGGGCTGAAAATAATGCAAGGATACGGTTTGACAGAATGTTCACCAGTTGTGTCCGCTAATACACCATCTAATTTGGAAATAGGTACAGTTGGGCCGCCTGTTAGTAATGTAGAAGTGAAAATTGACAAAACAGGCGAGATACTAGTGAGAGGTGATTCGGTAATGAAGGGATATTGGCATGATGATATGGCTACTAAGAGTTGTATTGATGATAATAATTGGTTCCATACTGGTGATATAGGTGAATTTACTACTACTGGTAGTCTGAAAATAACTGGCCGCATTAAATGTATAATAGTTACAAGTGGTGGGAAGAATATCTCTCCAGCTCCAATAGAAGATATGATTAGAATGAGTGAATATATTGATCATATTGCTATATTTGGTGAAAACAAAGATTATTTAACGGCAATAATTTCACCTAATTTTGAAATATTGAAAAGTATAGCAATTGAAAGAAAAATTGCTTTTGAATCTAACTATGATTTGGTTAAAAGTAAAGATATTAACGATCTAGTAATGAAAGACATCAATGAACATCAAGATTCTCTAGCCAAATACGAAAGAGTAAGAAAAATAAGAATCGTACCTAATCCTTTTTCGATAGAAACTGGAGAACTAACTCCAAAGATGAGTATGAAAACGAATGTTATTTTAGATAAATATAAATCTGAAATAGAAGGAATGTATAACTAGTATGATAAGAATAACAGACCAAGATGGAAAAATAGAATACGAGAGAGATGCTGCAAACTTTACAGGAATTGCAGACAAAGTATTTTTGCCAGAAAGCATGGATGAGATTGGTCCTCTAGTAAAGGAACTATACTCAACTAATACACCATTCACAATTTCAGCGGCAAGAACTGGACTGACTGGAGGGGGAGTGCCACTTTCAGGAGTTTTGATTTCCACTGAGAGATTGGATAAAATTATATCGATTGATGTAGCTAATAAAACGGCTCTTCTAGAACCTGGTGTTAGGTTGCAGACTTTCCATGATGAACTAAAACAGCATAATCTGATGTACCCATCAAATCCGACAGAGACGTGGAGTACAATAGGTGGGAATGTAGCTAATAATGCATCGGGGGCAAAGACATTCAAGTACGGCCCTACTCGAAGTTTCGTTAATTATTTGGAAATTGTTCTGCCCGATGGTGATGAATTGCACCTGAAAAGAGGGCAGAGCTTAGCTAATGGTAATGAAGCTGAAATACGTACCATTAATGGTAATTCGATAAAATTCCATATTCCGAATATAAATGTACCAAAATCTACTAAGAATGCGGCTGGCTATTACCTAAGACCAGATATGGATATGATTGACCTATTTATAGGTAGCGAGGGCACACTTGGGGTAGTCAAGAAAGTAGGACTTGATTTACTCTATCAAGTAGAGGAAGTGCTTTCAGCAATCGTATTCTTCGATGATTACAATAATCTATTGAATTTTGCAGAGTATCTGAGAAATGATAATCCACGCCATCTTAAGCCAAGATTAATAGAGTACTTCGACCACAACTCACTGAAGTTATTATCGGAACATCATAGTGATTTGCCTACGGATGCAATGGGTGCTGTATGGGTAGAATTTGAGACTAATTCTATAATGTTAGAGGATGATACACTAGCTCTCTATGAGCTGACGCTAGAGCATACAGATTTGGTAGATATGACTTGGGTTGCAATGACCGATAATGAACGAGATAAAATAACGAAGTTCCGCCACGATTTACCTTTATCAGTTAATGAATTGCTCACAAAATATGGACAACAAAAAATATATACAGATACTGCAGTTCCTGCAGCTTCATTCCGTTCATACTATCATGAGATGTACTCTCAGTTGAATTCAATGGGATTAGATTATGTAGTATTCGGGCATCTAGGTGATTGTCATTTGCATGCAAATTTATTCGTGAAGAGCAATGAAGATAAAGTAAAAGCAGAGAATTTTTATCACGATATGATGAAGTTAGCAATAGAGTTAGATGGGACAATCTCTGCGGAGCACGGTATTGGAAAAATCAAAAGACCATATATGAAATATATGTTTACTGATGATGAAATAAGAGGAATGCAGAATGTAAAAAAAGCGTTTGATCCGAAGAATCTTATGGCTTTAGACACTCTCTTTTTTAATGGGGAATTTTAGAGTAAATGTAGTTCCTTCGTTTGGCACAGAATCTATTTTTATATATAAATGGAATCTCTGACATACAAGTTTTACTATTGCTAAGCCAAGACCCATTCCTTGCTGTTCCATTTGCTTACGGCCGAACTGCTTGAACCCCCCGATCTCATCTAACTTAGTTAGGTCAAACCCAATACCCCTGTCTTTAACTATCATCACATAGAACTCGCCATCTATAGTAGTGCTTACAGTTATCTTAGTTCCATCTTTAGAGAACTTAAATGCATTAGATGCTAACTCATCTGCTATTTTCAAGAAGTATTCAGGATAAACATCTATAACTGCTGGTACACAATCAATCTCTACATCATCCATTCGCTCAAATTCAGAAGCCATTCTCAAGAATGAATTCTCAATCATATCTTCAGGGTCTATTGTGTAATTAGTAAAGACTTTATCTTTGAAATCTAGTTCTTCTTTGTTCAATAGTAGGTTAGTATAAACAAGATAGTTAGAAATCAATTTACTAAGTCTATTACCAGAATTGACTATATTGTAAATCATATCCTTAATCTCTGTCTTTTCCATCATATCCATTTTCTTATGAAGGAATTGAGATGTAGCCAATATTACATTAAGTGGAGTTCTAAATTCGTGTGGTAGAGATGAAGCTAACTGTAATCTAAGTTCATCTAACTTCGTCTCAGTCATTACCTTGCTTCTGTCATATACTTCTAACCTGGTACTGATTGCATTCAGTAGGTCTCTTGCTTTGAACGGCTTGAATATATAATCATCTGCACCGAGCTCCATACCACGACGCATATCATCGTTGCTTGCTTTTGCTGTTAGGAATATAAATGGTATATTTGATAGGCTTTCGGTGGACTTCAATCTTTCTAAGACTTCGTATCCATCCATAACTGGCATATTAATATCACATAGGATTAGGTCTGGCTTGATTTGAGTTAGGCACTCAAGTCCAGCTTCACCATTTTTCGCAAGAATAGGTATATAGCCCTCTATCTCGAGCATGTCGGATATGGTCTCTCTTACAAATTCTTCGTCTTCTATGACTAATATGTTTTTCATATTTATCTATATATTGGGTCATCACGCTTTTCCAATTTTAAATCTTGTAACTGTGATGCCTTTATTCCAAATCTCAGGTAAAACCCTTGGTTTATCCCTGTCGGATACCACCTAACTGATAAATCCCAGCAGTGCATATCCTTTGTTATATTAACACTTGTATTTTCTAATTTTTGGTCTATCAAATCGTATAGACCGTTTGCGTCAAATTTCCATGTCTCGGTCAGTTGGAATCTAATTCCTAAATTTAGGTTAACACTTCTGTCTATTCTTTCCTCAAAAGGTTGCGAATATCTGAAGTTTAATCCTAAAGTAACTGACCAAGGTACACTAATCGGCTGATAGCCAGCATTACACTCTCCGAATAAATCTCTGTCTTCTTCGTTGAGGTTCATTCTCCTTGAAAATCTATCACCTAAAGAACTTGTAGTCTCCGTAGAGTCAACGATATCATTATCTTCACCAAAACTATCAGCAACTTTTATCCCATCAGAATCAAAACTTGTGCTTAATGATAGATTAAGATTTGTTAATCTAACTAATCCTTTATTATTTTCAAATAAAAATTTGTTAATTTTTTCTACACCTACTTTCTCATTAGCGGCATTTTTTATGTCTGCTTCATCATATAGTGTGAAGTTCGCATTACCTGAAAAACTAACAAAACTAACTGCTGGCGTTCTGAATGATGTATTAATATCACTCCAATTAAGTGAATCAGCAGCTACGTTATAATTCGTATTCAAGTTGAACTGCAATAGTTCCAAATTTTTATCTAAAGAGTCACCTGAAACTTTCGCTTCAAATCTATTCACCAAATTTATGCCAATATTCTGTTGCAAATTTGATGATGCGTGGCTTCCACCGTCCGCATCGAATTTACTATAAGTGATCTCTCTTTCTAATTTAGTATCATAATACGTGCCATAAAAATCATAGCTTTGGTCAGAAAAGTCTGGATTGATTCTATAACTTATAGTTGGTTCGAAAGTATGACGAAGAGCCTTAAGTCCAGACTCACCAATATTTAGCATGCCGTATAGCCGAGTCTGTGCACTTACACCGTAGTTATAGTAGTACTCTGAGAAGAACCCTTGTTCGAAATCTTGCTCTATTTCTTCGGCCTCACTATTATACGAACGAGTCATTTTTCTGAAATAATTATTTACTCCAAAATTGAAACTCGGAGTAATATTGAAATGAAATAGTCTAGGTAAACTGAAGGTAATAGAAGGGGAATGACTCAAATATTTTCTTTCTTCACTTCTGAAAGTAGTGTCGGGTATCTCTAGTCCCAAATCTATGTTTTGTCTAGTCTGCTGAGTATAGTTCAGTCTAGAAGAATTTCTGAAAGTAACATCTTTGTCGAAGAGTTTGAATAGAGTTAAGTTCGGAATACTATAAGTAACGGGGATGTTCTGTGTTTGCTCGTCAGTTATTATATTCTGTTCTCTATTGTACCCTGCAGATAAGTTAGAACCATTGTCGAAAGCCATACTATATGATGCGTTCGAGGTGATGGTTTGAGTTATCCTCTGATTTATATTAGCAGAGGTATTTCTATTGAAATCAGAAGACGAGAAGTTCAAGTTTGCACTAATATTCTGATAAGGAGTTAAGTTTTGCCTGTGATCTAATGTGAATTTCCAAGCTGTTAAATACTCATCGTCAGTATTAAATCTAGTCTTTCCATATTCAAAGCTCGCACTTCCTGAATATTGATCTTTTACATTCCATCTCCCAGCAGTTCCTAATAGATATCCTCCTTTAGAGTAGAAATCAGTCGTGAATTGCATATCCCAGAACTCCGATGCCGCCCAATAGAATCCTAAATCGTCAAATATAACTCCTCTACCAGCTGAGAAAGCAAATGATGGGACCATCAGCCCAGATTGCCTACCACCTTTATTAGGGAAGAAAATACCGAATGGATAAATGAATACTGGAATATCTTCTACATAGAAGATAAGTGGGTCGATTAGGACTTTTTCTTTATTCACTATTTTCATTTCAGGAGAACCGAAATAATAGTGGGGATGAGGTGCATCACACGTAGTGTAGAAACCATTCTCTATGAAAATATCAGTCTCATTGATTCTCTTTATTCTCTCACCGAAGTAAAAGCCCTCGGTTATCTCCGTCTCTCCAGAGCTTATTATACCCTTTTTGGTCTTGAAATTAAAAGTTAGTTGTTTTGCGAAATACTCGTTCTCTTGCTGATTATATTTTGGGAATCCGTAGTATGTACCGTTGCTATCTTGTATAGCATAGGCCTCTAGATTAGATTTACCCAAATCGAATAGAATAACCTCAGCTTCTAATTTATCAGTTCCATAGTCAACTTTGGCTCCTCCTCTAAGGCGAAGCATATTCCGACTTGGCATAAATACAGCACTATCTTTGGCTGAGTATATTACCCTTTTTTCCAAATCAGAATCTATATCCAAATATAACTCGTCTGCTGTACTATCCGTGATTGTAGAATCAATGACAACTTTACTGCTGTCTTGATCTTGTGCAAGGGCATTAGTTCCAGATAGGCAACAGACTATCAGTACTATAAATAGTATTAATACATTGTTCTTCTGTAATGTATCTATTGACAATGGTTTATAGCTTTATTTTCGTGACGTTACTTGGAATTGAAAAATTAAATCCTTTCTCAAATTTATCTATTGATTTTATCTCATCAAATCTGAACTTTACGCTTCCTTCTGTCTCTGGTATCAGAGCCGTTACTTTATGAGGCATATTTCGTTTGCCTACCATTTTGGGCTCTTCGAAAAAAACATTCAAAAGAAGAGTATTATCAGATGATTTCTGTTGATATTGAGTTATATAATTATCCTTTATATTATACTTGATATACTCTATGAACTCATCTTTGAAGTATCTATAGTAAAGTATTTCTTTCTCGTTAGTGCCTTCTTTGTTGATTTTATAATCTAAATCGAAGTTCGGCTCATTTCTAAGTAGGGCTATCATATCATTATAAGAAAAACCAAATCGCATAGCTTTCACCATGTTCTCTTTTGTTGGTTCGCCATAGAATGCCTTGTTTTCTAATGCATTGTAAGCCATAAACGATAATGGATTAGCATATACTTTTGCTGCTGGGATTCCCATAAATGCTTTAAGTATCATAAGTACAGAATCGCTCGCAGCTGAATATATGTCTGTATTCAAACTCAGACTTTGACCATTCATATCAATATCTACTTTACCTGAGAACTCCAGATTTGCTGGGGTTATGCTGCGTAGTTTCTTGAATTCAGTGTTTAATTCGCTTTTCTTTTCACTAACCGATGAGCAACTATATAATAGTGATGCTATAAGAATAAATAATATCTTTTTCATTTTTCGTAACTTTGTTTAATTTGTTATTCAAATTTACAAATATTACAGGCATAATACCGTAATACTGTAAAAATTCAATTTAGGATTTAAAAATGTTGTTTATTACCAAAAGTGTAGATTTCAGTGCTTCTCATAGATTGTTCAACCCTGAATGGGATTTTGCAAAGAATCAAGAAGTATATGATAAATGCAATAACCCGAACGGACACGGTCATAACTATGTATTAGAAGTTACTGTAAAGGGTAAACCTAACCCTAATACAGGATACGTTATAGACCTTAAAAAGTTGAAAGATATACTAGTTAAAAACGTACTTATACATTTAGATCATAAACATTTGAATGTAGATGTGGATTTTCTAAAAGGTGTTATACCTACAGTTGAGAATATCTCTGTACTGATATGGGATGTGATAAAGCCACATATTGCAGACGGGGAGCTATATAAGCTAAAACTATATGAAACACCTAACTCATGGGTGGAATACTTCGGCGAGCCAATAGAGATAAAGAGGTTCGAAAATGAGTAATAGACTATTCGACGAAATACCGAGTTTTGATGCTAATGCAAATCAAGAGCTTTCGAAAGAAGAATTATTAGAAATGCGTATGCGGTTAGAACAGAAGTTTAGAGAAATACAACAGATATTAAAAATAGACCCAAATGACCCAAACTCAACTGACACACCAGAGAGAATGGCGAAAATGTACGTCAATGAATTACTAGAAGGTAGATTCAACAAACCACCGAAGCTAACTGTATTCCCAAATCGCTCTAAAGTGAACGACCTGGTAATATCCAAAGGGATAAAAGTGATGTCGCTTTGTTCGCACCACTGGCAACCAATTTCTGGATATGCTGCTATTGGGTATATACCCAAAGATAAAGTAATTGGTCTATCAAAGCTTACAAGAGTAACGGAATACTTTGCAAAAAGAGCCCAAATTCAAGAAGAACTCGGCGAGCAAATTGTCGATTTCCTACAAGACCTACTAGAGCCCAAAGCACTAGGTGTTGTAATAAGAGCAAAGCACTATTGCATGATTGCTCGTGGTGTATCTGCTGATGAGAGCCATTCGGAAATGGTGACTTCCGTTATGCGAGGACGACTGCTCTCTGACCTAAACCTAAGACAAGAATTCTTGAGATTGATTGATTAGGATGGTAATTATAACCCACATAAGAGAATTATTATTGACAATAGCTTTACTGATTTTTGCCTCTAATGTGTTACAAAGTCAAACTAAGTTTGACCCAGATGACCTTATAAGGGTAACTGTATGCAATCCAGTGGTATCATATACTTTTTGCTGTATACCACTTTGGGAATATGACCGTATGAATGATACATTAATTAGAGAAGATGTTATCATAGATACATTATACCCTCAAATGTTTATTGACATGGTTAACAAGAGTACTGATCCAAATAAAACTATTTATTCTTATATTTCTTCGAATGATACATTAAACATTAATATAGTACAGTTTAAATACAAAAAATTATATGATAGAATAGAACCTCTTGAATATTTAATTACAACCACATTTACCTTGACAGAATTGCCAGATATTAAATTCATAAACTTTGTATTTGAAGGGAGTTTGGAAATCTATAATAGAGTTTTAAATAGAGAAAAAGCTTTAGGTCTAATAGAAGAAATCAAGCAATTGAAGAAAACCCCATGACCACCCCAAACTTCGACTACGAAAACTTATATATAAATAATTACCCAATAATAGCTGGGGTAGATGAAGCTGGTAGAGGTCCACTAGCTGGGCCAGTAGTCGCTGCCGCTGTTATATTCCACGAACAATTTGAAATACCAAAGCTGACCGATTCCAAGAAATTAGCAGAAAAGATAAGAGACGAGCTGTTTGATCAGATTACTTCAGACAAAAGAATATCTTATGGTATAGGCATAGTTGATGAAGCAAAAATTGATGAAATCAATATACTAAACGCTACTTATTTGGCAATGGAACTAGCTGTCAGTAAATTATCTGCACAGCCCAATATGCTACTAATAGACGGCAACCGATTCAAATCTAGTAAATACCAATCATTCCTAACAATAGTAAAAGGCGACTCAAAGTCCTTCTCTATTGCTGCCGCTTCGATTATAGCGAAAGTAACTAGGGACAGGATGATGAAAGAATATCATGCCGAATTCCCCGAATATGGATTCGATAAACACAAGGGCTATGGCACTAAATCCCACTTTTCTGCTATAAAAAAATCCGGTAAGTGCCGGATTCATCGAAATAGTTTTCTTATCAAGTTTGATAATAGGGAAGAGGGGTTGTTTTAGTGTTTTTAGCAAAATATCCGATTAGCCACATAGTGGCGAAATATCTGTAGCCAAAGCAATCCACAACACCTGTAAGCCCCGTAGGGGTAAAATATTAAAAAACATACTATTAATCTTCAACTCTTTCTAAATATATTATGTAGCCCCGCTGGGGCTTTGTTAGATTGTACAAGTTAATAGCTACAGATATAACGCCCCGATGGGGCGAGTCCACTCACATCTTTGGCGTGAGCCGTTTAAAGAAGGGAATGATCGCTTATGATTTATTTCAATCTTAATCTATGTGGACTAGTCTTGGGTACTCTTTCTATTAATTCCCTCGCTTCTAAATCAAGTTTAACCGAAACAACATACCATAGGACTTTTCCATCAAAAGTTTTACCAAGGTTTTCTTCTGCTAAATCAGATAATTCACTAAAAGATATCTCATTATGTTCAACTAGTGTTCGTAAAATGAAATCTTTTATAATATCATACTTTTTTTTGAGTATATTAACACCAGATTTCCCTTGAGGATGTTTAGTTAATATTCGTTCGTCATCCATAATAAATAAAATTAGTTTCTATATAAGTTTACATTTCGTCAATCTAAAGAAATTTAGTGATTTGTCAAAAATTCTACTGATAGGCTTCTTACTTATCAAGTTTGATAATAGGGAAGAGGGGTTGTTTTAGATAAGACGGTCTAGTGTATGAAGTGTAGTGGGGTTTAGCAACTTTGTTTTATACACTTAGTTGTACTTAGTAATCGAGTTTTATCAGAAGACCTATACAGATGAATGGGATAAGGTGAAAAATTGTTGTCACGTATATCAATAATTTGGGAATTTGTTGCTTATTGAATTTTTTAAAGTGTGTTTTATAATTATCCTTTCTCCATAATAAAGTCTCGTTGAAGATTATTGAGGTTAATCCAGAAACTATGAGAATAGCAATTAAATTTAGTCCAAAAAGTATTTTAAGCGGTGTCATCAATAATATAATAACCCAAGTTAAACTCCATAACATCCATCTATACGCCCCGCCTGCTTCTCCATTTTTATCTGGATTGTTTTGCGGGATTAAATGCCATTTTTCAACAAGCTTAATTCTTTTTTCAGGAATCGGTAAAAGTTTCATTATCCATATTAGAGGTGTGATTATGAAGTTGTTGGACAACCAGTTCATTCCTCTTAGTGTAATATAGAATATATAGTTATAAAACTGCGAAATGGTCATTTTCATTTATTAAGCACATCATTTATATACAACCAATTTAAGAAATTCTTTATTTAAACTGAGTATTTATTTTAGGTATAAAAAAACAGCCTAGAGAATATATTTTTCTACTTCGGCTGTTTAAAAAGAGTATTATAAACACCCCGTCTCACGCCTTTGGCGTGATCCACCCCTCTTTCGCTACGCTTAAAGAGGGGAATATCATCAATTTTTATAACTCAGCTTCCAGCTCATCTAATAATCTATTCATAGTGTCGATTACTGCTTTTACTGGTTCTGGCTTAGTCATATCCACACCAGCGTCTTTCAGTACATCTATTGCATATTTAGACTTTCCAGCTTTCAGGAATTGCATCAAACTATCAACTCCTTCTTGACCTTTGTCCTTCACATTCTTCGCTACTAGCTCAGCCGCAGCCAATCCAGTCGCATATTGGAATACATAGAAACCATAGTAGAAGTGAGGTACTCTAGCCCAAGTGTATGACTCTTCGTCATCTACTTCCATATCGGGTCCCCAATACTTCTGATACATTTCAGAATATAGTTTACACAAATCATCAGGAGTTAGCGATTCTCCGGCTTCAGTTTTCTCGTGTACCAACTGCTCGTACTCGGCGAATCTAGTTTGTCTGTAGAATGTAGTTACTATCTTATTCAAATACATTTCTATTAGGTTCAGTTTCTCTAGCTTGCTTTTGCTATTTGCTATCAGATAATCCATTAGCATCGCTTCATTTGTGATAGATGCTACTTCTGCTAGGAATATAGGATAATCTGCATATACATAGGGTTGGTATTTTTCAGTGAAATAAGAGTGCATATTATGACCCATCTCGTGCGTCAGTGTTGATACATCATTCATCTGATGATTCCAGTTCAGTAGCACATAGGGGTGAACTCCGTAACTAGTACCAGATGAATATGCTCCGCCGCGCTTACCTTTAGTCTCATATACATCTATCCAACGGTTGTCGAATGCCTTATCGAGAGCAGTCAAATACTCTTCACCCAGTGGTAATAGAGATTCTCTAACTATCTTAACTCCTTCGTTATAGCTATACTTAGTATCATCCGAATCGAAAATAGAAACATAACTATCATAAGGGTGCAGCTTATCAACTCCCAACACTCTTTTCTTGATTGCTGCCCATCTGTGTAGTGGTGCTAGGTTGTCGTTTACAGCTTTTACAAGATTATCGTACACTTCTAAAGGAATATTATTCGGTTTTAATGCCGCTTCTCTAGTTGATTTGAACTTTCTTACTTTTGCAGTAAATATATTAGCATGAATGCTACCATTGAATAGAGAAGAAAGCATATTTCTATGCTCTATCATAGGTTCATAATACCCTTTGTAAACTCTCTCTCTGTAAGCTCTATCTTTGTTGAATAGGGCAGAGTAATAACGACCATCACTAATCTCTACATCGTTCCCATCGCTGTCTTTCGTAGTTGGGTACTTTATATCAGCATTTTTGAAATAGCTAAATGTCTGATATGCAGTTTGTCGCATCTGGACAGTCATTGATAGGATTTCTTCTTTATCTTTGTCTAGTGAATGCTCAGCCGTACGGAACATATTGTCAAAATAATGCACGTAGTGAGCTAGTTCTTTTTTATCAGCTAGGAATTTAACTATTTTTTCTTTCCCAATCTCAATTAACTCAGGTCTGATGAATGAGCCGGCACTGCCTAACTTAGAACCGAGGTCTTGCAATCTACCAGCCATTGATTGATACTTAGTATCAGCCAAATCCAGGTCTTTTGCAAGGAATGAATATAAGTGTAGTCGGTCATATTTGATTCCTACTTCTTCGTCAAATTGCAACAAAGCTAACAACGAGTCTGCTGACTTACCGATTGTTCCTTCGTAGTTCTTATACTCATCTATCTTAGTTTTGATATAATTGAAATCCTCGTCCCAGAGGGCTTCAGTTTCGTATATATCTTTTAGATTCCACTTGTACTTTTCTTCTATTTTATCTCTTTGCATCAAGCTTCCGCTAGTGCTTACTTCTGAAAAAATTCTTTCGTTCATCTAATTTAATTCCTGATAATTTAATCTTTTATTATATGTAAATCTCGTTGAGGGAATGGGAATGATATTCCATTCGCATCAAATTCTTTTTTCACTTTCTCTATTAATTCATAGTTTAGATTCCAATAATCTTCGTTCTTGCACCAAGATTTTGTAACCAAATTAACCGAATTATCTCCTAGTGCATCTACACCTATCATAAATGCAGGTTCATCTAGAACTCTTGTCTCTGAAGAGATTATTTTTCTTAAAACTTCTTTTGCTTGATCGATATCATCACTATAATCTATGCCAAAAACTAAATCCAATCTTCTAATTGGTTTTGTTGAGTAATTAACAATGCTATTATTAGAAAGTTGAGCGTTGGGTATTACTATAGCTTGATTTTTTGGTGTAGTTAAGTTAGTGTAAAAAATACTGATTTCCTCTACAATACCGGTATGTCCGGCACCCTCAATGAAATCACCAACTTTGAATGGCTTTAAGAATAGTATAAGTACACCACCAGCAAAGTTAGCCAGTGAACCTTGTAGAGCTAAACCAATAGCTAAACCAGCTGCACCTATAATTGCAATGAATGAAGTAGTAGGAATCCCAACTAAGCCTGCTACTGAGATTAGAACTAATACTTTCAATCCAATTCTCACAAGTGTAAGTAGGAATTTGTGAAGTGAAATATCAATATCTTTGCTGTCTAATAGCTTATCTAGTATCTTAACTAATCTACCTACTAGCCAGAATCCAACCACTAACGCAATAACTGCATATACTGCGAGCAATAATATGTGCCACAACTCGCCACCAATCATTTTTAAATCTAAATCGCCCATTTCTCTCCATCTATGTAATTGTATAACTAAAGACATTCTAACATAATATCTACATACTAAATGTAACAAATATAGTTTTCGTTTGTCTATTAAAGAAACAAAACGGATAAATAACATGAAAAGTGCTTTAATAACAATATTTATATCAATACTTTTAGTATCCTGTACTAAAGATAATACCGTAGTACCTGAGGAAGAAACTCCAAAGAAAGTCTATGAAGAAATTCAAGTCGCATCTGGTTTATACTCTAATATCCGAGTTTTGGGGCAATCATCAGATTCATATTTAAAACCTGGAGATTTCCCCCCTGATTTTCTAATAAATGAGAAAAATGAAAATGAGTTTTCACTTTCTGATTTACGTGGTAAGGTTGTTTTTTTAGAGTTTTGGAGAACGGGGTGTCACTTTTGTATAGAGTCAATTCCGTCATTAGTTAGTGCATATAATACAATCGACAATGATGATTTTATAGTAATTACTATTACAACAGATAGATCACTCAATGTTTCTCAAACTAAAGTGAAAGAATTCTTAACCAAATTCAGTATGGATGAGTGGATTAATATATATGATGGAAATACTTTAACTAGTTCAATTGCTAATCACTATAATCTAGTTGGCACACCTACAAGCTATTTGATAGGTAAAGATGGGAAAATAGTTAGTAGACCTCACCCTGACAATTCTGATTTTATAAAGACAATTAATAATGAATTGGCTAAATAATACTTGAATTTGTAAATCTTCCGTATCTTTGAAATAAAAAAAGGTGCAAATATGGAATGTATATACATACCAGAACTAACGGTTGAACACGACACTATAGAAGTCCCACAGCACGAAGAGCAACATGTTAAGGCGCTAAGACTAAAATCTGGCGACCAAGTGCTTGCAGTGAACGGGGAAGGGCTTGAATGCCTTTGTGAAATCCGATTCAAAGATAAACATGCATTCTTGAATATATTTGGAAGAGCAGAGGCTTTTCCTCCTAAATATATTACTGTTGCATTTGGTATGATATTAGACAAAGAGAGAATGGAATACCTAGTAGAGAAATGTACCGAAATAGGTGTTTCTGAATTCCAACCATTAATTACAAAGCACACTCAACGTAAGAATTTTAAAAGTGAAAGATTTACTAAAAAAGCGATTGCAGCTATGAAGCAATCACGAAGAGCTGTTCTACCTAAAGTGAATGAGCCGATGAAACTCGAAGATTTTATGAAAAATCAGAAAGGAGCTATTATAACTACGGATTACGCTGGTAATACTGACTATACTCTTACTGAAAAGCGTGCTATTATTCTTATCGGCCCTGAAGGTGGTTTCTCACCAGAGGAAATAGAAAGACTAAAAAATAAGGCGAAATACAACTGGCGTATTAGCGATAATCGCCTGAGAACAGAGACTGCCGCTGTTATTGCAGCTACATTCGCTATTTCACAATAGCATTACACTATTAAGATTCACCCCTTAACTCTCTTATCTTTAACCGAGCTTGATCTAAGTAAATAGAGTTAGGGAAATTGATAAGTATTTTCGAATATAAGTCTATTGCCTTACTATTTTCACCCGCTACAACTTTGTTCGTAGCCAATTTGAATAATGCTTTATCTGTATGAACACCATCAGGTAAGTTCTTTATGAACTCTTCTAAATAGAAGTCGGCTTTCTGTACATTATTACGAGCCATATATATGTCCGATAATATCAGATGTGAGCGTTGCCAAATTTCAGTATCGAAATTGCGAAGCTCATTTATTATAGATTCGTACTTTGTGATTGCACTTACTGTATCTAATCTTATAATATCGTATTCTGCCGCAGCGAATACTTTCACTTTGTCTTCTTCCTTGTACTTATCGGAGATAATTGAACTTTTCTCCAATACATCATTGGCTATATCATTGTCTTTAACTTCTGATAGAACTAGGAATAATGCCTCAGCGCTATCCAAATTGCCTGTGTAATATTCTATCAGAGCTTGTCTATACCCAACTATTTCTGATAAATCACGATTTGATCTAGCATACCTTGCCTTTGCAGTTTCTAAAAATGACTTTGCTTCTACCAAATCGCCACGGCTAATAAATATTTCAGATAACTCAACCATAGCCGTTCCAGCTTGGGGTGCTCCAGGTATTTCCTTAGTCAACTCGAAAAGTGTTTCTTCTGATTTCTTATAGTCGTGTAATCTATCTTTCTGCAAACGTGCTATTTCTAGGTAAGCGTCAGCAGCCGTAGTACTTTTGGGGAATTCTTCAGTTATCGTTCTATATCTTTTTATTATTTGCTGTATATTGTCTTTCGATAGGTTCTTATCGAACATCATCTTAGCTTCTAGTGTTCTGGTGTAGCTATAAATAGCTGAGGTGAAGAACTTATTACTTTTACCCTGGTCTATTATGTATTGATAAGCTTCTAGCGCTATATCTGTATTGCCTGCTTGTTCCGCATTACCACCATAAGTGATTATCAATCGACCTTCTTGATTGGATATATCATCTGCTTTTATAGTATATTCAAGTGCTTTTTCGTGATTACCCAGATTAGATTGATACCAGCTATATAGCTCATTAGCCATATAGTTCGAGCTGTTTTTATCAATAAAATCGTTCAGCGTGTCATCGATTATTTTCAGATTGTCATCATCTTGCATTAGGGCGTAGATTCTAGCCTCTACTGCTGGCAAAGCACCAGCTTCCATTAGCAATTTAAGAGACTCATTGATTGCCCCTTTAGTATCACCAACGGCTATATACAACTTACTCAACTCTTCAGTAAATAGAGTTAATCCATTATTAGTAGATACATTCTTACGGGCTGTTATATATGTGTTAATTGCTTTATTGTAGAGTTGTAATCTCGATTGCACATCTGCCAAATCAGAATACATAAACTGATTCTTCGGCTCTGCTTTTTGTGCGTTCTCCCATGCTTCATCGGCTTCCGATGACTTTCCTGCGTTCCATCTTGCTTCACCTAGCAGTATATAGTTGACAGCTTTTTTGTCGAACTGTATTCTATCTTCTAGCAATTCTAATAGCTTGGCGTTCATATTCTTCAATTTGTAGCTGCGAATCAATCCATGGAATGCCTGCAGGTATCCTTTGTCTTGGACATATACTTCTTCGTATATCCTTATTGCGTTGTCTAATTGCCCCGCTTGCTCGTAAGATTGTGCTAAACTCAATTTTCTTTCTGTTGTAGTTTGACTATATCCGACGTTAAAAATGAAAAAACTTACTACCGAATATAAAAATATATTTTTTATCATAATTTTAAAAACTTAATTTGGTTTATATATATGTACGAATCTACAATCCGTTTGTTTAAAATATGAAATACTTAAAAATATTATTAGCAATAGTTGCTGCTCTCGTTCTAGCTGTTATGGTCTATGCCATGACCCTTCCGGGTGATATATCTATTACTAGAACTATCAAAATAAATGTTCCACAAAGTTACGCATTTGATTACCTTTATGACTTAAAAAATTGGGAAGAATGGACTATTTGGAAAGAATCTGATTCTACTATGGTCTACACCTACCCTGGTAAAACGGCAGGTGAGGGCGCTAAGCTAAAATGGAATGGTGATCATTCCGAGGATGCGTCCCTCACTTTTGAAACAATTTCCGAACCAGAGAAAATTAATTTTTTGTTGGAATGGAACAAAGGGGAGACCTCTTTTTCTGGTTATATAAAAACGAAGAGCAATGATGATACCCACACAACCGTAGAGTGGGTGCACTACAAAAATGTAGGATGGAACCCTTTTATGCGATTACTTGGATCTATGCTGGATAATGTGATGGGACCAAACTTCGAGAGAAGCTTAGCTAATTTGAAAAAGAAACTTGAGCTAAAATATAACGTTGAAACTAAAAATATTAACGTTGTCTCTATTTGAAAAGAACCTTATTCATATTGCTATTTATATATTCCTACTCTTTTGCCCAAGAGCGTATATTCTATTCTGCTGAAAAATTCCAAGGTACAGAAACACCTGATGGACCAATAAAAGAGTACTTCGGTAATGTGAAACTTATACAAGGTGACGTTACTATTACATGCGATTATGCAAAATTATTTGAATCTACTAATATTTCAAATCTGAGTGGTAACGTCAAGTTAACTCAGAAAGATTTGATGATGAAAACGCAACGAGCTACATATAATGGAAATACGAAATTCACTAAGTCTGATACGGAGCTAGAAATACAGGATAAAAGAACCTATCTGAAAGCAAAAGCTGGCGATTATAATAGCTTGACTAATGTGGCTAATTTTTACCAAAATGTCTTCATAGAAGATGATTCCGTAATAGTAAATTCCAACTATCTCCAATACAATAAGAAAACACAAGAAAGCTATGCCTACAATAATGTCCTTATAAAAGGAAAGTTCAATAGCTCTTATTTACTTTCGGATACTCTTATATATAAGCCAAAAGATAAGTATAGTATATCTTATGGTAAGCCCATATTATTTCAGATAGATAGTGTGGAAGCTGATGCAGGGTTTGTATATGACACTTTGAGTATCTCATCGGATACTATGCAAGCATTCCGCTATATAGATAATGAGCATTACGTATTCACAGATAGTGTGGAGATAATCAGAAAAGATGTAAAAGCAAGATCAAAGTTGGCTACATATTTCAGAACTAAGAATATATTCGTACTTGACGAAGAGCCGATAATATGGTACGAGAACTCGCAACTATACGGCGATTCAATAACTATAGAGTTACAAGAATCAAAGCTCAAGCGAATAGAATCAGTTGGTAACGCCTTTTCTGTCTCCAAGGAATTTGAGAAGTTTGCTCAGTTTCTGAATCAGCTAGCTGGGCATAAGATAGAGATGATATTCGAAGATGGGAAAATAAGCAGAATAATAACGTCGCAGAATGCTCAGAGTTTGTATTTCTCACAAAATGATGCGGGTGCAATAGATGCTCATAAACACGATTGCAACAAAATTGAAATGTTCTTCGATAATGACGAGATAGATAAAATCAATTTTCTTGAGAACGTGAACGCTGTCGCTATCCCATACCAAGAGCTAAAATCGGGTGTGAAGGAGTTCTACCTCCCTCGATATAAATGGTCAAAAAACACACCTGTTGAAAAAATTCTTCAATATAAAAGTAATTATTTCGAGTTATAACTGTTAGTATTTGTATCTTATTTATCAATAAGTTATATTAGAACAAATCTAAATGGCAGTGTATGTTACGTTTTTATATATTACTATTATTATTGATTCCACTTAGTGGTAAATCGTCCTTTGCGAGCGAGGGTACTATATCTTCCTATGAAGGTCGACACTTTCTTGTTGGGTTTATTGATAATGAGATTAACGTATATTCGCCACCTTACCAAAGTATTTACCTTTCCTCGAAATATAACACAGATGTAACAATCACAGAGCCAAGAGATGGCAAGACTTATACTCTCAAATTAAAAAAAGATAGTATTATAAATATTGATGTTGATGTCGATTACGAACACATAGACCCAGAAGTTATAACGGGAAATAAACTAATCGAAATCAGTTCAAATGCTCCAATCTCTTGTGTAGCTAAGAGTTCTTTATTCCAATCAGGGGATAAGTTTTCAGTAATTCCTACTAGGAATTGGGGGACTGAACACTATGCAGTTACAATGCCTAATGACTATTATATAGTAGCTGTGGACGAAGACCCACAAATTGCAGAACTTCAGAAGACTTCTCGACTTGGTGAATTTCTGGTACTTGCCAATGAAAATTATACAAATGTAGAAATTACTGTAGCTGCCGATACTTATAAAGGAGCTGCAAAAGATTCTACAATAAAAGTTCGGCTTAACAAAGGGCAAAGCTATCTAATAAAATCTAAATACTCATTCGCTGTAAATGGAGTACACGACCTTTCGGGTAGCAGAATAGTTAGTGATAAACCTGTTGGTGTTGTGTCTGGACACATGCGTACTTCTATCCAACAACAAAGTACTTTTAACCCTTTAACATCAAAAGATCATATAGTAGAGATGTTACCTTCCACTAATACTTGGGGGAAAGAGTATTTGACTGTTCCATTTGGTAATGGAATTAGGTCTATGTTCAAAGTAGTTGCAAAAGATACAATCGATTTATCATTAATAAATGATGATAATGTAAATAATATATATATGCTACCCGGTGAAGTACATACTTTTGATAATATAGAAATACCTACTTACTGGTCTGCTAGCGGGAAATTCCTTGTAACTCAATTTATGGCTAAGTATGTAGAAACTTTCGATAGCCACAAATATGACCCATCTATGGTTGTGATTCCAGCACTTGACAAAATGGTGAATAAAACTACTTACTTTGGTTCAAATGATGTCTTTGTTTACAGAGATAAATATGTAACTCAATATGACAATCAAGCCGTTATTATAATAGCAGACGAAAAAGGTAAAACTTCCGTAAGAGTGAATAATAGGAATGTAGATCAGATTCTAGGTTTCAATGAATTTGCTTTAGCTGGAAAGCCATATTATTGGCAAAAGGTATTCGTACCACCTAACCCTAGTATCAATACTATTGTAGCTGATTCTGGTGGGTTTCATGCTATAGCCATTGCAAATGGTTTATATGATTCTTATGCTATGACGGTAGGAGCTTCGCTAATAGATGAAGAGCAAACCGATTTTACCAAACCCCAGATTGAATTCGTAGAAAGCTGTTCCAATATTAGGGGTACAATATTTGATAAAAAGATATCAGATTACTCAGGAATTAATGTAATTGAAATCGATGAGCTAGAAACATATAATTTCAATTGGTCACATACACCAATTACTGATACAACTACTTTCGTCAAATTAGATGGCAATGTGCTAGATAAGAACAAGCCAGCTAATTTCAAATTTACGGCGATTGACTATTTTGGTAACTCTGAAACTTATGAATATTACAGACCGGGTGCTCAGATTGTATTGCAAGATTTGATTGACTACAAGGAAGTGAACATTAAGAAAGATTCATGCCTTTTCTTTGACCTTCATACAGATGCAGATTCTGTGCTTCTAGAAAGCATTGATTTGCCCGCTGATATGAGGTTAAAACTAAGTCTTCCATTTGTACTACCAAAAATGCTGTACAAAGAACAGACTTATCGGGTGATATTATGCTTGAACAATGTAGCAAATAATCAAAATGCTGTTCTTGACTCTATGTTCTTCAATTTTGCTTGTGATTACACTCGTAAAATAGATATTAATGCAAAAATTATTAGCTATGACTTATCGGCTAGTAATTTGAAACTACCTAAAATACTATCTGGTACTAGCTACTCAACTAATTCGACAGAATTCGTTGAATTTAGAAATACTGGTAATGCTCTGATTGTTTGTGATAGCTTAATATTTCCAACTAGTAGTTACTTTAGTATTGATACAACTGGTATGTTCCCTGATACCTTATTAGTGGGTGAATCTATAAATTTTGATAAGATTACTTTCACTCATAATATCTCAGGTAGTTATGATTATACGATTACCCTTATGGATAGTAGAAAAATAAATAGAACGGCGACTATCAATGGTAGCACGGGTGAGCCGAAGATAAATAATATTCACTACAACTTCGGTGATACTCGTATCGGCTCAACTAATAACACAATAAATAAATTCACAAACTCTGGAAGTTTTCTATCTAAGTTTACTTTTTTTGAAGTCGTTTCTAATCTACCTAATGACCCAAATATAACAGTATTACAAGATCTAAGTACAGTCACACTAGATGAGAATAAATCAATAGACGTAGCTCTAAGTTACAATCCTACTGATATAAATGATTACGGTCCTTACTCTCTGACTGCTAAGTTTGTAGAAAGGTGGACTCCGCACGATACTATATTAGTGAATCTGACGGGACAACCTACTTTACCGAAGATTAATACTTATGATGTTGACCTTGATACTATCAAGGTATTCTCTTTCAAAGACTCTACCGCAGATGTTATATTCTCATTCGGGAATGAGGATTTGAAAATCAATAGAATTTCGAGAATCACAGGTGATGAAAATGTTTTCGATTTTGACAAATCATTTTATAATAGCAGAACTATAGCAAAAGGAGTGACTGAGCAGCTTCCAATTAGGTTCAATGGCTTGACTCTTGGCTTGCATACTATGACTCTGATAGTAGAGACAGATGCTGCTCCCAATTACGGAGTGAAGACGGACACTATACATATAAGAGGATTTGTTGCAGAACGCGATACACTTGATATTTCTGTTACACCCGAAGATTTGACTGTACTGTCTTGTAACTTTGATACTCTGAGCATAAACATAAGTAACACCGGTAATACTGAGTTTATCATCAAGAATATAGAAATTGTTTCTGATATTCAAATCGCTAGATTTTTGGATAATACATTTGGTGATAAGCTAGAACCAAAGAAGAGTATAAATAAGAGTTTAGTTGTCATGTCCTCCGGCAACAAAACAGATAAAATTTATTATAAAATAAATGTATATGATGCAGATCAAGAATTAGACTCAATTTTTGTAGCAGAAAGCAATATTACTTCCGTACAAGATAAAGTAGTAATTAACCCTCTAAATGCTGGAGAGTTACATATAGGAAAATATTTCGATGTCAAGTTTAGTGGATTATTTCCGAATTATATTGATACTACGGCTGATATAAACGTATCAATAGATATTGACACGTACAACTTTTTTCTTGATAATAAAGAAACTATTGTCTATTTTTACGATTCAGAAAACGATAAAACGAAAGAATTAAAAGCGACAGTCAATAAAGAAGCTAATAAACTTACACTCGTTTCTGATGAGTTTTCAGATTTTGATTTTGAAAATATAGTATCTTGGGAGTTTGAATTAAGATTTCTAGCCCTACTTCATACAGATTTGGAAGGTGAGATGGGGATAAATTTTGACTTGAGCGATTGCTATGATGGAAACGTACTTTTGAATACTTTAGATGTAGCTCAAATATGCGTTTTCGACTACCGAAATATTGTATTAAGTTCTTATATAGAGGGTGTTTCTATAGCTCCTAATATAGTAAACAATGAAGCAAATCTAACAGTAGATGTATCCGATGCACTAACAGGTTCAATATATATAATGGACTATGTTGGAAAAAAATATGACGTATTGGATAAAATATTGTTTGATAAAGGAAAAAATAATATTATATTAAATCTTAGTAATTATACTAACGGAAAATATATATTAGTTGTTCGCTCTTTAGGGACAACATTAACTCAAGAATTTATTATTACAAAGTAACAAGGTTTAAATTATGTCAAATAGTTTACAAAAATTTATTCTTACAACACTAACATTAGCGATAGCTTTTACGGTGCCTTCTTTTGGACAAGGTGGTGATACACCCCTAGGACCAGTGAAATCAGCCGTCCCGTTTTATTTCGGTCCTGTTGTTGGTTATAATAGGGTATTGCACTCAGCTGATATAACTACATTCAACTATGAAGCAGTAGAATGTCCTGTTTTCCAAAACGGTTCTGCAAATGGCTATTTCTTTGGTATATCTTTCGAGTATTTACTTGGTGGAGCCAAAGATTCAAAGTCTTCTATCATTGCTCGTGTACTTTATAACTCTATGCCTGCTAGCTTTGAAGTTGAAGGTGATGAGTATCCTTCTGCTGTTATTGATTTAAGTGATGGATCACAATCAATTGTAAGTAGCTCTACTGAGCACAAAAATGAGATTATCTATAATATGATAACTGCTGAAGCTCAGTTCAAAATGAACTTGTTCGAAACTCAGTTTGGTGTTGTTGCTGGCCCTACATTTGACTTTGCAATGCAAAAAGATCAGAATCAAACTTATTCTCTTCTAACTCCAAAAGAAGCAAGGTTTGCTCCTGTTTCTCCAGAAGAACAAGCGGCACAAGGAATCAGATATTCTGCTGATGGTAGAACTCTAATAGCTAAAGAAGGTGAAATACCTAATTCTAGTGCTTTTAGATTTGGCATCAAATTTGGCGTTCAATATGAGATTTTATTAGCTGGTGGATTCTACGTGGTTCCAAGTTTTAACTATAACTTTGGTGTAACTAACCTTTCTTCTGACGATGATTGGAGAGTAAGTGCTTTACAATTAGGTGTTGACGTTAGATTCCCTTCTACTATATTCTAATATAGACAATAGTGTAAAAAATTGAATGCTTGTAATTTATTTTACAAGCATTTTTTTTTGAGCTATTTTTGTAATAACTTATAATACTAAAATAATATAAAATAAGAATATGGAACAACTTTGGTCACCTTGGCGATCCAAATATATTGGCTCATTCAAAGGAAAAGATAAAATAGAAGAATGCTTCGTTTGTCATGCTATTAATCATCCAGCAGAAGACGAGGATAATCTACTGGTCGCTAGGTTTGAACACTCAATAGTTATGATGAATAAGTACCCTTATAACAATGGTCATTTGCTAATCACTCCTGTCGAACATAAAGGCACGCTAGCAGCTCTTTCACAGGAATGTAGGGCCGAGATAATGGAAGTGATTAATATCGCTACTAAAGTAATAGATGACGTATATAGCCCACAGGGCTACAACGTAGGGCTGAATGCTGGTGCCGCTGCTGGTGCAGGATTGCCAGACCACCTACATTTTCATATAGTTCCTCGTTGGAGAGGTGATACTAATTTCACGGCAGTAATATCAGATTTCAAAGTTATTAATGAGTCGATGGAAGAATCGAGAGATAAACTAAAACAAGCATTCACTAAATACGAAGTATAATTGGAAAAATTTAGATTAAAAAAATCACTAGGTCAGAACTTCTTAATAGACGAGACTGTATCGCAGCGCATAGCTGATATGTCAGACATAAAACCTGATGATTTTGTCATAGAAATTGGCCCTGGGACTGGAGCTTTGACTAAGTATTTGGTACCCAAAACGAAGAATCTAACTTTAATCGAGATAGATAAACGTGCAGTTCATGTACTTCGGAAGAATTTTTCTGGTATAAAAGTGTTGAATTTAGATATACTTGATGCTGACCTAGATGAGATATTGCCGAAAGACAAGAAGGTAAAAGTAATAGGTAATCTACCTTATTATATCTCTTCTCAAATCATTTTCAAGCTAATAGAGTATTCCGATAGAATCGAATCATTTACATTCATGATACAGAGGGAATTGGGCAATAGGATAGTGTCGGCTCCTAACAGTAAAGAATATGGCATATTGACTCTTGCTGTGCTTATGTGCGGAACTGCTGAAAAATTATTCGATGTACCTCCGACAGCTTTTAAACCACCACCAAAAGTAACATCATCAGTTGTGACTATCACTTTCAATGATGGTGTTTTCAATAAAAAGCTACATTCCTTCATAAAAGGTGCTTTCAATGGCAGAAGAAAGAAACTCTCCAACTCTATCAAATCGCATTTTAATTCTGTAGATGAGTTTCAAGCATTTATTTCGTCCCCAACTATGCCCGAAAGAGTAAAAGAAATGTTAGATTTGAGAGCTGAAAATCTGTCATTAGCAGATTTTAATCTACTTTACGATAACATAAAAAGCATAACTGGTGAATAAACTAAAGAAGATCATTCATGTATTGACAATAAGTGATGCATACATTTTGGGTATGCTGTTTATATATACTGTACTTTGCTTTATCTTCTGGGGACAGTTGGAAATACCAGCTTTGAACCTCCTATCTTACTTTGTTATCGCTTCGGCTGTTATAGTATTTGCTATAGTTAGTAGCAAGTATAATGGTGGTAAAGCATTCACGTTGGTAAGGCGGCTGTACGTGATTCCTATAGTCTTTTTTATATATAGCAATATTCACTTGTTTATACCCTTGGTTAATCCCCACGACTATGATAATACACTAATCGCATGGGATATGGCTATATTTGGAGTTCACCCTACGGAATGGATTGGTCAGTTCGCAACACCCATACTAACAGAATATCTTCAATTCTCATATATGATGTTCTATGTATTGCCCTTTATATTGGGAATAGAGTTTACACTGAGGAATGAGGATGATAGGTTCTTCGAGTTTGCAAGGATTATTATATTTGGCTTTTTCTTTTCTTATCTTTTGTATTTTTTTATGCCTGCGATTGGCCCAAGGTTCACAGTACATGATTTCAGTACGCTAAATACAGAGCTACCAGGATTAATTCTTACCAATTTCTTCAGAGATTTGGTGAATGCTGGTGGGGGAGTAATGCCCGATACGGTCAACCCTGCTGCTATAGTAAACCGAGATTGTATGCCGAGTGGTCATACTATGATGACTTTCATCACAATACTTCTCGCATTCAAGTTCAAATCAAAATATAAGTGGATAGTAGCAGTCATTGGTTTCAGTCTTATATTCTCTACTGTATATTTGCGTTATCACTATGTAGTAGACGTTGCAGCGGGTATAGCTTTTGCTGTATTTACTATGTGGCTCGAACCCAAAATAGAATTATTATTACGAAATTTAGGTTTTTATAAATACGATTGATGGATTATTATTACTCTATAGTAGAACACAAAACCTTTGAAGACAAAATCAAAGGAAGTCGCTTTGTAGCGAACGTATTTCCAATTGAAAGTAAGGAAGATGCGGATAAATATCTCCATGCTATTCGCAAGGAACACTATGACGCTACTCATAATTGCTATGCGTATATTCTAGGTTCACAGGGCTTAGAGTACAGAGCTAATGATGATGGAGAACCTAACGGCTCTGCTGGTAATCCTATTTTATTCTCTATCAAGAAGTATAAACTATCGGATATATTAGTTATAGTTACCAGGTTCTATGGAGGTACTAAGCTTGGTGTTGGTGGACTTGCGAGAGCTTATGGCGGTACAGCAGAGGAAGTAGTGAAGCTATGCAAAAGACGAAAAATTGATATCACAAAGAAAGTGAATATATTCACGACTTATGATGATATAAACACTATAAAAAGATTATTGGACGAGTATGCTGTTTCTTATGAAGAAGTATATACGGATACTATTGAGATAACGGCTGATATTCCATTGTCAAAAGTCGAGAAATTCAGAGCACAAATAACAGAACAAACTGCTGATAGATCGGGCAGTAGGGAACCCTAATGAAAGTAATTAGAAAAGTAGATGAGTTGAGAGAGTATTCCATAGAGCAACGTAGCAAAGGAAAAACCGTTGGGTTTGTACCTACTATGGGTTTTCTCCATGAAGGGCATGTCTCACTAATTACAAGAGCTTCAGTAGAGTGCGATATCGTTATTACATCGCTTTTCGTTAACCCTACTCAGTTCGCTCCACATGAAGATTTCGATACCTATCCCAGAGATTTTGAGCACGACTACAATCTAGCAAAGAATGCAGATTGTGATGTGCTTTTTGCACCTGCAAGAGAAGAAATGTACCCTGAGGGTGCTACTACTAGTTTATCAGTTGGAGATTTGGCTTATGTTTTTGAGGGTAAGTATAGACCACACTTCTTTGATGGTGTGGTTACGGTTGTCGCCAAATTATTCAGTGCAGCATTACCTACCAAAGCCTTTTTCGGTCAGAAGGACTATCAGCAAACTTTGGTTGTGAAATCACTATCTAAAGATATGCTAATGGGTGTTGAGATTGTTGTATGCCCTATCGTTCGTGAGTCAAATGGATTAGCAATGAGTTCTCGAAATAAGTATCTAACAGATGAAGAGAAAGGTAAGGCAAAAATACTATTCCAATCGCTAGTTGCTACCAAAGAATTCATAGAATCTGGTGAAAGAAATAGAAAAAAGATAAATGCTTTTATGCATGATTTTTTAAGAAAGCTAGATATTCTAAAAATAGATTATGCATTGGCTGCTGATGCCAATAACCTTTCAGAACCAACGGAATTCGAAGAAGGGGGAGATATAGTTTTGCTATTAGGTACTATTCTCGGAAAAACTCGATTAATAGACAATATGGTAGTTCGAATACCCGTCTCGAAATACAATGAAGATGAGAGATTTCAAGTAGGATTAAAGTAAATAATTATTAAATTATATTTTTGTAGAATTAGTGTTTTGGAAATGAGATATGTCAATCAAATACAGAGCATGGCACAAGTCCCTAGAATTCATGTTACTACATGATGAAATAACTCCTTATGAGTTAGAGCAAAAGCCAACAAAAGGCGAAAATTATAAAGTCATAGAAGATGATGATTTTGTAATAATGAAGACAACCGGTATTCTAGATCAAGATGAATATGAAATCTATGAAGGCGATATAAACATAGAAGGAGGAATTGTTACTAGAGAGGGTAATAAGTTTATCGTAAAGTTCGAAGATTCTGATATGCATTCACAGAAATTAGTAGGTGGCGAAGACGAGCTAATACAAGGAAATATATACGAAACCCCTTATAAAATTGGTATAGACAACCAAGACGAAAGTGACGATTTTGATTCAGATTTCGACGATGACTACGAGGATAAGGAATTCGATGAAGGTTTCGATGAATTTGAAGACGACGAAGATTACTAACCCCTATAAGGAGTTAGTCCCTTTATCTAAAAAGTCTAAGAATTCTTGCAAATCTCGGGTAAATGCAGTTCTTGCAATTATTTCTTCATTTGGAGTAAGTAACACATATAGTGGTAATTCTATAGAGTTAAACCGTTCTTCTTCAAATCTTTTATTACTCTTTTCTGGCTCGGAACGTCTATCAGTATAGAGTCTAACTGTAATAATCTGTTTAAATTTGTTTAGTACTTCTGGTGAAGAAAAAATATTTGCTTCCATCCATCTACAGTTAGTACATGTCCAACCAGTAAAGTCTATGAAAATCGGCTTATTTTCTTTCTTAGCTAAAGCTAATGCTTCTTCGTAGCTACTTAACCATATAGTTTTATCAACTTCTTCATTTTCAATTATTTCATTTTCAATTAATTCCTCTTCACTTAATAAACTGCCAAGAAATGCTAAAGTCGCAGCAAATAAAATAGCACTAGTAAATAATAATAGTGCTAATTTGACGGTTGATATGTTTGAATTGAACTTCAAGAATTAATTTCTATTATACTTGTGAGCAAATTAAAACTAAGATTTTACACCTTTCTCTAAGAAGTCTAAGAATTCTTGTAAATCTCTAGTGAATGCTTTAGTTCCTATTAATTTTTCATCGGGAGTCAATATTACGTATAAAGGTAATTCGATAGAATGGAACATGTTTTTCTGAAATGCCTTATTGCTAAGTTCTGGCTCTTCTCTTCTATCAGTATAAAGTTTTACATTTATCATACCAGTGAAGTACTTTTGAACTTGTGGTAAAGGGAATACGTTAGATTCCATCCATCTACAATTAGTACATGTCCAACCAGTGAAATCAATGAATAATGGCTTGTTTTCTTTTTTAGCTAATGCTAGTGCTTCATCGTAATCATGAAGCCATACTGTTGTCTCACCTTTCTCTCCAAACATACTACCACCAGCAGAAGCCGAAGACACATTTGCATTTAAGTAACCTTGAGGGGGAAGGAATGCATCTAGCTCACCCATGTTCTTGCCGAATAAACCCGGTATTAAGAATATAGTAATAGCTCCGAATATGATTGCCCAGATTACTCTAAGTGCACCTAAGTTATTTAGATCAGAGTCCATCTTCATTTTGAAAGCTCCTAGTAAGTAAGCAACTATAAGTACCCCACAGATGATCCATATAGAAATGAACATCTCTCTAGGCATAATACCCCAGCCCCATACTAAGTCAACATTACTTATAAATTTGACTGCAGCAGCTACTTCTAAAAACCCCATTACTACTTTTACATTATTCATCCAACCACCAGCTTTCGGTAGCTTGTTCATAGCGGACGGTATCAATGCAAATACAAAGAAAGGCAGTGCGAATACCGTTGAGAATCCTATCATTCCAATAATAGGATAGAACCACTCACCTCCGGATGCAGAAAGCAAAGCAGAACCTACAAATGGTACTGTACAAGTAAATGATGTAAGAGAGAATACTAAACCCATTACGAGGATAGAGAATATCCCAGAACCTTGAGTTTGTTTGTTTAACTTATTCATCAAACTAGTCGGTATCTGTATCTCAAATGCTCCGAATAGATTCAATGCAAATATCACGAATACAGAAGCAATTAGTATGTTAACCCATCCATTAGCGGCGAATCCACCGAGTCCACCGGAATCTTGGAGTAGCCAGGAAAGTGCAAAACCGAGTATTGTGAATGTAAGTATAATACCTAAAGCATATATTAGTGAATCTCTAAGGCCTTTTGCTTTAGTTTGTTCTGCTCTTTTAGTAAAGAAAGAAACAGTTATAGGAACCATTGGGAATACGCATGGAGTCAATAGGGCTGCTCCTCCGGCTAACATTGCAAACCAAAGGAAAGACCAAACGCCTTTCTTTTTGCTTGCTTCAATCTCAGCACTAGATTCAGTTATTATCTGTCCATCTTTTTCTTCTACTTTATGTTTGTCTTTTGCTAAAACTAGCTTTTCCGAACTTTCGTTTATGATTTTCTCATTATCGGAAGCATTATATATTTCACTACTTACTACTAAGCTATACGGTTCAGGAGGTAAACAACGAACGGTATCGCATATTTGCAAATAAACTTCTATTGAAAGTTCTTCTTTGCCAATTGTAAAGTTTTTTAGAGCTTTTAATGGGACTATTACATCAAAAGTACCTTTGAAGTAAGTAACATCCATCTCAAAACCTTCATCGAACTTCTTCAAAGGTGTTGGCTTGATTAAGTCACCATTAGTAGTTGCCAATTCATTGCTCAATACTACTATTTCAGTTGTATTCGGCCCAATACCTTCTTTACTTATCTGATCTATGAAGTCATAAGTGTACCAATATTTATCAATATCAAATTGAACTAAAACATAAAACTCTTCACCTAACTTAATATCAGTTTTAGAAGTTTTTGTTTTAAATCTAATATGTGGTTCATCAGCGTTTGATTTAATAGTTGTTGCTAAGAATGTAATTAGCAATAATGGGAGTAATATTCTTTTCATCATATATTTATTCTCGATTATTCTAGGTCACCCTGGAAATAATTTATTATTCTTTCATCTGTGAAATTTTTATCTTTTTGCTTATTCATTATAGTATCGTTCAGCTTCTGAGTAAATACCTCAGATGCATTATAACCATACGTTTTTAACAAGTAGTTTAGTGCAATCACTTCTGCAATAACTGTGATGTTTTTTCCCGGAAATATCGGCAATTTGACAGTTGTGATATCTACACCTAATATTTTGGAAGTATTTTCTTCCAAACCAGTTCTAGTATAGTCGCCTTTGCTGTCCCATACTTCTAGTTCTACTATTATCTCTAATCTTTTCTGGAACCTGATAGACCGTATTCCAAACATACGCCTTACGTCAATTATACCTAGACCCCTTATTTCCATAAAGTGTTGTACTAGACTAGTACCCGTTCCAATCAGGGCAGTGCCTGTATTATTGTTAAGTATAACTATATCGTCGGCTACTAATCTATGACCTCTCTCTACTAGGTCTAATGCTATCTCACTCTTACCTATCCCGCTACCACCGGTAAACAGTATTCCTACTCCATATACATCCATAAATGAACCATGAATAGTAACGTGTGGAGAAAATAGGTCATTCAAAAATACGGATAAAATGGAAACTGCAGCCGTAGTATCTTTTTCAGTTGAAAGAATTGCCGTATTATTTTCTTTTGCTAATTCTACTAATTCATCGTGGAATTGGTTCCCATTCGTTATAATAATGCAAGGAATATCGAATTGGACTATGTTTCTGAAGGCCTGCTTTCTTTTTTCCAAATCCAAAGAACGTAGATAATAGATCTCTGTATTACCTACTACTTGAACACTACTAAATGTGAATAGCTCGGTAAATCCTGCCAAAGCAAGTTGCGGCCTGTACATATTCGATTCGGTGATGGTGTTATCCAACCCTACATCGCCTGTCATGACCTGCAATTTGAGGGGGGATTGTAAAAGTGCTTCCACTTTTACTTCTTTCTTTCTTATTACTTTTAGGTTGTTATACATAAATAAAAAAGGACATATTGTTTTTATATGTCCTTCCAAATTAATTAAAATTCTGGTTTATCAGTCTCAGGTTCGAATCTTTCATGATCATGATTATTCGTTCTAGTCTTCAACTTCTTCAATTGTCTTACCATCTTATCTTCAGCACTAGCTAAACTTTTCTTAAAATCGTCGGTGCTATCGCTTGCTACAACTACTTTGCCGTTTGCATTTACTCTGAACTCTACTACTTTCTCTTCTGGTTCATTAATAAACTCAACGTGTGTACTCAATATTGTTGAGTGGTATTGAGTAAATCTATCTGCTGACTCTAATGCCATATCGTGTAATGTTGGATGTTTCTTTGCATCAAAGTGTCTGAAAGTTACTTCTGTAGTCATTTTTGCCTCTCTTGCATTTATATATTGTGAATGAACGTTATTACTAACAATTTAATTAAAAAATTATTATTTACCAATTGTTTGGAAATATTCTATTCCAAATTGTAGATTTAATGACAAATAACCGGGTATCAATTCTACTGAGTCCCCTAATTGAGACGACTCAGATCCTAATTGATTTTTAATGTTATTGTACATATCTACTCTCCTAAACATATACGTATATCTCAGCTCAATAGTTAGATTGCCGATGATATTTCCTGTTACGGATTTGTCGAAATCTAATTCCATTCCCAATCCCCCTCGTACCAAAGGGAATATGTCGGTAGCATCATAGTGGGTACCACCTACTCTGATGTCAGATGCTCGGTTTGAATTCACATTTTCTTTCCAATTCACACTAGATACTAATACACCTGCTCCAAGGGAAGCATAAGTTTTAAATTGTTGCTCTACGGGAATATAGTCTATTGAGACTACTATGGGAATAGAGGAAATGTTGAACTCATTATAAATATCACGAGTAACTGTGCCGATAGATAACGAGTCGAATTCGGTGTACGAATCCGTGGCTTTAGAATCGAAATAGTCTGCGGCTATTGATAGACGATAATGGTCTTCTAACCAGAATTTCAGCCCTCCACCCAACGCTGGGGAATCACGAAAATCGAGGGAGTTACCCCCTATTATATTCTGATA
>Ga0172380_10001597_pt1 | contig 38581 bp, 52 predicted proteins | sample Leawe162metaG_FD_119747 | JGI IMG/M metagenome (GOLD analysis project Ga0172380, IMG submission 119747) | Leachate microbial communities from a municipal landfill in Southern Ontario, Canada - Leachate well 162 metaG | ecosystem: Engineered > Solid waste > Landfill > Unclassified | place...
ACGCCGGTGGCGGAAGCCGCGCCCTGGTAGCCGGTGGCGGAAGCCGCGCCCCTCACGCCGGTGGCGGAAGCCGCGCCCTGTTCGCCGGTGGCGGAAGCCGCGCCCTGTTCGCCGGTGGCGGAAGCCGCGCCCTGGTCGCCGGTGGCGGAAGCCGCGCCCTGCTTGTCAGTGACATGGTTCTCCTTCTTGGACCAGTCGGCGCGGTCGAAGACGAACTTCACGGCCGCAGCAATCATGGCGTGCATGGTCAGCTCAGCCTTGATGACGATGCTCTTGGCTACTCGTTTGGTGTCGCTGTCGGTATTGTCGGACACTCCGTCAGCCTCCACGGAGGCAAACCGTGACATGGCCGGCGGATAGTATCTGAACACGTCGAGCGGGTGCTCGCAGTAGTGGAAACCGCTGGCACACAGGCTTACCTCGCCTTCGTGTTTGAACTCCTTGCCGACCTCGAACTGGAAATGCCGGCATTTGAGGTTCTTGTCGAACCCCTTGAATCCTTCCTTCTTCATCACCCCTCCCAAATCTGGCCCGGGTCGTGCGCCCGCCCGGGCTCGGGTGAGGCCGCCCCTAGAAGGGGCGCTTGCCTTGGGGCTTGCCGGCGGAAGCGGTCTGCTTCGCGGGCGGCTGCTTGACGGGCGGCTCCTGCTTGGTCTCCTCGCCGGTGATGAAGCCGCCGGGCGGGATCTCGTTCTTGGCCTTGTACTCCGCGGTGGCCGGTCGGATGATGACCTTGGCCCTGCAGGTCCGGCCCTTGAAGTCGGCGAAGCTCAGCGAGACCGCCGTCTCCCCGGCCTGCATGAGCCCGAAGGCCTTCAGCGCCTGCACGGTGAGCCCGTGGCCCGGCTCGCCCTTCGGCACGAACACGAGCGTGTGCCACATCTTGCGCCCCTTGAACGGACCGGCGTCGACGGTCAGCTCGAGGTCCATCTTGGTGCGGTTGCTCTCCTTGGTCTTCCCGGTCTTGTAGTCCGAGATGAAGAGCTCGTACTCCCCGGCGGCGAACGGTTCGTAGTTCGGCCGCTGGTCCGAGTCCTGATCCACGTCCATGTCGATGTCGCTCATGACTTCTTGCCTCCCTTCTTGCCGTTGCCGTTTCCGTTGGTGCCGAACAGGGCCGCGAACGACGCATAGGGGTTGTCCTTCCCCAGGCGCACGGTCTTGTCGTTGACCTCCTCAATCCTGCTCCCCCAGAGGCCCAGCGGACCGCCCTGGAAGGTCAGGTTGTACTCCGTCGCGGCCCCCACCTGCTTCTTGTAGGTGTAGCCGATCATGTCCGCGGCCGCGGCCAGCTTGGAGCCGGCCTTGCCGGGGGCGTTGATGCCAGCCGGGGTGATGAGCTGGTTCTTGTCGTCCAGCTTGGGCTCGCGGCAGTGCGCCAGCAGGATGAACATCTTGCCGGAGCTCTTGATGGCCTTGATGAAGCCATCGATCCGCTCGGACATCTCGCCCCACATCTCGAAGCCGTCCACGCCGGGCTTGCGCTCCGTGATCTTGGACAGCCCGCGGGCCCCCGCGATCTCGTCGCACAGCCACTCGGTGAGGACGTCGATGGTGTCCACCACGATCGTACGGATGGACTCATCGGCGAGCGCCGCCTCGAACGCGCTCCGGAAGTCCTCGAGGTTGGCGATGTCATCGATGCGGCCGGCCACGTGGTCGCCGCCGCCCTGCTCGAGCTCGAGGACGTAGCTGTCCGGGAAGGCGGCCGCCAGGGTCGTCTTGCCGGATTTCGGGTGACCGACCAGCAGCAGCATGCCGCTGCTGGGTAGCCCCACGGATTTCTTGCCGCGCGGGGCGACCAGCTTGCGCTGGGCGACCGGCGGGTCCTGCGTCTGCGTGTCCATGCGTTCCTCCTGTGTGGTTGCGACTTAGATCAGAAGCCGACCTTGGCGGTCGCCTTGGCCTTCTTGGCCTTCGCTCCGGCTCTCGTGGCCTCGGCCGCGGCGGCGTTGGCCGCGAACGTGCTGTAGGACGCCGGTCCGATGAGCTCCCTGGAGAGGCCCCGCTTGAGGCCCAGGGCGCACAAGAACGCCTGGCGCGCCGTGGTCATGTCGGCGACGGGTTTGGCCTCGGATCCCCAGGGGGCGACCTTGGGGAACCGGACGATGTCGGCCCACTCGATCAGGACGCCCGGGTATTGCTCCTCCACCGCGATGGCGTAGCCGCCGGCGGTCTGGAGGGCGTACTCGTTGTAGATCCCGGACGAGGTCTTGAAGTCCACGATTCCCCAGGCCCCATCGCGGTAGCCCAGGCCGTCCAGGCGGCCGCCGAAGCGGTTGGTGGCGCTGCCGACAGGCAGCTCGCTCTCCACGATCTCCGTGTGCGTGTTGGCGAGCCAGGTCTCGAACTCCGCGATCGCGGGCCGGATGACGGTCGGGACCTTAGGCTCGCGGCCGGCCAGGACGTCCTCGAAGCCGGCGTGTGCGGCCGTGCCGAGATCCGCGGCCTCGTCCTTGACCGCGGTGGGCCGCTTGCGGCCCTCCGCGACCACGGCCTCGATCCACTGCTCCGTGAGTTCCACGTTGCGGCCGGCCTGCGACAGTTCGAGGAGCCGCTTGCGGATCTGCTCGCAGGCGGTCTTGGCGTACCAGTTGTAGAGCGCCGGCTTGCTGATGACGTCGAGCACTCCGGTGACCGAGCACTCGCAGGGGATGATCTGCCCGCTGGGCAGCTCGATCTGGTAGCGGTGGCGCCCGGTCGGGTCCGTGACGGCGTAGGCTGCGGCTGGTAATTTCATTGAGTCCTCCCTAGAAGGTGCCGACGGGGCTCCTGGTCCCCGCCGGCGAGAGCCAGCCCCCGGAACGCGACCCCGGGAGCCTTCGGGCCGTCTCTGCGACCTGTCAAGCCTGAAGACCTCTTCGAGTCCCCCCGGCTTTCGGTGTCCCCGTGCGACTGCTCCATTCCCCGTGTGTCAGGCGGCGCCGCCCCACGGGTTGACGAGGACATAGGAGCATGGCTGGGCACTTGGCCCAAATTGGACGCGCGGCCCTCTGGGCCTGTGGCGCATGGCGGCACGCGCGTCTCTTGTTGGGGCTCGCAGCCCCGCATCCCTACGGCTGCTGTTACTATGCGGGAGACCAAGCCCACCGCGGCGCCCTTTGCCGCTGGCCTGGTCCGGATGGTCGTCCGGCTGGCTCCCATATCGACCGCGCGCCCGGGCCCGGTGTTTATTTTTCCTTGCGGGGCCTTTACCCGGGATACTGGACTGGCCATTCCAGGGGACGTCTCGCGCGGTACTGCCCCGGCGCGGGCCGTGGAGGTCCCGGGCATGAGTCCGGGGGTTGTGCCGACCCGCTCCGAAATCTTCATCTCATCACCACGAACCCGCGGAGGCTCCAGTCCGACAGGTGCCAGAGAAAATATCCGCCTCCGAATATCACGGCGGCCCAAGCGACGACCTTGGATACCTCCGCCGCGGGCCGCGCCCGGGGCTCCAGGTCCTCCCCGAACTGCTCCTCGAGCTCTGCGGCTTGCCTGCGGATCTCGGCAGGGGTCATGGTGTCCTCCAGACCGGCCGCCCCAGCGGGCGCGGCGGCATGTAGCAGATCAGCCCGCCGCCCAGGCAGTGGTGGCTCGGCGCCGGCGCCGCGGGCCCGGAGAGGGACGGGCCATCGCACGGGATCACGCGGTAGCCCGCCTCGCGCCAGGTCTGGCGTGGGATGTGCGGGGTGGCCGGCGCGCGCCGCGGCGGGTCGTTTAACCGCCTGGAGGCCGAGGACTCCGCAGCCCGGCGGGTCATGTAGACCGTCCGTGAGCAGACCGGCGTCCCATCAGGAAACGCGATCGTATACACGCTCGGCCTCCTTCCGTCTGCGGAGCTCGCGGCGGTCGCGCTCTCGGTTCTCGCTGGCACTGAGCCAGGAGAAATACTCGCGAGGGTCGTCGCGGTGAGGGTTCCAGTTGCGGTGGCCGCTCATGGCTTGGCCTCGGCCCTGCGTTGTCTGGTCCATGCGCTGCTGTCGATCTTCTCCTTGACTTCGAGGGCGACTTCATCCAGCAGGTCCTCGTAGTCCGAAACGCAGAGATTGATGAGGGCGTCCTTGAGCGCCAGTCTGACCGCATCCAATCTCCGCTTATATTCTCTGTCGTCGATGTAGGTCGGCCTCGGCTTCTCCTCTGTCTTCATACCGCCTCCTGTTGCCCGTCGTATCCCTGGGCCATGAAGAAAGCGTCGATGTGTTCCTTAAGGAAAAAGTAGCGCCGGCCATCACTGCCGTGCTGGATGCGCTTGAGCCTGGCCATGCGCGCCAGGGCGGCGGGCTTCATGCGCGCGTAGGGAGCTGCCTCCTGAGTCGTCATCCACGGGCTGGTCATGGAAGGCCTCCAAGCAATCTCCTGACCATGCGCGCAGGCAGCGTGATGGTGACGGGTGTCGAGTCCTTCTTTCTGGGCTTCGGCTTCGGCTTTGGCGGAGGTGGGGCTTCGGCGGGAACCGCCTCCGCCGGCGGGGCCGGTTGGAGATTCGTCCGCACGCGGACGTGCTCGGCCAGGTCCAGGACTCCCTGCCGCGCCGTTGGATTGAGCTGGTCCGCCAGGCCGCGCCACCGGATCTGCTGCTCGTCGAGGCAGTGGGAGCTGCTCGCTTGGTGGACGAAAAAAAGGTTGAGGAACTTCGCCTGGTTGTAGGTGACGGCGTTGCCCAGGGTCTTGGCCACCTGCATCAGGTCGACTTCGGAGCGGACCTTCACGCGATGCCCTCCTCTTCCAGGTCCTCAGGCTCGATGGCGTCCAGGTCGATGTTGAGGGCCTTGACGATGCGCACGAAGTGGGCGGCGCAGGGAGCACTGTGGCCGGAGCAGATGCGCTCGACCGTCCGCTCCGGTACGCCACTCATGCGGGCCAAGGCGGCGAGCGTGACGCCATGCGCTCGTCGGATGAGGTCGGCCTTGGCGCCAAACTTGAGGGTTCTCACATAATCCCCGCAAGGCTCTGATACGCATGACGGTTGACGGAACCAGGGCATGTGGCCATCCTTATTAATATGGAATGTGGTAGAATCGGCGGGACGGACATGGGCTTCTTAATGAAGGAGGCCGCCTGCTGGCGGCCTTGCTCCCGATTGCCCATGTCGGAGGTCTTCATAGTGCTTGCTGGCTACTCGTTACTCGGCTCCAAAACGGAAGGCGCGGCGGACTGTCTGGACATGGGCATGAACAGGCGGGGTCCGCCGCGCCCAGATCGGCGCGCGATGCGCGGGTGCGGCGAGCTGCTCGGTTTGCCCATGTCCTTGACTTCTTGGCATATTGTACAGGAAGTCCTCAAAGTTGTCAAGGGATTTCTGGTGAATAAGAAAAGGTAAGTATCCCGTGATACCACTTAAAGAACCTTCCCCGCCATCCCGAACATCGTCTCAGGTATTGACGCCACGTCTCCCCGGTGAGAGTACCGGAAACAAAACTCATCAAGGTAGGTCTGCATGTGCTTAGAGGAAATAGCGTGATAGGTGCCATTTACAGACCGCTTGAACTGAGACCAGAATCCGTCTATGGTCTGCGTGTGAATCGCGCCCCGCACGAACTCCCCGCCTCCGTGCTTGACTGTCTCGTGCATGAAACCCATGGCCTCGGCCTTGTTGTAGAGGCCGGATTCGTCCGTGGACAGCATGGAGCCTGCCTTAGCCATGGACAGCAACAGCGGCAAGATGATTGCCGACCGGGCTTTTTTGAGAGCCTGCGTCCTGATTCTGCCGCCACGTTCTACCACGCCAAAGACCGGAGTCTTCCCGTCGGCCCCGAGCCCGCGCTTGCCGTGTCTCTTGCCTCCAACATAGGACTCATCGGCTTCAAGGACTCCCGCCAGCAAGTCTCCGTCCTGCGACATCAACAAGCGAAGCTGCCGGGCCATGCGCCAAGCGCATTTATAGGTCACGCCGAGCTGGCGCATCAGTTCCATAGCCGAGACTCCGTTTTTAGCCGTAGCGAACATGAAGATGGCATGGAACCACAGCGTCAACGGAGTGGGAGACTTGTGGAAGATTGTCCCTGCCGTGGGCGAGAAGTGGGAGCCACACCGGCAGCAGACGTATTCCCGCCGTCCCTCGATAGGATAGAACGGGTCCCCATGGCCGCACTTCGCGCACTTAGTTCCCTTGGGGCACCGCAGGATAAAGATGTATGCAAGGCAAGCCTTGTCGTCGGGGAATTGCTGGCGGAACTCCTTGACGGTGTATTTCATATCGTTGTCTCCTGCCCGTCCATTACGCCCTCAGCACCAAAGGTACACCAATCCCCAGGCATATTATCCCCCGCCATAAATTCTCTCCGCGCTAGAGCACAATACGGACCCGAGAACGGAGTACCAGGAAGAAACTGCGGACATCGGGCACATTTCGCTGACGATGGCATAAATTCTCCTTCACTTCCTACACACTCTGCATCTATTGCGAGGACCGTGGAACCCGGGGAGCAGATGCGCCCCCGGTTCCGCTTCGTCATGGAGGCCGCGAGGAAGACGCCCGCCCTCAAATTGTTTGCGAAGTTCAACGAGTGCGGCGGGCCAAGTATCACGCCCAGGGCTCCGGAAAGTGTATCCGGTTCGCGCCTCATCCGTTTCGGCATCGGCGTATACCTCTGGGTATTGACGCCAAAGCTCCCACCACTCGCTGAGTCGTTGAGCGTAGCACCTGGCGCAATCCGTCCGCTCTGGGATGCAGACACCACGCTTGCTCAAATAGGCTTCGACATCTCCAATGCCCCATCCCCACTCACGCATGGGGAATCTCATAGTCACACCTTGGACTCCGCTGTAATCCCCACCTTCCCTCTCTGGTTCGTCGGCCCTGATTCCCACGTGACTCACTACGCCGCCTCCGCACCAGATGGCGCATCTGAGCAGTTCCTCCCAGACTTCTATTTTAAGAATCCGGGTACACCATCGTTGCTGCCAGTTGGGAAGGGCCTGCTGGCGAGTAATCAAGGACTGGAGGCTTTCGTGTCGTCTTGTGACCCGCATGACTGGAACACCAAGCAGTTTTTCCAATCGTTCAAGATGCGCGACCATCGGCGGAAGCTCATCACCCGTAGGCGTATAGACGTAGATGTAATTCCTCGGCTCGATCTCTGCAAGCCGCAAAGCCAGAGCCGAACTATCTTTACCACCGGAGAGCGCGACTATATGCAAAATATCCATACTCATAGTATAGCAGAAGTGTTAAGTGGTGTCAAGGGATAGTTACCTAAGAAAATGGGCCGCCCTCCGTCGGGGGGAGAGCGCAGATGGGTCCGCTTGAGCAAGGAGACTTGGGAGCGCATCGATAAAATATGTGCGTTGAGCGAACGCCAAAAGACGGAAAGAGATTGGTCGTGGGCAATCGAGAAGATACTTTGCTCAGGGGAAAAAAATTCCAGACCCGCATGCATCGCAGAATCAGAGGTACATCAATGAACGATGGGAAGAGGCCATCCATGACTCTCCGGTTTGGCGTCTGTGGTACGCTGCTCTCATCTCATCTCCAGCGGGCGCGGGGGCGCGCGGGCCTGGGCCGGATCAGGCTGCACGATTTCCGGCACCGGTGGGGGTCGGAGCTGATGACCAGAGCCAGGGACGAGTACGCCGTGATGCAGGCCGGGGGCTGGACGACCCGGGCCGCCGTAGCGCGCTACCAGCACGAGACGGACGGGCGCCGCTACGTCAACCGTCAGCCCGTCGTGGCTCTACCTGCTCCCCCCATACTCCCCCCACGGACCCGGAAACGCTCCAGGATGCCCCAGGAGGCCCTCGCACCGAGCCCGGGGCCTAGCCCCGCCCAACGCGCCGCAGTGCCCTGGCGCCCCTGCGGCGGCTGCCGGCGGGCTCAAAAAAGGCCCCCACCCAAAGGAACCGCCCCGGCAGGGAGTACCGGGGCGGCGGCGCGAAGAGACGGCGTTCCTACGGCTTGGGAGGTCGCGGGCGCCAGCGCCTCACCGTGGCGCGGACGAAATTGATAAGGTAGGAGACGGCGTCAGGCTTTGGGCGGGGCAGGAGCGGTGGGCACTTGAGCCGATCCGCCAGCCTGCGGAAGATTTTTCGGTGCATTTCGCCCCTCCGCGGCGGCCTGCCTGTCCACTAGGTCGTCGACCTTGCGCTCGAACTGGTCGACCCAGTCCTTGACCTTTTCTGGGTTGCGGGCGATGTAGCCCTTGACCCCGGGGACCAGGAGCGCCGCGTTGAACATGAACAGGGCGCAGATGCCCGGGTTGGAGAGCGCCGCGCCGGCCAGGAACACGATGCAGTCGTGGCCGGTCGGCAAGTGTGCCTGGATGAGCGTAATGATGGCGATGGGGTCCATGGTGCCTCCCTACGGCGTGTTTGGCGAGCTGGTCTGGAGCGCGGTGTAGGGATATGAGATCCCGAACTGGGCGCGCAGGTCGCGCTTGAGGGTCATGGTCCGGAGCTGCTCATAGCTGGTCGGCGCCTCGAATGCCGGGCCTGCATAGATGGGTGGGAAGCTCGAACGGTCCAGGTGCCCGCGCGCCCAGGCGAAATCCCACAGCCTCGCGGACAGGGCCACAAGATTGAGGTCACAGCCGACAAACCCCGAGGCGTGCGTCTTGTCCTCCATGTCGATGCGGCCGCCGCCGCCGAGGCTGAAATAGCGACGCATGGGGTCCTTGCTGGGCTTGCCCGTTGCGGGGTCCTGGGCCGCGAACGTCCAGACGGGGATGTACGCCTCGTAGGCGGGCTTGTAGTAGGGGCTCACGAGTACCACCAGGCGCCCCTCCTTGACCTTGTCCGTCAGGAACTTGGCGAACTGGTCCGCCGCGGTGTCCGCGGCGCGGGCCTGTCCGGCGACGAGAAACGAAACGAGTGCGAGCGCAAGAATCCTCATGGTCTGACCTCCGCAAATGTCGGCTCTGTGACCCATACGACGGGGACCTTCTTGCAGCGCAGCCCACGGCAAGCCATGAGCGACGCGCTCGGTCCGCGCTCGAAGACTCGGACCTTTGCGGCGTTCAGCCGGTCGTATACCTCTACCTGAGCCTGGGCATCGCAGGCGAACGGCCGAACCTTCTCGGGGACCAGCCCAGAGAACCACCCTCCGGGACAGGACCAAGACACGAACGCCACGATGTAGAAAATCACTCACCACCTCCGTCCGTCGGGGCCTGGCTGTCCTTCCCATGCGCACCATGCCGGCGGTCCTCGGACGGCGCCCGCTTGGCCTGGCGCTCGGCCTCCTCGATTGCGGGGCCGATTTGGTCCTGCACCGCGGCGGCCCACTCGTGGTCAGACATGAGCACCCTGGTTTCGCCGCCGATGCGGGCGACGAGTAGATATTCGTCCGTGTGCTCAGCTACGCGCATCTGTAGGCGCTCGTGCGGATCGTTGGGGTCGTAACTCATACGCGCTCCTCGGGCCCCCTGGCAAAATCAACGTGCCGACGCCAGCCGCGCCCCCGGATGTGATGCTCCCACATGGACACCGGGTCTTCGACGACCCCTCTCCCTCCGACGGCGTGGAGGACGGTCCCGCAACCTGTGGCCGCCATGACGTGCCCGATGTAGTTCAGCTTGTCAGACCACAGGAAGAATAGGTCCGCTGGTTTCGGAACGCGGATCGGCTGAGTGGTCGCGAACTGGAATCGCGCTCCGTCGGCGATGGGGTGCCCGGCTAGTCGGTAGGCGGCCTCCACAAGTTCCGAGCAGTCCCAGCACGTGGCCCACGTTTCTTTCTTGGAGGGAATCTCGATTCCCAGTTTGTACGGCTTACCGAGTTGTGATCGCATGAACTGCACGATCTTCTGCCGAGCTGTGTACTCGTCTCCCGCTGCGCTGTATCCAGTTCCAAGCGGGATGCTGACGGACGGGGCCAGCGGCGGGACGCCCGATATGGCACCAGGGGTCTGCGCCGGTTGGGTGAGCATCTTGAGCAGATCGTCCAGGAAACTCATGTCGTCGGGGGCTCCTCCGGGGGCAGGATCTTCACCCCGGCCATCATCAGCTGCAGGTTGTTGATGCGGGCGTGGAGGATGCCGCGCCCCTTGGTCGCGTCCTCGGCGTGCTTGACCAGCGTCCCGTGGACCTCGCGCAGCGTCTGACAGTGGGCCTGGCAGCTCGCCTCGATGCCGCTCAGCGTGTCGGTCAGTCGCGTCGTGATGGCTTGGAGCTCAGTGACGCGCTCCTGCATGAACCGCTCGTGGCTCTCCCGGATGGCGGCGAGTTCCTGATCCCGCGCGGTCACGGCCGCGGTCAGGACCTGGATGGGCGACTGCGCAGCCTGAATATCCGCCTGAGCCTTCGCCGCGCTGACCTGTTCGCGGGCCTGCCAGCGGTAGACGAGATAGCCCGCCAGTGGGGCGAGGACCAGTGGCACCCAGCTCAGAACGTGCTCGACGAAGCTCATCGTCGCCTCCCGATTTGCGTGGCTTCCCCGGCCTGCAGTAGCCCCCGGATTGCCCGTGATTCGACTGGCATGGCGGCTGCGTCGGGCACCGCGGCGACTCCGTTGAGTCCCCACAGCAAGTTGGCGAGGCCACCCGGGCCCAGGGCCGAGGCCGGGACCCCGGTCCATCCCGTCGGCTGGACCTCATTTATGGCCTTGGCCGCGAATTCCTTGCGGGCAGGATCGAGCAACTGTTTCTTAGTCTTCTTCTCGATGGCTTGTAGGAGTCGGACGTATTCGCCCCGCTTTCCCACGATGCCGTCTACGTCGCCGCCCCTCACGATCTGGCGGACGATGTCTTCTGCCTTGCCCTGAGTCGCCAGCGACTTCTGGAAATCGTCGTAGAGCCGGCGGGACTCCGAGTAGATGTGGTCGGCTTCGCGGATGTCCTTCCCGCCCGGGATTCCCTCGATGATGTTATTGATCTTCCCACGCAGCTGCTTTAGGAATGCCTGGTCTGCTGAGCCAATCTGGGGCACGTCAGCACTCACCCGAGGGAAGTTGATGAGGTCGTCCACCTTCTCCCGGAGCCTCAGGAGGTCGCGCAGGCGAGCCTTCGGTGGGATGCGCACCATGGTCTCAGTGGTATGCTCTGGGATCTCCACGAAACGCTTAGCGTATTCCATCGCGCCTTCGCTGGGCTCGTAGGAGGAGAGCACTTGCTCGGTCCTCTGGACACGTTGGGCCTTTCGGACTACCTCCACGGGGATCTCGTCCTTAGACAATATCTGAAAGTCCGCGATGATCTCGGATGGCGTCGGTGCCCTAAAACCCTCTCTTTGGATGCGATTCATCGAGTCCTCGAAGGACTCACGGAACCCGATGGCGGCTCGGGATTTATTCAATATTGCGCCGGCCTCCTCGTGCTGCTTTATGAGAGCATCCTGGATGGCTTTCACTTTCTCGCCCACGGACGCGGCCGTGCCCTTGAATTTTTCCAATAGCCGAGGATCGGCCGCGAGCTCATCTACGGCCTCCTTGGCCCCAGCCAGGCTTGTTCCGCTCGTGGCGGCCGCGCGGCCGGTGCCGCGCAGGGCCCGCGCCACGACCCGGAGCGACGGCCCCAGGAGCGGGATCGCTCCTCCCAGCGCTGTGGACGTCGCTATGCCGATCGGTTCGACGTCCCCGCGATCGGAGGCCTCCATGACTGCCGTCAGCGCTCCGGAGGACAGAGCTCCTTTTAGGACCTGGGCCATGAGCCCGCCGCCCCCCGTTAGGACCATCATGGGCGCGGTCGCCGCGATTTCGCCCGCGCTGGCGCCTAGGCGCTCCCCCTCCTTCGGCTGGAACCCCGGCTTGGTGGCCGCTGCCGCCCTATCCAGTGCCTGCCCCAGCTGGTCCCCTTCCATGAGGCGCTGCGCACCGACACCGATCCCCCGGAACCCACGGACTGGCGTTGCGAGAACTTCCGCCGCTTTCCGCGCCGCGCCGCCGATCCTGTCGGTCAAGGGCGGCTCGGCGACACTGCCGCTCGAGCTCTGCGCGGCCAGAGCATTCTGGTTCTCCAGTTCCAGCAGTTCGAGTTCTTCGGTCTCGGAGAGGGGCATTACTTTAGCCCTCCTTCGGTGGCCTTCTTGCGGAGCTCGGCCAGCCGCGCAGCCTTGGCCCCGGTCAGTGCGATTGGAATCTCTCCGCTCGACGGTGCCTGCCCTTCGGCGCGCCGCTTCCCGACATACGTCAGCGCCAACTCGGATGCCATCTGCGACGGAGTCATCTTCTCGCTCTTGGCGTAGCTCTCGATGTACTGGTCATACCGAGGCTGGACCTTGTCCCGGAATGTCCCGCCAAGCGCCGCTGAAATCGACTGGATCTCGGACAGCGTGGCCTGCGTCGGGACACCACGCAGCCACTTGGACAACGTGTCCCCGGCTTTGCGATCGAGCTGACCGGACTGGACGTACCGCGTGATGTCGCTTTCCGTGAGCACTCCGACCTCACCCATGCCGCGAGCCATCTTTGTTCCCATGGCCGCAGCGGCCACTGTGTTCCCCGCCTTGACCAATCCCACCAGGTCATTGACCTGGCTCAGGCCGATGCCCTGCTGGCGAAGTTGCTTGATGACGGGGTCGCGCTGTTCGATGTCGAGCAGATATTGCCGAAAGCGCGCTTGCGTCCGCTCGGCGTCCCGGTTGGCTCGCTCGGCCTGCGTGTTGGAGATGCGCTCAGCAGAGAATGCCTTCCCGACAGCGTCCTTGGGAACCTTTCCCCCAAACGCTGCGGAGAGCTTGGCAGGATCGCCGGAAGCGATCGCCGCAGTCTGCTCCTCATTGTAGAACTCGGTCGTCTTCGGAGCTACGGTTTCGAAGCGAGGCTTGAGGCGGGCGTCCTGCCCCATGGAGATGTTCGCCAGACGCAACGCCGGTGTCGGTGGGGTGGCCCCCGGGGCCGTCCTCTGGAGGTCCGAACTGACCTTGTCCTCGGCCGCGCTGGCCAGCATTGTGCGCATCATCTGGTCAATCTCCGCCGCTCTGGCGTCGGCTGCCTGCCTCGCCTGGAGGCCCAAGGCCGTGTTGGCCAAGCCCGCACCCTGGACAAACGGGCCGACCATGTCCATGAATGGAGTCCGCCGCGCTTCTGCGGCCGCAATCAGGTCTTGGACGCTTGCCATGGTGGCCCCCTATCAGCCGTTCCAGCTCGGACCCATATTCGACGGCCACGCGGTCTCGTAGTTCGGGTTGTACTTGTTGGCGGCGTCCATCATGGCCGTGTAGCCCAGCCAGGTGTTTGCGGTGCCTCCCAGCTGATTGAGCAACTGCGCGTAGGGGCTGGCGGTCTGGATGGACGGGACCCCGAATGTCGAGCTCTGCTGGGAAACGGCCTGCAGCGCCTGGATGGGCAGCTGCAACTCCTGACGGCGGCGCAGCAGCTCGGTGTCCCGGGCTTTGATGCTCGCGTCGTTGAGCTGCCGAATGAGGCTGCCGTATTGCTGGGAGGCCGCGACCTGCTGTATCTCCGCGTTCTGCCGAGCGGACGCGCCGTTGTACGCGGTGGCTGCGGCCTGCAGCCGACGGTCGAGCGCTTGGTTGGTCAAGCCGGCCAGCTGAGAGGCCAGGGTCTCGTTCCCGCGCGCCTCGATATCGCCCAGCTGACGGATGGTGTCGGTGCTGTAGAGGTTGCCCGCGAAGCCCGCGTTGCGCTTGAGGGCCCGGTTGCTCTCTGATATCTGCCGTCGGACCTGGTCCTGGAATGGCGAGAACTGGCGTTCGACGGCCGCCGGCGACGTGTCGATGATGTCGCGCAGGGCGGCATCTCCTAGGTCATATCCGGCGGGCAGACCGGCGGATAGTAGCCGTTGCAGGGCGGACAGCCCCTGCTGCTCCTGGGCCGTGGCGTTGTAATCGCCATAACGGAGGCCCTTGACCTCCTCGCCGGCCGTGAAGCCACCCCACTTGCCGGTTTGCGCGAAATTCAGAAGCTGTTGCCGGGCTTGCTTCTGCTCCGCTGTCTCCAGCGGATACTGGTCTTGGCTGCCCCCACCCAGCATATTGCCGGCCAGCCCCATGCCTCCTTGGAGGATACCGCCAAGCAGGAGTCCGGCGCCCACCCCGATGTCGCACCTGATCCCCTTTCGAGAGGCCCCCGCCGCGACGACCTGCCTGTGGAGTTTTTGCCGCATGGAGCCTCCTAGTATTTGATGATGTACATCAACGCGACGTTGACCGGCCGGGTCTCAGTGCCGCCGGCGGAGCCCGTGTTGCCGCTCGTCGTCAAGTCGTTCCCGAGACCGCCGGGCACGGCCTGCCCGGAGCCCGTGAGGCTCGTGTGCGTGTGCGCCTTGAATTCTTCGCCCTGAAGCGAGCCGACGTTGTCGCCTGTCGCGCCTCCCGTGGTCCCCGTGCGGCTGGCGGCGTCGGGGTCGTTGCCGGCGCCGTGGTCGTAGCCGCGGACGAACTTGCCGCGCAGGTCGGGGAGGTTGAAGTGCGTCCCGTCCACCGTGCCGTGCGCGACGCCGATGACCGCGAACAGGCCGGGGTAGTCGGCGCGCAGCAGCGACGCGCCGTTGCATTCCAGGAACCCGGCCGGCGGCGACGGCCCGGCGTGCAACTGGACCGCGCCAATGCTGGCGCCATCCCCTGCGCCATAAAATCCTATTTCGCGGACGGCATTGGACCCCGTGAACTCGAACACGGATATGTCGCCGGCGACCACGTTGCGGGACAGCGCGTTTTTGAGTACCAAATTGGCGCTGTGCGTGATGATTCGCGCGCTGTCCCATTTGACGATGACCCGCCCGGCGGACCAGCCCGCGATGGAAGTGATCGCCTCGGTCCCGCTGGCGTTGAACGAGTTCCCCGTCTCCGGCAGCGTCAGCACGCCCGTCACGGACGCCAGCGCGGCTGGGATCGCGTAGTGTATGGTTTCCGCCGCCGGATTCTCGGTGAGGTCCTCCCAACCCGCCCCGGTGTCGCTGGCCGTGTAGCTGGAGCGCTGCAGGGTGCCCGTCTGCGTGTTGTAGTAGAGGCCGCCCTGGGACGCCGACGGCCGGGCTGCCGTGGTTCCCTTGAGGCCGCGGTACCGGTATATGGGCGCGGTGGCCGGCGCGGTGCCTGGGAACACGGCCTCGACTCCCTCGGAATCGCCGCCCCGCAGGGCCTCCTGCAAGGCCGTCTTTAGTTCGCGTATACGGTCGTCGCCCTGGGAGATAGGGTCCGTGTTCAGCGGAGTCGTGATATCCCAGACGCCTCCGAAGACCGGCACGGTGCAGATCATGGAGAGCAGGGCGACGAGGATGAGTTTCATGGTTTCTCCTAGAGTAAAATGACCTTGACCGCAGCACTGGCAACCGTGGTCTTGAGGTATACGTTCGTCTTGGTGAAGGCCGTCCCGCTGCGGTACACGACGCCCCCCTTGTTGATGTCGGCGACGATGAAGTAGCTGGGAACCCTACCCAGCGTGTGCGCGATGACGTCTTCGGTGTCCGGGGTGGCGTTGGACGTGTACGACGCCACCGCAGCGTCAACGTTGTCCGCCAGGGAAATACCGCGGTCCAAGATTCCCTTGAGCCCGAGGGTCCAGTTTTCGATGGCCGCGGCCAGGTCGCGGTCCCATTGGCGGAGCGAGGGGTCGTTCTGGTGGAAGATGGCCGGCAGCACCAGCGCGGGGAACCTCACTTGCGCACCTCCCTGAGCGAACCTTCGACGACATACTTCTTGGGCGTGAAGCTCTGCTCGCTGACGTTGTTGCGGAGCCGAAAGCGTATCCTTGAGTTGACCACATCGAACCAGTAGTTGAGCGGGGCATCGTCGCCGGGGTAGTCCGACGTGAGTGTGATGGTGGTCTCCGCGCTCCAGGTAGTTCCGCCGTCCGTCGAGTAAGAGATCTTGACCGCGCTGCCCTTGGCCCAAATCTCCATGCCCTTCCATCGAACGATGCGGTCAGAGTCCTTACTCCCCAGGTCGAGCGCTGTGAAGTCCTTGGTCTGCAGGTACGCGTCCACGGCCACTCCGTTGTCGTCGTTGCTGTTCGCCGTCCGCTTGGTCGAGGTGCCGGAGGAGTCGCCGAATATGGCGACGGGGTTGAGGCTCAGATTAGTTATGGAGTCCCATCTGGACGAGTCGTCGTCCCACGACATCGTTCGGTCGGCCCAGGTGTCCTCCTGCGTGTTGAGGAATAGGCCCAGCGCCGTCAAGCTCGAACGGGTATCCTTGTACACCTGCTTTGTCCGCCAGTTGTACCTGTAGACCGTCTGCGGCTCCACGTCCGACCCCGTAGCCACGCAGACCCAGTATTCGTCAGTTTCCCGCACAAAGATGGACTGCGCCTTGTAGAGGTAGAGCGGGTTCAGCGACTCTCGCAATTCATCCTGCACTGGCGAATCGATGAGAGGGGCCGTGATGCCGTTGAAGAGGTGGATGCCGTCCTCAGCCAGGAATATCTGCTCGCCGGACGGGATGTTCTGGATAGTGGCTCCGGCCGCTGCCCCGACGCCGGTCGCGCGGCGGTCGAAGCGGAAGACCTCGGACGTGGTCACGAGCTGGCCCAGGTAGATGGCGCCTTTTTTGTGGACCGTCAGGAAATTCCCGAACACACCTAGCCCGGTTATGTCGTCTGGGTCCTCGAGCAGGTCTTGGCTCCCCGCGTTGCCGCCGCTCCAGGTCTCCGGGTCTCCCGTATCGCACCACTGCACGCGGCTGTAGTACGGCGTCCCGCCGTCGGTGACGTATCCGAGCACCAAGTACGACCCGAATGCCTGCAGGTAGCGCGCCCGTGGCGGCGACCCGCCCAGCGCCGCGTCGTTCCCGCTGATTGCGCATTTCCTGATAGCGTCGGCGCCGTTGCTGAAGACCGCTATTTTCGACCCGGACAGCAGCGGGAATGCGTAGCTGACTTGGTTGTCCGCCGCACCGGTCAGTGCTGCCGAGGCCACCGAGGACCATACGCTGGTCGCCTTGTTCAGCACTTCGACCTTCGTCAGCCCGACTCGGAACAAGCGCGTCTCATTGCCGACCTGCAGCTCGAAGTACCTCTGGATGCGCTCCCCGAGGCTGGACCCCACAGCCGATGTCCCGAGACGCTTGCGCAGGATGGAGCGGTTGTACTCCATGTTCTGGATCGCGGCCGCCGCCCGCGGATCGACGAACTCGCCCGGCCGGTCGACGACCAGGCCCAGCGATGGCAGCGAGACGTTAAGCTTGATGGGCATCAGCAGTCCACGGCGTCCATGGTGAAGCTCGTCTCCCCCTTGTTGATGCGCTCTCGGCGGAGCACGTGCTCGAGCTCGGCCTCGGCCCGCTGCCGATATCTCTCTGAGCGGTCCTCCTCGTCAAGGCCCTCATAGAGCAGGGACATGGTCAGGTCGGCCAGCAGGTCGCGATATGCTGACGTGAATGGGACGCCAGTGGTAGAGGACGTCACGGCCCCCGCACGCTTGGAGTAGCTCATCCGATAGACGTAAGAGACGCTGTCCGGGCACGGCCCGATGTAGATCTGACCGGCGAAGAGACAGAAGTCCTTCGGGTAGCCGCGGTCCGTGTCGACGTTGATGCTCGGGTAACGCCGGTCAAATTCGTCTTTGGTGATGCGATTGAGGGGTTCGGCTGAGTCTCCATCTTCGAGCACAATCCCCGTCAGGAGCCCGAGGTCGCTCTCCTGGCTGATCTTGAAATCACCCAGCGCCCCGATGGTGTCAGTGCTGGTGGCCTCGGTCTCGGCCTCGTCGAAGCTGAAACGGCGCCGCAGGATCTGAATGGCATCCGTGATGGCCTCGTATATCTCGGTGTCCTTGTCCGTCCGCTTAAACCCGCGACGCAGGATGTAGTCTCGGAACTCCGAGCCGGACATGGAGCCGGTGGCGGCCGAGATGGAAGCACTACCGGACCAGTCCACCTTCCCGGTCGAGACGACCGGGTCGCCCTCAGCAGGAGAACCGCCGAGTTGCTTGTGAACAAAATACTCGTAGGTTCCCCCTGTTTGGATGGCGGCCGGGAAATCGGCGACGTAAACGCCGCTATTGCCCTGCTCCGTCATGGCGACATCGTAAGTTGAATAGTTCGCCGCCGAGTACGCCTCGAAAGTCGAGCCGTTCCACCAGTAGCCGGTGGAGTTCATGATCCTGGCGTAGAGCGTCCCCGTGGTTGAAACGCCGCGCAATTCACGCGCCATGAGCTGGGCTCCCCCCGATCATCACGCAGGTGGTTCTGGTGATGCGGTCGAACTTATCCGCTGGGATTTCCGGGAAGCATCGAGCACGGACCTCGTCCGTCCGGCAGATCCATGGCCTGGTCGCGTAGACCGCGCAGCCCATCGCCGTGCGCTTCTCGCACATCCCATTCGCATCCAATTTGAATGGGAACTGGTCGAGCACCTTCTGCATCAGTTTGGGCCACTTGAAGGATTTCCTCATGTTCTGTAGATTGCAGCAGGGGGCTTGACAGGTGGCGCAGTTGATCATGGACAGCTCCACGAGGCCGTGCAGGAAGGCGGGTTGCACGCCGTGGTGCAGGAGCAACCGCCGCCGCAGGCCGGGCACGTGGACGTGCAGGCGCCGGCCGAGCAGCTGACCGTTATCGCGGCCAGGTTGCCCAGCTCGCCGTTCGCGCGCCGGCAATAGATGTTCCCGGAACTGCCGGTCCCCAGATTCACCGTGCCGGAGCCGCCCAGCGCGAACACGATGGGCCCGCCGTCCGCCGTGAAAGTGATTGAGCTCCCGTTCTTGGCGTATATGGACGTATGCCCGAGGTCTTCGAACACGACGCGGCCGCCGCCGTCCACGCCGGAGACGGTCCACCCAACCGGGTCATCCGAGCGGCTGAAGCTGCCGGAGGCGCCCATAGTGGACACGATGATGCCCTGCGCGGCCACCGTCAGCGCCGACACGCCGCTCTGGGTCTTGGATTGGTCCACGGTTATCAGCAGGCCGTTGGCGTCTATCGAGGCCGCGGCCACGGTCGACGCGCCAGCCATGAAATCGAAGTTTGTCGCGCTGTGCGTGCTGGCCAGGTTGGATATGCTGACCACCACGCCGGCGCTCAGCGCGCCGGCCGCGATGCTGGCGGCGGGCACGCCGGTCAGCCCCGCGCCGCTGCCCACGAATTTCCCAGCGCCGCTCACGGTGACGTCCGCATCGGCCGCCACCGTGAGCGCCCCGGTCGCCGAGAACGTGCTCGGCGTCGCGCCGAACTCGGCGCTCGTCGCGCGCACCTGCGCCACCGTCATCGTCCCTCCGGAGACGGACGAGCCGGTCATCCCGGAGAAGTCGCCGGCAGCCCCGTAATATTGCAGGTTGCCGGCGACCCCGCCGGGAGACGTCACGATGGACGTGATTTCGGCGAATGCCGGGCAGCACATCCAAAGCAACGCGGCGCAGAGCGCGAGGCGCATGTTACTTGAACTCGCCTCCCATGATGTCCGCGAAGTTGCCCGCCGCCGGGCCGGTGCTGACGACGACCTTCGCGGGGATGCAATTCGAGCAGAAGTACATCTGTCCGCCGACTGCAGGGATGAGGACCTGCAATTCGGAAACGAGCTTCGCGTTCAGCCCCGAAGTCAAGACGCCCGTCCCCACCGTGCCGGTCTGGATGGCGGCGGCGGCGACCGACGCGACGGAGCCGGCCTGACCGCTGATATTCCCGGACACCTTGCTCCCGCTCACGCCGTCGATAGAGTCGTCGTAGACCTTCACGCCCGTCCCGAGGTCGCCAGACGCGATGTTCGCCGCCGGGAGGTTACTGACCTTCGACCCGGCGACGCCGTCAATGGAGTCATCATACACCTTGACGCCGGTCCCTAGGTCCCCGGCCTGGATGTCAGCCGCGGCCACGGCGCCGGCCATGAGGTTCGTCGCGGTTCCGGTCAAGCCGGAGCCGTCGCCGAAGAACCCGCCGGTCGTGGTGATGGAGGACCCCGAAGTGATGTACGAGTCACCCTGCATAGCGAGCGTGTTTCCGATATTAATGGCCATGGCACCATCGACGCCACCATACAGAGTCGGAGAGGCGGGTCCAGTGGTGAACAAGTAGAATCCCGCCCCGCTGGCGAAGTGCATCCCACCAGCCGCCCTCGGCGTGATGTAGTCGTTCGCGGTCCACTTGACCTGATTTGCCGCACCGGAGCCAAGCTCTAGTGCCGTCGCTCCAATTTTACCAGAGAGGGACAGCATCTTCGGCGAGCTGCCGATAGACCAGCTAATATCGGCGTCGCACCCGTAGCTCGTCCCGGTGCTCAGGGCCAGGTTGCCGTCCGCGCACATCGGCGGGTCGAGCTGTTGCAACGCCGGCAGGTTGCCGGAGATGTTCGCAGCGTTGCCGGTGATGTTTCCGGACACCTTCGAACCGCTCACCCCGTCGATTGAGTCGTCGTAAACCTTCACTCCGGTGCCGAGATCGCCGCTCGCGATCTGAGCAGTAGCGAGGTTCCCGCTGATGTTCGCGGCGTTGCCAGTGATATTGCCAGAGACCTTTGAACCCGAGACGGAATCAATCGAGTCGTCATAGACCTTGACTCCCGTCCCCAGGTCCCCGGACGCCACCTGAGCCGCAGCCAGATTGCCGGAGATGTTCGCAGCGTTGCCGGTGATGTTTCCGCTCACTTTCGACCCCGACACGCTGTCGATGGAGTCGTCGTACACCTTGACCCCCGTGCCGAGATCGCCGGCCTGGACCCCGGCGGCGGCGACGGCCGACGCCGTGGCGGCGTTCCCCGAGACCGTGCCCGTTATGGTCCCGGACACGCTCATGTCGCCGGAGATCGTGAGCGGACCCGGGATGGATACCTCGTGCAGTCGGTCCGCGATGACCTTCTCGCGAAATCCATACGCGACCGAGGCTGACAACACGGCAAAGGCGAGCGACAATGCGACAAGCGGCTTCTTCATGAGTTTCTCCTCACATCGCGCATGGTTTTGTGGTGGGGGCCTCGCACCCCCCCGGCGGTTGGCTCACCCGCTAAGAGTAAGGCGTTACGACGGGTCCACGCTCACCAACAGCGCGATCTCCACGGTGGTGCCGGTGAACTCGTCAGCGGCCGCACCGTCAGCCTGCTTGGACACGACGGTGATGACCAGGCCTGAATACGACACCTGGATCGTCTGGAAGTCCGCGTCCATGCCCCCGGTGATGACAGCGCCCAGGATGCCGACGATCGACTGCACCCCGCCGTGGGCGGCGGCCGTCAGCGTGATCGTGTCCGACGCCGACGCGATCGGTGCGGTGACGGTGATGATCTTGTACTTCCCGCCGGTCATGCCCGACTTGCCCGCCAACGTCCCTGTGATGGCTCCCATGAGTCCCCCCTAGACCGCGGCGTAGGTGTCGACTGCGATGACACCGACTTCCTTGCTGTTGAAGAGGGGCTTGTGGATCCCTCCGATCAACGAGATGCAAGCGCCAGGCTTGTTCTCGTAGTCGAACTCCTTGAGGACCAGCTTCCCCGGACGCGCCTCGGCGTAGAGGCCCGCCTGGCGGCCGCAGAGAAGCGCGCGGGCGCAGTCATTAGCGCAGTCCGTACCGGTCGCATAGCCCCGGAAGCTGTTGCCGGCCGCCGAGACGTCCAGCCACGGCACGAACTCGTTCTCCAGGAGCAGCACGCCGCTCCAGTAGCCCAGCGCCCCCCGGAAGAGGGGGTTCTTTTCGCCGCGCTCGCGCGCCTGCGCCTGGGCATCCTTCCAGTCGCTTGACAGCCGGATGTCGCGCGCCTGCAGCGGATGCAGGAACATCACCCAGAACTTGTCTCCGCCGGAGGACAGCTTCTGGATGCGCGGGCTGGCCAGCGCGGCCTTGGTCGCAGCCTTGGTGACCAGATCCAGGGTCATGGTATGGGACGAGCCCAAGGTGGTCGTGCTGCCGGCGGCGGCGTTCAGGTACCGATAGCGGTTGCCGGTGTACGCCTCGTCCGCGTCCGGGATGTAGTCCGGGGTGTTGGACCAGGCGCATCGACCGCCGATGACGTTGCCGTCCACGTCGGTGAGGGACGTGTTGGTGACGCCGGCGAGCTTCAGGAAGAACTGCCGGCACTGGAACTCCACCAGCCAGTCCTTGAGCGCGGCCTGCGCTTCCTTGACCCCGTCGTAGGTCACGGTCTGGGCGTCCAGCATGCCCTTGAGACGGACGGCGTTTCGGATCTGGTCGATGGACACCGACTCGTCGTAGGTGTTCATCGCCTCCTCATTGCCTTCCATCTCATCGTCCCCGGTCACGCCGTCGCCGGTCAGGCGACCGCGCAGACCGAAGGTCTGGGTGTCCCCCTTCTCCTTGGCCAGTTCATCCTTGACCTGGATGATGTTGTTGGGGTCCTTGCCCATGAACTGCATGACGTTCTCCACGTCTCTCCGCGCGTCGACGAAAAGCTCCTTGGCCCAGAGCTTCTGCCGGATGGCGGAGATGGTGACGGTGTTCATACGGGTCTCTCCTCGGTTTTAACCCCGCATGAGCTTCTCGTACTTATCGGCGTGCTTGGCGCGGAAAGCCGTCAGGCTCGGGAGGTCCATCTTGTCCAGGTCCTCCAGAGTGACTTCGTCGGGGGACAACGCCCTCGACCCTCCGCCGCTCGGCACCGAGGCACTCGAAGCCCTGCGTTGGGTGTTTTTCTCGATGCGGCTTAGCTTGCCGGGGTCTTGGGTCCCGTCACCCTTCGGGCTCTCTTTGGAGGGTCCCGTCTTGTCCGTCTGAGAGTCGTTCGTTTTAGGAGCCTTGCCGAAATCCGGATGCAAGGTCCCCAGTTCGTAGGCGATCATGGCCGCGTTGTAGTCGTCGAGGCCGTAGCGGTCCGCATTGGCCGTCGCCTCCTTGAGGTCGAGATAGAGTTTCACGACCTTGCTGCGCTTGTGCGGCTCCTGGATGAGCGCCTCCAAGTTCTTGACGAGGTCGGTCGCCAGACCCACCGTGCCGTCGAAATCCGGCAGTACAGACCTCGCATACTCCTCCTGCTCCTGGTGGGCGCTGGCCAGCTTGGCCTGGCGCTGAGCCTGCGCGTCGGTGACGGTCTTGGCCTGCTCCTGCTCGGCCTTGAGCATCTCCTTGAGCGCCTTCCTGGTCAGGGGCTTCTCGTCCTCGTCCTCGCCGGATTCGGCCGGCGGTGCCTGGCGTGCCTGCTCTAGGGCTTTGAGGCGGGCATCGAGCTGCGCGGCACGCTCCTCCGCCGCCTGGCGCTGCCGGCGCTCGTTCTTCATCCGGAAGTACAGCCCGCGCACGTCGGTCCCGGGGCCGAAGGTCTTCAGCAGAACCTCTTCCTCGGCCGGGCTCAGGTCCCGCGCGGGGATGGCGGCCTTGGGCTTCTGCTCGCCTTCGGGCTTGGCCGCTGCGACCTGGCTCTGTTCGCCCTCTTTGGTGGGGTCGACTGCGGGCTTCGCTGGCTTCAGAGGTTTCTCGTCCGCCGGCTTGGGGTCCTCCTTGGGGATCATGCCGGTCTTACGGGCGGACTCGATCTCAGCCTTGGTCAGACCCTCCTTCTCAAGATCCGCAGCCGTGACGGGCGGGGCCGGCTTCGCAGCCGGCTTGTCCGTGATGATGATGGTGTCCTTCTCGATTGTGTCCTTCTCGGTGATATCGTTCATGGTTTCCCCGGGTATCCCCGTTACCGCATCGGGTTGATCTTCATCCCCTTCCCGTGATTGGCCTGGTGGCACCAGACGGTGCCGCGGCTAGCCTCACCGACGACGACGAACCCTTCCGGCGACTCATAGAACGCCATACCGGGGGCCAATGGCTGCTTCAACGCCTTGCGGGACTCAGCGACCTGTTCGGCCATGGTCTTGGCCGGGTTCTTCTTCTGGTCCGCCTCGCGCTCAGCGCGCTGCTTGCGGAGCCTCTCCTCCTCGTCCATCGCCTGCCTGCCCGGGCTCGGAGCCCGCTTCAGGGCCTTCGGGTCCGGCGCCTGCAGCGCATCCTGCTGCGGAGCGGGCGCCTGCTCGGGCTCCGCTACCGCCGTCTGCTTCTTGGGCCTTTCCATTGCGTGACCTCTCTATGCCGCAGATTGCGGGGGTATCATTTCACCGTTCATGCCCATATCCCGGTCCATCTCGCCGCGCCCAATCACCTTGGGCTGCGCGGCCGCTTGGGATTTCATGGCGGCGATTTTCTCCGCCTGCACCTGCGCCTGTTGGAACGCTGCCAGTATCTCCTGCTTGGCCGACTCGGGCAGCTGCGAATATCGGACCAAGATGTCGGGCGGGAGCAGACCCGGGTAGGTCGTCGCGAGCTCTTTGACCTCTGCCGCGTTCGCCATGCGTTCGGTGTCGCTGGCCACGGCTTCTCCCACGGTCACGTCGTACTTGTCAAGCTCGCCTGTGAGGACCTCGGCGATGACTGTCTCTGCCATCTCGCGGTCAAACGGCATCGGCCGGCCGGTCTCTCGGTCGGGCATAGGCACCGGCTGCCCCTGCCCGGGGCCCGGGTTGGGGTCCTTGATCTGTGGCGCCGAGAAATTGCGCTTGAGCCAACCGTCCCCAAGGACCCGCATAGCGGTCTCGGTGTCGTAGATCTCCCCGAGTTGGGACAATAGCAACCTGCCCGCAATGACCCGCGACCGTGCCAGATTGTCGAAAAGCTCCTGCACCATCAGCAGCCCCTGGCGTTGGCGCAGCGCGATGGCCCGACCAGAGTCTCCACTGCTCTGCTGGACGGCGAGCAGGTCAGAGTTGATTCCGAGCTGAGCCTTGATCGACTCGGCGTAGTCCATGCTGAGCTGCATATGCCCCTGGCTTAGCGGGCTAGGCGTGATCCGTTCGGGCTTGGGCCTCCCGCGCTTGTACTCCAAGTCAACGCCCGGCGTGGAGCCGAACTGCTTGACCATCTTGCGATCAACCCAGACATCCTCCTCCGCCAGCCAGCCGGAGTTGGCTGTGCTGTTGAGGTGCCGCAGCATGAGCATCTCGGTCTTGTTGTGCATCTCCTGCGCGCCCTTGACACCGTTGACCAACCCCTGGATGAGCAGATGCCGATCCTCTCCGGTGAGCGGAGCGGTCGAGAAGCGCGCGAAGTAGGGGACGAACGGGTACAGCTTCCAGCGCGGGTAGAACCAAGCCCGCTCGTCCGCCATGGGCTCGCCGATGCCGGGAATGTGCGCGAACACCCATATCTCCGGGACCATGCGTTTGATGAGGATGAACCTCTCGGGGTCCTGCGCCGGCGGCTCCGGGGGCAATTGGTGATTGGCGGAGAGTGCTGCCAGGCGCTGTTCGTTCGGGGTCGGGGCAGCGGGATCGACATCCGGGAAGGCCGCACGGTGAGCGGCCAGGGCCTGCTGGACTGCCGCGGTGTAGGACTCATGATTGCGGACGATCTCGGCCTTGTACCCGTCGATGAACTGTCGGGCTTTCTCATCGCTCTCCGAAGCAATAATCTCTCCGGTCTTCCGGTCACCGATGAAGAAGTTCTCAACCCACTTTTTGTAGTAGCGCTCAATGAGGTCAAAGTTGTCATCCTCGTTCGGATCCGTCGTCGCATCCGCCGAGGTATCGCTCCTCTCGGAGTAGTCCTTCTCGCGCTCGATAACCTCTTTTCCGTCGAAGAACGACCCATCGACCTTGCCGGCCTTGGCGTTCTTGAGCAGTCTTTCTTTGTCAGGATAAAGGCTGATGAGTGCAGCGCGGGAGATGTCGGTGGTAAGTTTGTAGACGTAGCGCGCGTCGGAGAAATCGTACTCTCGGCTGGCCAGGTCCGGAAATAGGGAATTCCCGTCACACTTGCGCCAGCAGGGGCGACCGTTGAGTAGATTCTCGGTGAAATCGAGGTAGAGCTCTAGGTGCGACTCACCGCAAGTGATGCCATCCTTGAACTGCTCACTCGATTTGTAAGAGAATCCCGATTTCTTGATGCAGTCCTTGAACAGCGCCGTGGCGATTTCGGCCTTCTGCCCGTCCTCCTCTCCCTCGGGGAAGGCCCGGAACTCGCTCCGATTCTGACGCTCGAGGCCGGTCAGCAGAAACAGGTTTGACGCTATGCGATTGTCAGTGACGGGCTTGAAACCGGCATTTTCGAGTTTGGCCACGTCCCCGGGGTCCCATTGTTTGCCGAGGGCGAAAAGAAAATCCTCCCTCTCTCGCTTGATGAGGGCCGACTTCGCCCGGCAGGCGGCGCGGAAGTCCGCGAGGCTGCGCTCGACCGTGAGGGGCTTGTCAGCCACCGGGCACCACCAGACGAGGGACTTTTTGGACGCACGGCCTCTTGGCCGTATCCCGGACTCGCTGCATGTCGGCTTCGGCCTTCTCGATGAGGATGGTCTGACGCGCATCGACCGCGCGGAGGAGGTCGACCGGCCAGAGGGCCCAAGCGAACCGGATGTACCAGGGCGCGGCAACCAGCACCATCTCGAATGCCTCCTGCCGAGTCTTGAGGAACTCGAACTGAGCCAGGAGCAATCCCTCACGCTGAGACCGGACTGCGTCCATCGCCATTATTCGCTCGTCTCTCATCCGAGTATCTCCACGCCTGCCGTCTGGTCGCTCCGGGAGTCGTCGGCGTACCCATCACGCCCCTTGATTCTCTTGGCCTGGGGCATGGCCCAGAGGCCGTTCAGCAGCGAATCGGCATCATCCGGGCTGACGCCGTAGCGCGCCTTCACGTCATCCTTCGCCTCGACCTGGAATATCCCGGACGACTTGACGGTCTTGTAGCGCGTCCAGGAGAGTTGCTCCCGGCCCGCCTCATCGTCGGCCAGCAGCTGCACCTTGCCCTTCTCGAGCAGTTCGGCGCCGTTGACGTGGATTTCAGCGCGCCGGTTGTAGCACCCCTGGCGGACGTTTGCCCGCTCTGCGGCATTGACGCTGATGACGTGCTTGCCCAGTTCCTCTAGGCGGTCCACGACGCCGGCACCAACACCGATCTCATCGACCGCATAGCTCTGATCCTCGCCGCCGTGCTTCTTGGCGAATATCAGAGCCAGGCCCACGGTCTCCATGGTGCTTTTCTTCTCGTGCTTCTCCTTGGCGACGACGCGGATTTTGTCGCCGTCGCCTTCGAGGGCGTAGAAGACTATCTTGTCATCTCCGTAGCGGGCCACGTCGATGGTCACCAGACGGTGGCTGACCCTGCGCAGGTCGATCTGCCGCCGCGTCGCGGCCTCAACGAATTCCGGGGATATGACCACGTCCACCGTGTCGGATTCGTCCCAGGAGTTGAGGACGAACCGGCGATAAATCTTCGGCTTTTTCTGCTCGAGCTCTCGCCATGAGGCGATGGTGTCGGCTGGCAGGTATTTGGCCGCGGCGAAGCTATCGGCCTCAAAGAGCGGGTAATCCGCGGACCGCTGCGCCTTCCAGAGGCGATATATCCAGTTGTGCCCGTTGGTGTTCGCGATGATGAACCCGGTGCGATGGACACCCTCCCGACGGAGCCGGCCATGGAGCTTGAAGAACTGCTCGTCGGTGTCCAATTCCTCGGCCTGCTCGATGGCGAACCAGCCGAGGTTCATGTTCTGGAGGTTGTTCATCTCCTCCATGTGCCGGAATAGGATCTGAGATCCGTTGCCGAGCGTGGCGCAGCGCTCAGAGTTGACCTTGAGCCCGGTGTACTCCTCAAAGTCGCGCACGGTCGAGTCGCGCAGATCGGTGAACTCCTTCCGGAATATCACGCCGAGATTGCCATTGTGCTGCTCGGATTCCATCATGCCCTTGGCGATGAGAGACATGGACTTCCCCGTTCCCCACGCGGCGACGTATGCGGGATAGCGCGCCCGACAGCTGATGAAGTTTGCCTGGGGCTTGATGAGGTTGAAGACCTTGTCGCTCATGTCGCCGGCTCCGGGAAGACGAGGACCATCCGGCTGAGGGACTTCCCCCCACTGGTCACGTCGATGTCCTGCTTCTCTCGGTAGGTTTCCGGCTCGTGAGCGCGCAGGAAGAACTTGATCATGTCGTTGTCGCCCTCGTTGATGGCCTTGACGAGACCCTTGTTCCTGAGGCGGTCGACAATGTCCAACGTGAGATCCTCGAAACGCTTGGCGAAATCCGGATCTCCATTGCGCCAGTTGACGACAGCCTGGCGCGAGATCCCGATCATCTCACAGGCTCCGAGGATGGTGTAGGTTCGCTTGAAGGCCTCGAGCCAGAGGTCTTGATGCTTCTTCTTGGTGATGGTCTTAGCCCGTGACTTTTTGCCGCTCATAGTGGGCGCTCGTCTCTCAACTCGCAGTCATCACGCTGGGATTGGGGAGTGGGACGCAGCGCCAGAACGAACCCCGGCCGAGCGCAGAACCCAGCCGGGGTTGGAGGAAGCATGTCCCTACGATTGTAAGGGCACACTCCGATTTCGTCTAGTGATTTTCGCTGTTATCTTCTATCATCTTGTGTCAGCTTCGACGATGATACCTGACACTTGAGCGAGCGCGCCCAGCGGTAGAAAGTCGGCTCGGAGAAGGGATAGCCGCGCGTGCCGAGACGTTCGCGCCACTCGCGGCGCAGCGAGAGGATGACCTGCTTCCGCTCGCCGCCGGCGCGCATGCGCTCGTTGTAGCTCTGGATGATCTCGATGCGGTGCTCGACCAGCATGGCCTTCAGATCTCCGTGATGGGCACGGCGAGCTTGGTCCAGATGTCGTTGTGCAGCGAGCCGAGGAAACGCTCGATCGGATGCAGCTCGTGTCCCTCGGGCTCGGTCAAGATGCCGCCCTCCACCGCGGACATAACCTCCACGACCGTGATCTCGCTGGCCGGCTTGACCATGCGGTAGCCGCCCCGCGGCCCGCGGACGGCGCGGATGATGCGATGCCGCTTGAGCAGCTGCAGCACCTTGGACAGGTGATCGCTCGACACGCCGAGATCCCGCGCGATGTTCTTGTTGGCTTTGGGCGTGCCATCCATCGAGAGCAATGCCTTGATGCCCAGCTGCGTCCCGACCGTCATGTTGATGAGCATGAATACCTCCGATTCATGTGGATATCCAGTACACTTTTGTACATGCCTCTAGCCCGCGGGCCCCGTGCGGGCAGCCCGCGGGCGGGGCGGTGGTCAGGCGGCCGCGGCGCCAGGCTTACCGTAGCCGCACTTCTTGCACTCGAAGTGCTCGGTTGGTTTGTAGCGATCCACCGCGCAGAGCTTGCCCTTGCAGCCAGGAGTGGGGCAGGGCTTGAGCTTCCAGCCCTTCTTGGCTCCGGTGGTGGGCTTATCCGCGGCTGGCCTGGGCTTTGCGGGCCGTGCCCCTCCTGATCCGCGGCTGGCCTGGGCTTTGCGGGGCTTCTCGATGGCGGGGAGCTTGAGCACGGCTTCCATGGGGGTGCTCAGCTGCGCGGCCAGGATGCCGTCGACTCGGGCGGGGAGCTTCTCCTCGAGCTCGGCGAGGGCGAGCTTGATGCTGCGGTCTACCGCTGATAGGTCCATGCCTCCTTCGTGGTCCTCCTCGCGGTGGGCGTTGAGCGTGGAGGTGAGCTTCTCGATGGCTCGGGCCTGGTCAGAGATCTCCTTCTCCATAGTCTTGAACTTCTCCGTGATGCCGGCGATGCTCGCCGCCACCAGGGTCTGGATGGCTTCCTGCAGTGCGCCGGGCTTGCCGGGGTTGCGGGGGCGGGGCATGTTATTTCACCCCCTTCTTGGCCTTCCAGGCTGCGGCCGCGGCGGCCTTGGCGTTCTTGACGACCTTGGCCGCGTCGAGCCCGAGGCGGCGCAGGATGGGTTCCCGCCAGTTGTTCTCGTACTGCCCGCGGGCGTAGGGCCACACCGCGAGCTGGACCGCCAGGACCTGGATCTTCTCCAGGGGCAGCTGCTCCAGCGACTCGTAGAGCCCGTTGCCCTGCCCCGAGCTCCCGCGCCAGACGACGCCCGCGGTCTTGACCGTGTGCTCGGGCCGGTTCGCGTTGTAGAGCTGCGTCGCGATGGCGACCCAGTGCCGCTTCTCGATCTTGGCCGAAGCGGCAGCGATGGCGTCCAGGATGCCGCACTCGGTCTGCTTGCGGAGGAACTTCTTCTCGGCGGTCTCGGCCATGTTCCCGCCGGATCCCGAGCCGTTCGACCCGCCGTAGTGGTAGCGGTCGCTGTCCCCCTTGGGCATGACCTGCAGGATGGCCTGGCACGCCGCCTTGTTGGCCATGATGGTCTTTGCGCCCTTGTATTCGTAATCCTGCATCATCGTGACGGCGAAGTCCCCCGGGTTGGCGGCGATGAGCTGCTTGACCGCCTTGCTGGCCAACTGCTCCGGCCTGACGCTTGTCCAGCCGCGGTACTGCGCCTCGTAGGAACGCCCGGTGGGCAGAACCTTCATGCCCGGGTGCTCCTTCTGGAGCGCGGCCATTCTCTGGGACTCCAGGGCCTCGGCCTTCTTCTTGTAGCAGTCCCCGTCGCAGCAGTGACCGGCCGCGGCGTCATCGAAGAGCTCGGTCTGGTTCCGCGAGTTGAACTGGCAGCCCTTGCAGGCGGGCTTGCCGGCGAATACGACGTCGAGGGGCCAAGCCGCACGCTTGAGGTCTCCCCCCATCTCCTCATCGACGTGCCCGCGCAACTCGCTGACGGATATCCCCCCCCGCTTGAGCTGGGAGACCACGAAGTTCACCAGGTCCTGCCTCTCCTCCGGGGCCACGCGCAGGATCTGGTGGCCGTGCGCCGCGGTCAGGGTGCCCGCCGCGATCATCTTCTGGGCGTTGTCGGGCAGCTCTAGGAGCCGCACCGAGCGGTACACGTAGGCCGGCGACTTGCCGACCATGTCGCCGATGGACTTCGCGTCCAGCGCCTTATTCCCCATCAGCTTCTTGAGCCCGGCCGCCTCCTCCATCACGCCGAGATCCTCGCGCTGCAGGTTCTCCACGAGCTGGCAGATTGACGCCGAGGCGTCGCTCAGCTCCATGAGGACCTGGGCTGGGACCTGCTTGAGCCCCACGGCTAGGGCTGCGCGGACTCTACGCTCGCCCGCTACCAGGATGTAGTCGCCGCCATTGCCCGGGCGCAGCGTGACCGGAGTCACGACTCCGTGCTCCCTGATGCTATGCGTGAGCTCGTCCATTTTCTTGGCGTCGAACGCCTTGCGGGCGTTGTCGCCGCTCTTGATCAGCCCGATCGGCACGAACATCACCTGGGCTTCCTTCACCGCCGCCGCCTGCATCTTCTTCTGCGTTTCCTTCACCGCTGTCGCGTTCATGCACTCCTCCTGTGGTTGTCGGTCATAGCGGGACGCCCGTCCCACTCCGTCCCGCCTCCGTCCCGCTTTCCGTCCCATCTATTTCTATTTCTATTTCCTAGATAAATTGATAAAGTGGGACGGTTTTTGACCGAAATCCGGGGATAGACCACATGTGCGCGCGCGCTCGATATATATACTCGGGCGAGGTTGGTCCTCAGGCCCGCAGATGTGGGGGCAATACTAAGGTCTGTCGTGCGCGGATTCCGTCCCGTTTTGGAAATCACAGGAATCTGATTGTTATGAATGAAGATTTCCATAATCCTCAAGCGGGACGGCCGTCCCGTCCCGCTGCCTGCGGCTCGTTGGCCCCAAAAGGGAATTCAACGTCCGTCTCGTCATCGTGCCAGTCCAGCGTTACCCCCCGGCATTGGACGCCGGCGAACCGCCAGGGGCGGTCCTCGGCCTGCGCGCCCGGCAGCCGGCGCAGGATGCGCGCCCAGCCGCGGCCCCAGGGGGTGTTCTGCAGGATGCGCTCGATCGCGCCGTGGCTGTTGGCCACCACGAACTGCCGGGAGTCTGCGAGCGGCTTGATGCCGGTGCGCAGCAGGGTATCCTCCGCCTCTCCCGATGTGATGTCATCACTGACGCGGTGCAGGGCCACGGCGATGAGCTCGGCGATGCTGCGCTGCGCGGTGCGCGGCTGGGCGGGGATGACGAGGACGTGCTCCAGGATCCTGGCCAGGCAGCGCTTCTCGTCCGGGTTGTCCTGGGTGGCCTGCTGCTCGCTCCAGTCCTGGGCGCACAGCCAGCGATGTGCAGCCTCCGGGGTTATGGGTTCGTCGTCGTAGAGGGAGTAGGCGCCGCCGAGCAGCGCGCCCAGCTGGTCGCCCATGCGCTGCGAGCCGATGACCGCGGCGCCGGCGGCGGCGAAGACCGCGGCGTTCTGCCGGATGACCGGGACCATGCGGATGAGGCGAGCGTGCCAGCGGTTGACGTACTCCGGTGTGATGAGGGCGGAGCGGGCCGCGGCGAGTCGCTTGAAGCGCTCGGGGGCCTCGTCGGACGTGTCGCGGTTGATGGTCAGGACCGTGACGCGGGTGAGATCCGCGTGCTGCTGCAGAACCACTCCGATAGATGAGAACGCGAAACACGACCGGATCCTGTAGGACTGGGCCGTGCCGTTGGCGGAGCCCTTGATGATCGTGCTGCCGGTCTCCGAGCTGGCCTGCCGCATGAGGGCCAGTACGTTCTGGATGCGGTCCTGCGCGCGCTGGTTCTCCCCCTCCGCCTCGTCGAAGATGACCGGCCTCGCGTCGTGGCTCAGGGTCTGCCGCAGGCCGGCCTCCGTGGTCTCGGACTGCACGGCCAGCCCGATGGGACCGAGCAGGGTCCGGATGATGTTGTCGAGCACCCAGGTCTTGCCGGAACCGGCGGCTCCGGTGACCCAGATGTGCGGCCGCCAGGTCAGGGCCCCGCAGATCGGGGCCACGGCGCACCAGCCGGCCAGCAGGCGGGCCGAGATGGGCCGGTCCCAGCTCACGGTGGACAGCAGGTCTACCAGCTGGGAAGCCTCGCCCGCGGTCAGTGGATCACTGGCTCCGGCCAGCGGGTCGGCCATGGAAGGCGCGGCCTCGTAGACGTAGCGGCTGGGAGGAACCTGCTGGACAGGGAACTGCACGCCACCCAGGAGGACGCGGTCGCCAAGGTGCAGCACGACGCCCTTGGTCTCGTCCCACCAGGCGCCGCGGCCGCGGATGCGGGCCGGGTCGTAGACGCCCGCGGTCTCGGCCTGCCGCATCAGGTGGTTGGCCGCGAGGGCCCAGGAGGGTCCGGAGGGGCTCGGGTAGGCCCGCTCCCAGTACTGCATAGGGGCCAGGGCCAGGAGGTTGAGGCGCACGTGGTCGCGGGCCCGCAGATCGACCACCTGCCGCGCGCCGATGGGCAGGTAGAAGTAGAGCCCCTGGTTGTAGCCCAGCACCTGGAACGGCACCGGCAGGGAGGGGCGGGCGGGGTCGGCGTCGGTGACCGTGATGTCCACAGCTGGGTCCTGCCGGCGCCGGCCGTGGGCCGCGTCCCTGGCCTGCATGGATCTGATGGTCTTGTCGACCTCGGCGGGCGGGAACGGCGGCCGGCACAGGGTGGCCCAGTTCAGGAGGGTCGCCCTGACCACGTCCAGAGGCATGGATTTGCCCAGGAAGTAGCCGGCCAGGCGGGCGCAGGTCTGGTCCCGCTGGCCCTCAGGAGCCCCTTGGAGGGCCGCTACGAGCCACTTGGGGGTGTCAGGGCCCGACCCGGGGGTCAAAAGCCCCACAGCGGGCAGATTCAGGCCGGTCCCGGGCCTGGAAATGAGGTCCAGGAGGGCCTGGGGGGCCCTGGGGAGGTCATCCCGGGACTCGGGCAGCTGGGTGCTCCAGGCGTAGGCGTGTCCGGATGGGTGCAGGCTGGGGGGCGCCACGATGTAGCCCACGCCCCGGATGTCAACCTGCCAGTGAGGGGCGCCAGGCGCTGAAGCCAGCAAACCGACGCGGTCCGAGACCGGACCCGGGGCCTCCAGGAGCACGTGGTGACCGTTCTGGGTGCAGCTGCGCGGGGCGAACTGTGGGAGCTCCACCCCCGCGGCCCGCAGCGCGGGCTCGGCGCCCTCGCCGTCCAGGTCGACCGCGAAGATCCCGCGGCCAAGGACCAGGGCGATGTTGCGCGGCTCGGAGGTCAGGAACCAGCGCTCGAGCTCGGCGTCCGTGGGCGCGGTGTCCTGGTAGCGTTTCCAGGCCACCAGCGGGGGGCGCTTGGTCCGGGCGCGGAGCGGTACCGGGTGCATGCCCAAGGCCAGATATCGGCGCGCCCAGTCGAGGGTGTTAGGGGTTGTCATAGAGGGGTTGGTTTATGATCTGCCGGGCCTGCTCGGGGCTGTAGGCCACTCCGGAGCAGCCGCCGGCTGAGCGTACCTGGCTGATGAAGTTGGTCTGGTCCAGGGAGACACGGCCGCCTGGGGCCTTGGCCTCGATCGCCAGGAACTGTGCCACCTGGCGGCCAAGGTGCTCGGGACCGATCGTGATGGTGCGCCAGCCGATGAGGTCGGAGCTGCCGGTGCACAGACCGGCGCGCAGCGGGCGCGGGTTGACGATGATGACGCGGTCCGGGGTGTGGCTGGCGACCTCGCCGATCCAACCGGTGCCCACGTTGTTGCGAAACACTCGGATCCCGGGCAGGCAGCCAACGGCCAGGCGGATGCGCTGCAGGATCGGTGTCTCGGAGGCTCCCATGTCAGATGGCCAGGCAGAGCAGTCCGGTCAGCACGATCGCCGCGATGGTGAGGAGCGCGTCGCGCAGGGTCCGGTTGATTTCCGAGGCGTCATGCGGCAGATCTCGGGTCACGCGCATGGCTTCCTCCCCGCCGGGCGGCGGTTCCGCTTGTTTTCTCGCATGGCCTTTCGTCGAAAGCTAGAAACCCTCTTGCATTCCCTGGTCACTACGCAGGTCATGCAGTCGCAACCCTTCGCGTGGTCAAGGTTGCCCGGCCTGAATTTCACCTCCCCTCCCTGCCATCCTTGGGGGCGGAGGCGAAGCCGGGGCAGTCGCAGAATATCGGGGTCGCTCCAAAGATAAACGCCCAGAAGCCAGGCATGGTTATCTCAAGGCAGCCCAGCCTCCCGTGGGTGGACTTTTCATGCCCGCAGTTCTTGCACTTCACGGCCTGCCTCCCCCGGGATTCTCCCCCGATGCGGCGGATTTGGCCTCGGCGGCCTTGGCCTCACACTCGAATTGATGCGCGATGCACTCCGGGTAATCCGGGCCGCACAGCGCGGCGTGGCGGCGCGATACTGCCGCGCACCTTCGCAATACCCTTGCCTCCGCCTTCGCGACCTCGTCGGCGAGGGCGGAGCGGGGAGTGGTGGACAATGCGGCGTCAATCTTCGCGTGGACCTCCGCCACATTCGCTATGCCAGGGAATTGCGCCAAGAATAGAACCAAGTCCCGCATCTTCTCAGCCACGGCCTGGGACTCGGCGAGCTGGAGGCGGAGGGAGGCCACCGTTTCAACCAGCGTCTTGATGTCCGCGCCCCAGAAAGTGGGTCGCTCGACATCAAGCCTCTTGGTGATGCGGTCCACTATGCGAATAGTGGGGTCAGCGTTGCGCACGACTCCCATCTGAGGCTCCTTGTCATTGTCCATGCTATGCCTTCTCGCCCTTGCACATTGCATCGTCCCATTGATTCAATGCGCGTATGGCATCATCTATGTCCGCAAATCTCTCGACATGGGGGCAGAAGTAAAAGAAATGTTCTTCGCATCCAGGCCCCACGACCAGTATTCTCTGGACACAGCCGCCCATGTCCATAGAGACCAGAGCCGCACCGAGTTCCGTGTGCATCCCGGATTCCGCAGGCGTACTCCCTCTTGCCAGAAGTAAGAAAGCCTCACACCGAATCACAGCTTCGATGTCCGACCACGACTGTTCCCCGGTTGCGTAGGGGTTTCTTGCGTAGGGTCTGGTATCCGCATGACCGGTCCAATCCCCAACTATGGTATGGCCGTTCCGTCTTAAACGGGCCATAACACCCCGGACATTCTCCTTGTTCTCCCAATCCGATGAAACATATATCTTCATGTCCTTGCCTCCTCGCCCGAGGCGGGCGGGACCACCTTAACCGTTGGCTCTGAATAGTCGGGGCAGGCGGGCGGGTAATAGCCGACCATGCTGTTAATCAGGTCCAAGGAGTTCAGGGACACGCTATCCTCGTCTCCACTCCGACCGGGAACGGGACATGGACAATTCGGGCACCCCTCGCTGTCATGAATCTCTATCGGGTCGCCGCATCTTTTGCATGGATGGCTCATAGCTTCTTCTCCCGTGCGGGCGGGGTCAGTTCCTCTTTGGTCCCGCATCCCTTACAGTCTGCCTCGGTCAATTCTTGGGCAGGACATTCCTTGCACCACAGCCGAAGGTTCTGCACGAATTCCACCGCTCCCCCGAATGTTGGCTGACCAGTAGCCCGGATTAAAGTTTCCTTTTCTGCCGCCAGGGCGTCGGCGCGTTTCTGAGCCAAACTCAGGCAGTCTTTCGTGGTCTGGTGTTCTACCGCCAGCTTATCAGCGCGGGATATGGGGGTCCCGGTCCCCTCACAGAATCGACAGTCCTTTCGTACTCGGTGAGTGGGGTCGTCACATCGGTCCCCATTACAGCACTCAGCACATCCTAACGATTTGTCAGACCGGACAAAAATTCTGCCAGGATAAAACTCGGCCAGTTCCCTCTGCGCGGCCTCCAGCCGGGCCGTGAGGTCGGCCAGCTTGGCCCCGGTATCTTGTTCCCGGGCCGCGCTCGCCAGGTACTTCTGCCGCCATTGGCTGGCCTCAGCCTTCAGATCCTCGGCTTCTTCGCTCATCGCGGCGCCTCGAGCCCGTCGTAATCCATCGCGGCCGTCAGCAGGTGCGCCGCCTTCGGATCTCCGGTCCGCATATCCAGGACCGTATTGATCGCGGAGCGCAGCTTGCGGACCATCCGGTAGAGCCTCACGTCGGTCGCCCTGGAATCGGCCGAGAACTCCCGGCCGATGGCGTCGAGGAATCTCTCCGTGTCGGTCAGTCCGAACATGTGAGTGTCTCCTCCGGCTCGTGCGGGTTCGGCTCCTGCGCGACAGCCTCGAAGCATGGCCCGCAGAGACCGCGCTTCTCGTTGCTGCAGCTCTCTCCGCGGGTGCAGTCGAAGTAGTGCCCGCAGCGCGCGCACCTGTGGCGGTGGTGTGGGTGGCTCATGGTCGGTTGGCCTCCGCGCAGTTCTCGCGGTGATACGGGTCATTCTCCGGGTCGAATTCCTCGCCGCAGTGCTGACACCGTTGCTTCATGCCGTCCTCCATTTCAAGGCTTGCCGACGCTCCCACATCACGCGGACCCAGCCCGGCTTGTAGCCCAGCTCGTCCGCGACGTGCTGCAGGTCCTGCAAGGTCTTCGCGGCGTGGATCTTCCGCTGGCGCAGACGCTTGGCCAGGACGGGGTCGACCTTGACCAGCTCGCCGGCGACCTGGTCGACCTCGCGGCCCTCCACCTGGTAGATGTGCCCGCAGGCCGGGCACCGCGGGCCCGGTCTATGACACGCGAAGCACGACGGGCATTGCCTGACCGGCACCGTGGCCGCGGTCATGGGGCCGCGCCGGCGGGCGCCCGTCAGCGTCCACTCCCGGTCATCGTCTGGCATGCCGTGCCTGAACACGTTGCTCGAATGATCCAGGATGATGGCGTGGTTCTTGCCCGGCGCCGGCCGCAGCGCGCGGCCCACTTGCTGGATGTAGAGCCCCTCGCTCTGGGTGGGTCGGAGCAGGATCGCGGCCGCCACGCAGGGCGCATCGAAGCCCTCGCTGATGAGGTCACAGCTGGCGATCACCTGCAGCCGGCCGTCCCGCAGCGCGTCGACCGCGTCCTGGACGCGCTCGGCCTTCATGTTCCCGCTGATGGCCGCGGCCCGGATCCCGGTGCGGTTGAAATCCGCGGCGACATCCTCGGCATGCTGCACCGAGACGCAGAACGCCACCGCGGGCGCGTTGGGGCATAGCCTGCGATAGTGGGCTACCGCGTCTCCCGTCACGGTAGGCCGGTCCATGGTGGCGGCGAGTTCGCGTTGGTCCCAGTCCCCGCCCCGGGTCCGGATGCGGGAGAGGTCTACCTGGTGCGCCGGCGCGTAGACCACCGGCCCCACCAGGTAGCCGGTGTCGATGAGCTCCTTGGTGCTAGGCCCCATGACCATGGTCTCATAGACGTCCTGCAGGCCGGCGCCGTCCAGCCTGCAGGGGGTGGCCGTGACGCCGAGCAGGTGGGCCTCGGGCATCGCGGTGAGGATCTTGCGCCAGCTCCCGGCTGTGGCGTGGTGGCCCTCGTCGATGACGAGAAAATCGAACTGGTGGCGGTCGAGCCTGCGGACCAGGGTCTGAACGCTCGCTACGTGCACCATGTCCTCGGTGGGCGTGTGGCCCGGCGCGATGAGGCCGTGCGGGACGCCGGCCGCGGTCAGGGCCCGGCTAGCCTGCTGCAGCAGGGTGTCGCGGTGAACCAGGATGCAGGTCCGCGTCCCCTGCGCGGCCGCGGAGTGGGTGATGTAGCAGAACATCGTGGTCTTGCCGGCTCCGGTCGGGGCCACGTAGAGCACCGACTGCGCCGTGTCGAAGGCCTCGCGGATGTCGTTGACTCCGCGGTCCTGGTAGGGCCGGAGCTGGACCATGTCAGGATGCGATGGTGAATTTGCCGTTCTTGAGCGAATAGAAGGTGTCGGCCTTGATGCGCTTACCGTCCACCTTGGTGGTCTTGACGTTGACGCGGTGCCATTCGGCTCCGATGATCTTCCACTCCGCGATCGTAAGCCAGCATCCGACAGCGCCCTTGGCCTTGGCCTCCAGGCCAAGGGACACAGCCGCGCCCCTCACGCCGGTGGCGGAAGCCGCGCCCTGTTCGCCGGTGGCGGAAGCCGCGCCCTGGTAGCCGGTGGCGGAAGCCGCGCCCCTCACGCCGGTGGCGGAAGCCGCGCCCTGTTCGCCGGTGGCGGAAGCCGCGCCCCTCACGCCGGTGGCGGAAGCCGCGCCCTGGTCGCCGGTGGCGGAAGCCGCGCCCTGGTAGCCGGTGGCGGAAGCCGCGCCCCTCACGCCGGTGGCGGAAGCCGCGCCCCTCACGCCGGTGGCGGAAGCCGCGCCCTGTTCGCCGGTGGCGGAAGCCGCGCCCTGGTAGCCGGTGGCGGAAGCCGCGCCCTGGTAGCCG
>Ga0172380_10001598_pt1 | contig 38581 bp, 33 predicted proteins | sample Leawe162metaG_FD_119747 | JGI IMG/M metagenome (GOLD analysis project Ga0172380, IMG submission 119747) | Leachate microbial communities from a municipal landfill in Southern Ontario, Canada - Leachate well 162 metaG | ecosystem: Engineered > Solid waste > Landfill > Unclassified | place...
ACTGGCATAACGGTTTTCGTAAAATTCATAAAATTCATAAAGCTGTTGAATTTGTCAAGAAACCGCTGTATAGGAATTGATCACTTTTTTACGATGTGTAAACGTAGATCTAAAATGACTTACGATGAAGTTATCGACTGCTTAGTGAGGCATGTTGAACCTCCTGTTTGTGTATGAAATGTGTTAAAAATAGGCTTGTTATGAAATATCTTAAATGAGAACTTTATGCTTGTAAGTCTTTTTGTTTCAACTGTTGGCACAAATCTTGCTCGTTATATAACATCTAAAAACTAACTAAAGAAACTAACTCTATTGAGTATGTGTAGTAGTAGTTAGTATAGTGTATATATTATATACACCTAAGTATGTTGACATATATATAATTTGCATACGGCTGCTGATCACTTTTCAAAATGTGTTTTCAACTTCAAATGAAAAATTTATTATTTTTTTTACGCACAATAGGGCAAAGCGGGTGAAACGAGGCCTTCGTGGGAGTGGAGGGTATATTTTTTCAGAAGCTCGTAGCAAAAGTGATCAGCAGGCACAACAATTTAACTAAATACTATTTAACGAGCATTTCTAGTTAACCAAAAATTTCTTTAGTACTGTTAACCAAATTTATCTGCCAGTACTCAGGACACTTAGTGCAGCGACCATCCCACGAATACATATCACCTTTATTTTCTAAAGTTACGACATTTCCACAATAACACTTCACCTCAGGTTTAAAATCCTTTGGCATTCCAGGCTCCTTATTTGAATAGTTTTAATCCAATCGATTTGAACGCTTTATCTGTAGGGCTTTTTTCTGAATCGGTAAGTGGGAAGCTTCCTTTTTCACCCGGTTCGTACTTTGTGATTAGTTGGGCCGATAATTCCATTACAAACCTATCTATAGATTCATCTGTAACAAAAGTACTTTCAACCAATACATAATAACACGCCTTCAACAATACAGCTTCTCTTCTCGCTCTATATATTTGAATGTGAAGCTTACCAGTATCAACGAAGATACATAGCGCCTTATTATCTGAGCCTAGTTCTTCCAGTGGTTTTACAAAGCAGGTTCTGTCTTTGTTTACGTACCACTTGTTCAGCAGGAGTTTGTGAGTACGCTTCATTTACTTTTCTTTCTATTACTGCTAATTGTTTTTCCGAAGGGTATTTAAACATTTCGAAAAATACGATTGGGTTGTCGATACTATCCCACCATGTTTCTTGCATTACTTTTTTAATGTCGGAGATGGATATGCATTCCACGGCATTGTCGTACCAGGATAAGCTTGGTGATTTTTTTTCTATTGGCCATGGATGAATAAAGATCTTGTCCGCTGTTGGATTGAATTGTCTCGCCGTTAGGTCGACTATTGAATCAGTAACGACTAAGAACGCATGATGATCGTTAATCATAAAAGAAGATTCGATTCCAGCGTGAGCTAATTCTTTAAATAGAATATATGAGGCAACACCGCACATGCCCTCCAAATCCTTTCGCTTAGATATTGGAGTATCCCTCCCAAACGTATTGGGGTATTCCTGCTCACACCACATTCTTACTATTCTGGCGATTTTTATAACTTTTTTTTTATTCATGGTTTTAAACGGGCTCTTTGGCTGGTTAATTGTTATTCTTTTTTGTTAATCGCTTTGTCTATTCGAGAATCTACATATGAGGTCAACTGGGTGTTTGTATTATTTATCTGTCTAAGCACCTCATCACCCTCTTTTGTTACTCTCTCGTTTAAACACAAGATATTCTCATGATGTCTTGATACTCTCACCAGAAGAACGATAGCAATTGCAACCAACGCAATCATGATAATGATAACGATAGCCGAAACTATACCGAGCCAAAAGTATTGAAGCATAAGCATCTCCTTTCATGCCAAAGAGCCCTAATGTTTTACATAATAAAAATAAATTAAATGACTATCCCAGAGCATAAGCCCTGGGATAGTTTAATCATGTTGGCACTTTGGGCTTATTATTCCCAAGCCACCTTTCAACATTAAGAAGCTCAAAATATATATGGCCAACCCTTTCGTCTTCAGGTAGGCTTTCATAATGCTGCTTCTCATCATCGATTAGATAAGAGACAATGTTCGCTATAGATTTTCTTATGGTTTTATCTATGAACATTACCTCACCATTGCGCATTAGATACTCTTTACCTTTGACTACTATCTTCGTCTCAGAAATGTCAGGAATAGCGTTAAGCTCTTCCGGCTCCGGCAGTGTAGTCGGCCAGTCCGGAAAGAGCCTTTTATGTGTATCACTCAGACTCATCGTACAATCCTCTTAACATACGGCTTCCCCGTAATTGGCATCACCACATACACACCCATCGGCACCTTCGTAAGATCAGTCGTATGAACCTTCTTTCCCGATACAGTGTATATGCCTTTAACTCCCACAGGTCTCTCCGTAGCTGACAGTTTGGGATCAACCTCCGTACTAGTTGACGGAAGATTGGGCTTCCATCCCAAGCTGTCTGTGCCTATATACCCACTGCAATTAACAGTAGGAACTCCGTCACACCACACACTAATATGTCTAACTATAGTATTAGATGTATCAAGAGGTCCGCTGGTGGGTACGCCATACACTTTTCTTAACAGTGTGGATGATCCGATATATATATACCACTCACCAGCGCTGTGAGTTACATCAAGATCTATTACCTTAAACTCTCCCAGCCAGTAACCCTTACCGACATGAACAAGGTAGTTAGCCCATACGCCATTTGTATCACCGAACCCATAATTGTATCTAGGGATAGTCGTAACACCTGTCTTAATGGCTACGTTGGTTGCCAACCATTGAGTCGTATCACTTCTCTTGGCAATAATTGTAAAGTTGAAGCTTATAGTAGTCTTTAGCTTTACGATACCAGGAATTGTCGAAGTGTCTTCCTTTACAGTATCAGGAATTGACATGTACAGCAGTCTCTGCTCGAACCCAATAGCGGAAGCTATCAGGAGAGCAATGGTCATAATAATTGTTTTCACAGTATTAATCCTTTCTTGTTTAGACTGCTGCTACATGCAACAATCTGGTTTAACTTTCTTCGCTTTCGTATTGCAGTATGACGTCGTCTTCATCAAGGGTGATTTTAGATCCAGCGCTATACAGTCGGAACAGTAAGGCGTCAAATCCAAATAACCCACCTAGATTAAGAGATTTACTTCTATCCATACCGCCAATCTCAGCGATAGCAATCTTATTCTCTTTATTTATCAACAGTTTGTACTTACAGCGATACTTGTCTTTACCGCTACTTGAATCAAAGTGGACCCATACATATCCAGTAGAATCACTTGTATCAAGATGGAGACTAATTTCGTCATCGTCTGGTTCGAACACGTCTTCTTTAAACTTTTTTATCAGTTCAGACAACTTCATTTCCAGAGGGATATCCCCAGTAAGCATTTCCTGCATGGACTTATTGATCTTCTCGATACCAAACCTGTTAAGCGCACTTTCTATAGTATCCTTAACGATCACAGCCATATTGTGATTGTACGTGGCAAAATCAACCTCCTTGAGATCGATCTTGATGTTTTCCTTAATGGATTTTTCGATACTCTTTGATATGTCTCCATATTGGGAGAAAGCACTATCACATGCATTTTCTACCATCCCCGTAAGGCTTTTTTCGATGATCTTGTTGACTGTTCCATTTGTCAAAAGCTCGTTAAGTTTATCGTTTGCGAGCTTGTTAATGTCGATGGTTAGTACTTCATTCATTGATTGATCTCCGGTCTTGTTCTTGCGTTTAGTGGAATTTCAATACCTTCTTCTTCAATATACTTCCACAGTTCGGTCATGTCGATTTTTGCGCTACCGCTATCTTTGAATTTTTGTACAAACTTATCCTTATCAAAGGATCTCGTTAGAATCCTTCTTAGTACCGACATGTTTCTCCACGCTTCAGCCGCTTGATCGCCAGCCTTTTCTTCACGATACGCCTTTACCACATCTGCCAGCACCAACCCATTCTCTTCTTTTGTTTTTTCATTAAGTTTTTGAACTTCGAGTGAACATTTTTCAATCGCCTCTTTCCTTCTCAGGCTACACCACTTGGCAGTAACCGGAAAGTCATCCAGGTTATTAACACAGTATATGTTAACAATGTTCTTTCTGTTAATTACCAATACTGGATGACAGTCGGCAAACTTGATCTTTATTTGATCTAAGTCTTTTTTAAATCCATTATACCTATGAAGACTAAGGCTTGGCTTAGGCTCTTGCGATATACATTCATTCTTAACTTTGGCATTCGTTAGAAATGCCATATCATCCTGCAGCGAAGCTTCATCGCAAACTATCATGCTCGCAGGAATGTTTCCACATTCTTTTACCTCTACCAGGTGAAATACCCCACTGCTACTTTTTGGAATCGTTAAAGCATTAATTGACATAAGAACCTTTCTTTTTTTTTATTTTATACAGCTACCAATACCTAGACCTACCACTACCGACAGAGAAATTACTAGGAAGGCAAGAACCCACTTACCAGCCCTGTATATTTTTGTCCACTTACTTACTGGACCATAATTCATACACTACCCCTTGTTTATGTATTTCCAGAATGACATCTGTTTATACTTGCTATATTTTTTACACGTTATGCAAGAATCGGCTTTATTATCGCAGGAATAGCATGACGTGCTGTTAGCATGATAACTAGATACTCCAATAATGAAAAGTGGAATTATTATTACCACACTCACAATAAGTATCGCGACTATGAATACCAATAATTTTGTTATCATAATATTCACATTTTAATTTCTTTTAATTCTCTCTCAAGCTCCAATAGTCGACCAGCTTCAAATGAATCTATAAGTATACCAGAAGCCCTTAGATCATCTTCGTGAAACAAGCCAACAAAAGCCCATGAATCGTCATGTTTTGTTATTTCTGATATCTTGCCCGTAACAGATCTTACTCCCATAGCAATTGGTTCATTGGGTTCATTGGGATTGTTTATTATGGCACTTACACTAGGAAATGTCGTACAATCACTACCCAGTTCTTCATTAGTAATATTAAATATCAACGAAATAGCACGAACCTTAATAAAGGATGGTTTTTTATCCTTGTTCATATATGCATAAAGTGCATAATATTCATTTATTTTAACACTATGCGTTGTACTAGGCATATGCTCTAACATACAAAATCTCCTTTTGTTTTTATTTAATAGTTGCGGTGATTGAAAATAAAGGCTACTCGCACCTTACTCCATGAAGTTAAGTGCTTTCGCCCGTTTCGAGCTACTGGGCGTCAGGCTTAGTAAAAGCCTTATCCGGTCGCTCCAATGTTATAAAAAGAAGTCGGCATCACCATTATCGGGCGACGCTAGGGCAATGCTGACTTTTAGTTTAATTGGTATTATTAATAAACGATATTTGTCACCCTATTTTTTCTTTTGTAGTAAACTAGTTTTCTCGCCCACTTCAAAACCGCTCAAGCTGATATATGGTGGAGTGCCCGTAGAATGACTACGCTAAAACGCTTACCCTAATGCCTTGCAGAAGCCCGGGTGCGGCACCTACTCTAGCGCTCTAACAGCATCGTTTCGCTGTGGCACACCTTATTGCTATAATGTTACAAAAAGTAGCCGGCATCAGTACGGCATTTTCCGGAAAATCCATACCGGCTTTCACAGCCTGCACTACTTCTATATATTGGCGCCCCCGATAGGGTTCAAACCTATGACTCCACTGATTGCGTGGCCACGCGCACAGCTTCGAGCGTTCCCTTACGCTTACAGGGGCTAGTTTATATTGGAGGTGCGGGGAGTTGAACCCCGGTCCGCGAAAAGTCAATTAAAAACCACTACATGCTTATTCAGTTGTTAAGCTTAGTTCGGCTTTGAACTACTGACAAATCTTTGCCGACTGCACTCGTTTAATAAGACCTATCTAGCTCAAGCAGCGAGACGGAATGCTTCGTTTGATTTGACACTGATAACCGAAGCCATGAAGCAGGCTTCAATCGCAGCGCTCTGAACATTGTTCAGAGAGGCAACTTTTGAGTTGTCATTTATAAACGTGGCAGATTTTTATAGAGGCCAACTACCATCCTCTGCATGCGATTCCTAATTTTCTGTATCACGTCGAAACCAGTACACCCCCGTAATTTTACCAGTTCATGCAAACAATATAATTATCTACTATTGGTCAGTAGTTTCAAGAACTTCTCTTTTCTTTACCTGGTTTTGTGGTTTTGTATTGCGGCATTCATCATTGTAAATAATCTCCGATCGAATACCGGTCAGCCAAGACTGTTCTTCCTTGAGTGATTTCAGAGCCGAAGAACTGAATAAAGTTTCAATCTTAGCTCCTGGCATTTTATCGCATGCAACAACAAGACACTTGTATGTCTCTATTACATTGTTAAGTTTGTCCTTGTCGATTTCAATTAACATACCGTACTCCTGGTTAAAAATAAATAGCATTGTTTGTCTACATAGTTCTTATGACATAAATACCTGCGGAATAACATCGATTAAGTAAAAAAAAGCTCCCCGCTTTTATAAGCGGGGAGCCGTATTCTAACCAGTGATTTTAATGATGATTAATAACGCATTGGAAGCTCCATGTTTTTTATTGTACAAAAAATCGCGACAAAATATATCTATCCGCTATTATTCTTATGTCATAAAAAAATGACAAATAACACCCAGTTTCAATGAATACATAATATGATGTAGTTTTGTTTGTCTGGCATAACCAAGACCCTTTTTTTATATTATAGATAACCCTTTCACATTTAACCAAGGAGTCTTAATGAGCCTCTTAGACCAGCAGAAGAAAACAGGAACCACTCAACCGAGTCGACAAGTAGAAGAATCGAGAGCGGGGGAGAATCTACCTCCATCAAGAGATACGGCCGATCTCACTAATCTCGAAACCTTATTAAAGAATGCGGCTACTAATCCGCAGAATATGGCTAATGCAAAAAAAGCAGGTGACGAATCCCATGGTGACCCTGGGGATGTAACAGGTAAAACAGATGAAGAACTCGGCCTAGTAAAATTTTCAGAGGCCGATTATAAACTTGCTGAAGAAGTTGTATTCAAGGGGTTCGCTTCTAAAGAATACTCATTCGGTCGTGATGATGGATTCAAAGCCGTTATCACTACGACAACAGCAAATGAAGAACTAATCATCGATGAAATCATGTCTGAGTTTGTGGCGAATACTCCATCAGGAAACAGTCTACAGCATTATATGGCTATAGTGATGATGGCTCTATCATTAGAATCTCTCAATGGTAAGCCGTTTCCAGATAATCCAAGACTTAGCCTCCAACTTCTTAAAGCTGCGCTCAAAAAATTAATTGAATTTGAGCGTGATGGAAGTATCGAAAAGTATGGTGAGCAACATACGGCTATTATTAAGATAGTGAAGGCTAGAATAAGTTACGTTAAATCGATGCCTACTCCTGTTGTTGATATATTGGCTAAAAAAAGATCAGAACTTGAAAACATGGTAATAAAACTTCTCAGCGGGGGTATACTAAAAAACTCCTAAAGACTCCCTCCGGCTGGGCAAGAGCCAATCTTCTATACGACGGAGTGAAGGTTGGATATGGATCTGGAGAGGAGGCCGTCGCACTAAGAGTGTTTAGTAAGCGTAGGAACCAAAAGTTCATGGAGACGCTTATTGCAGCTGTCTCTAGCCAGGGAGGCAAAGCTGCCGAATTATTGAAAGAATATAGAGGTGAGATGTATGTTGAACATGCATATGATTCTCAGAAATTCCTACTAAATTCCAAGAAGACGTTCGAAAGGATAGCTGCAAAATTTGGAAAGCTCAGTCTTGTTATGGCGGAGGTTCCAGGAGAGAAGAAAAGACAGACACGAGGAGGCCCGGTAAAATTTGTGGGCCGGCCAGATAAAAGGATGAAATAAAAATGGCTGAATCTTCATATCCAGGATACGCTTTCTCAGGAGGATCTCCATCTGGCTATCACTATGCCGGATCTCCACCAGGTTACACTAGTGCATTAGCTGGCGGATTTACTTCTGCAATATCTGATTTTGCCGCACTGCGCCAACAGGCGGAAATGCGCGCATACGAAGAGTCGAGACGATATACCAGCATGAGTACCGGTAGAGCTATCATGATGTCTATGGGTATGTATAACCATGGCGTTCCATACGGTAGAGAATTCGGAAGAACTATTGCCAGCGAAAGACTTACTGAGATGGGTAGTACTGCAGCCATTTATGGTGGCGCACTCGCTGCTGGTGGTGGTATGATGTGGGCAGGAAGTAAGCTTGGTATGAAGCCTATTGCTGGCGGAGTAGCCTCTAGGCTTACGACAATGGCTCTTGGTAGAAGTTCAGCGGCTATGGCCGCGTCTAAAGTTGTTGGCGCCGGCGCAGGATTGTTCGGTTGGGGTCTTCCTATTATGGCCGCCACCGAGATAGCTTCTCAGGCTATCGATTATAGGGCTGACCGATACGCTACACAGAATGATGTTAGAAGTATGGCGGATAGAATGCAACCCACTGGATTCGGAAATAGAAACCAGATCGGGATGACTGCTGGACTTAGAGATATATCTACCCATGTAACAGACCGGTCGAGATCCAATGATTTCTTTGGCAAGCAGGATATGCTCAAGATACACAAAATGGGTTTATCCTCAGGCCTTCTCAAGGGGTCGAGTACTACGGAGTACAAGAAAAACTTTGACAGCCTTGTAAACGCAGCCAAAGACATGGTTACAATGCTCAATACTACGCTCGAGGGAGGCATGACAGTCATGTCTCAGGTGAAGAATAGTATCGGCCTCACTCGCATAGGAGATATTAAGAATTATATCAGCAGGTCTGCTCAGATGGGTCAGCTCAGTGGGCATGGAACACAGAACATGCTTGCCTTTGGTCAGGCTGGTGCAGAGCAGGTTAGAGGTACTGGCCTATCTGGATTAACTGGTGCGACAATGATGCAGAATTCTATCGTACAGGCCAGGCAGATGCTTACAATGAATCCACAGCTTAAGCAGTCATATATGGATCTAGGTGGAACGGCTGGTGTTGGTCAAATGATGATGCGTACTCAGGCTAATGTTCTTAATTCTAATATGGGCAAGATGACCCTGGCGTCAATTATGGATCCTACTACTGGAAAGTTAGATGAAGCCAAATATCAACGATTAGCATCTGGTAAAATGTCCGCCGGAGAAATAGCCTCTGCAGGGTCTGGTCGTGGATGGAATGCTGCTACTAGAAAAATGATGGATCTTAGAGCTCCTAAATTAATAAATGAAATGGGAGCTGAAAAAGCTCGTATTGTGTCTATGCAATTATTTGAATCGTGGGGTAAGCAGTTTGGTAGTCAGTTCAAAAATAAAGACTTTAGAATGGCTGCTGCACAGCAGTATTCTGAAATGTTTATCGGTCAGCCGGTTGGCCAATCTCTCATGGGTACTGGTAATTTCTCTGGAGTAGAGGCTTATTCAACTTACCTTAATGAGGGTCTTAACGGCCCTACTGCCAGAAGAATGAAAAGAGAGGCGAAGAGAATAGAGCAGGAGAGAAATATTGGAATGAATACATTCCGGAATGATGATCCTGGATTTTTTGAGCATGCTGGAACTGGGTGGAGAAATGTAAAAAACAGAGTATGGAACCCAATGATCAAAGGTATAGCTAATGCATTATCAAACGAACAACAGTTGAACCCAGGCGTTTCAATATCATCAGATATATTTAAAAGTAAAGCATATGCAGCACAGGATAAAAAAGGATTGCAGGATGCAATAGCATTACAGACGAGCGCCGATAACTATTACAACTCGCTTAGCTCTAATAAGAAAGGTACTTACAGGCAAATATCAGGTAAGATAATGGCCAACACAAACGTTATCGATGCATACATGTCCAAGAGGAACAAGGATAAGGTTGGCCTAGCTGACTTATCTGGAGATTCTTCTGTAGGCTCTTTATTAACATCCATGGAAAAGAGGTATAATATATCTGGGTTGTCATCGGAAGAAAAGCAAGCATACGATGCCGTGCAGATGGCTGTTCAGAACGACCCTAAGTCTCGATCAATGTCAATATCTAAATTTACTAAGAACTACACTAATTCTACTGCTGCACTGGAAGATTCTAAGAATACATATAAAAGAATGGAACAAGCTGAAGCTGGCAGTAAATATCTTAATATCACTAACGCTAAAGAATACAGACAGGAAATACTTAGGGGTTCTGGGGGTGGAATAAAAGCTGGTAAATCAGGTTTGGGAATAATGGGTATAGTTTCTTCCGGAGGGATAGATAAGCTGACTGGAAAAGAAATGGAGAGAGCAGCTACCCTGTATAGATCTTTGGTTTCATCTGGAATGGAAGGTGCGACTGATGCCGAAAGGGGCGATGTTGATAAATTTGTAAAGGCATGGGAGTCCAATAAGAAGGCTCCTTTATCAGCAGAGTCTTCATCTATCAAGAACCATAAGGATAAAATATGGAACCAGATGAAGAAAATGGACGCCTCTATTGAGTCTAATGTTAAAGGGTCATTCTTTGGTAAGAGTGATGATGTAATGAAGGGGTACGTATCTGGATTTTCTGGTGCAATTAAAGCAAGAGCTTTGAAGGGTGGATTTGATACTAAGCAGGATTATGATAATGACAAGGAAAAATACTTACTATCACTACCGGAGAGTGAGAGGACAAAAGTATCGGAGGCAATAGATAGGAGCATTCCATATAGCAGCGCCAAAACACTTCAGGAGGTGACTACGAAGGGTGTCGCAGAACTTAAGAACATGCGACTACTGCAAGAGGTTGGAGCTGATAAAGCCGGGTACATTCAAAAGTTTCACGAGACTGGTAAGTGGGATGGTAAATTAAAAGAATCGGAGAAGCAGCAATTATTAGAAGCTGAGGCGGATGCAAATGAGTACTCTTTACAGAAGTATGAAGAAGCTACCAAAGATGTAAAAAGTGCTAGAGATAAAACAAACGTGGCCGGTGGAGGTTCTTCTGATGCAATGAAAAAAGAAGACAATGAAAGCCTTAAGACTATAGCCAGCAATACCAGTACAATGGTTAGTAAATTAAATTCTGGTGGTGGTAGTGGTGTATTGACATGGAATTGATATGGGAGATAATTAATAATGAGTGATTTGATATATAAAACAAATGCAACCACTGGCGAACTTGAAGAGATATCTACTCCAAAAATTATAGATGGGGCGTCTAATTATGATGCTAGATATTTAACTGCTGATGCAGAAGAAGATTCCTCATTTAGACCTTACTCTGGAGGACTAACTCCAATCAATTCTGGAATAGCAACGATGGTTTTAGTAAGAAATAATGGTACTAAAGTTACAGAGGAATTGAACGGTAGTAGTATTCCTGTTTTGCCAGAAATAGCCCAAGACTTTATAGGCGTGTTCAAAAATTTCAGTCTTACGCAATATGGCGAAGCTAGACAAGAAGCTCTTAATATCCAGAGGACGTTTGGCCGAGAATGGGTGGCATTCTTCTTTGGAGAACAGCCTCGGTCATACCAGTACTCTGGCCACTTCCTTGACTATGAGGAGTATCCATATTATGAACAGTTTATAAAGGCTTATGACCTATATCTCAGAGGTACAAAATGCCTTGAGAATAAAATGTCTTTGTATATATCGTATGATGGTCGCCTTGTCCGTGGCTTAATGACTAATATATCTACGAGTAAAATGTCAGGTCCTGGAATACCTCCTGGTGTTGTCAGCTTTAATTTCTCCATACTTATTATGGGTGACCAGTGGATTCGTAATAGCTACAAGAAAATGAGTAACGCAACCGCTCTAGGCGGATTGATACCAGATGCAGTTAGAGGGTCTTTTACTACTTCGGTTGGAGATACTGCAAATGTCTGATAATCCATCAAAAAAATCAGCTCATAAACTTGAGTTTAAACTTATGCTCGAAGGCATGAGAGTGCCTTTCTTTTCTGCTAGTACACAGGAAACTACGGATGGTGTATTTGCTAACATAAGCCTAATCCCTACTGAAAACATAATGAACCTGGCGGTCGGCACATCGGTACAATTATTCTTCAAGGAGATAACGTCTAATCCAGAATCACTTAAGAATGGCGCTAACCAGTGGAGGTTAATGTTTGACGGGGAATTCAGGGGGTTCAATACATTTGAAACAGCCAAGGCTGGATCTGGAATAACCATACTTTGTAAATGCTTTAGAAACTATTTCAGACGTGTAGCTATGGGCTTTTTGTTCAGTAGTGAGTTCGGAGCCGGAGCAACAACAAGAACGAGTATCGCATATGGAGTTCAACGAGTAACGCAGGTGGACGTTAATACTCAGTCTTTAAATACTTTCAAAACTAAGATACAAGAGTTTGTTTCAATGGGTACTAAATACGCCAAGGATATTGGCGATACCAGTAACAGTGTTGCAGAGCGCGCGTTCATGTCGGTAATTACATCGTTTTGGAATAATACCAAATCGGTTAATCCCATTGCTAGAAACATAGGGTTTAGAACTAAGCTTATTAGAAAAATAATTGGATTTAAAAATAAGTCCGGATTCAATGCGTTTCAAAACTCTCAGATGCCATTTACGGAGACTGGGGTATATAACAACTTTGCTCAGTTATTTGTAAGTAATAGTGGCATGTCAATGATTGAGAACGCAATCCAGGAGATGGCTAATCAATACAAGTTCAATTTTTTTCACTGCTCTACGCCAACATTTATTGATCATATTTTTTCGGCTGATGGTAAAGCTAAAGTTAAGTCAGTGTCTGGCTTTACTCATTTTGCCATACCCATGGCCGATCCAAACTATGATGTAAAATATGAGGTGATAGAAAAGAACATCCCTTTAAAGAGTGGTAGTAATAAAGTTGTTAAGCAGACCGTGGTAAGTGACCAGGCGGCTAAGCTTATGCCTTCTGGAAATCCCAATAGGTTGAATCAAATGATGATCCTTCCATTGCTGCCATACACCGCCCCACCAAGGTGCAATGTGTTGTTTCCATCTCTTTACAAAACAATTTCGTATGCAATAGATTACGATGCAGATACGACAAGAGCGATGGGTTTAATACCACATTATTTTAAATCGAACGTTGAAGATGTAACTAATTTTTGGGCTGCAGAAACATTCTTCTATCCATCGATAGGAGCTGGAAGTAATAAGCTAACCCCCACTACTCTGGATGAGTATAGAAAAGGCGTAATTCCATTTGTTCATACAATGAATCAGACAGATGCAAAGACAGCTGCCGAACTAGACAAAAAGAGAGCTGCAACAATAACGAAAAAGAAGCTTGCTGAAGATATAGCTGCAGTATCATCTGGTACAAAAGATGAAATAAAAAAGAACGTCATGGTGGACGAGTTGAAAAAAAAACAAAGCGATACTCTTGCTACCATTGAGAAGGAAGCTGCTGAAGCTTACTCAAATGATAATGCTGATACAAGTCCAAAACCAAACAATACCAGTGAAGCTAAAACAAGAATAGTCAGATATGAATATCTGTTCAAGAAACATCTGAGAAGGCAGATAAATGTATCGGGTCCATTCAACCCATATTCAGTATGTGGGTTTCCAATGCTTTTACTCAAAGAGGATACTCGAGACACTTCCACAGTTCAAGTCCCACAGTCTATGATAGGTTTGCTAATTACAAAGACTCACACTATAGACGCTCAGGCGATGACTGCCGATACGGTTCATACTCTGTCTCATTTCAGACCGGTTAATGAAGCTACGGCATTCGACGAGTTTGGGCAGCAAATATTTTCCAAGCCCCACGGGTTAAGATTAGTGTCTGATTATAATTTTGAATTCTGGGAGAAGTATGATCGTAGTTTAGATTCATGGCTGCCAAATGAAGAGAATTTTAGAACTATGTACAGAGCTACGATAGGGCCTGAAAATGCAAAGATAATGGACAGAAATGGAAAAGAAATCGGAACTGCAGCGTCTCGTGGAATTTCATATATGTATTACAAAGACATTGAAAGTAGCATGTCTACATCTAAGTCAAGGGTGAGATCCAGGTCTGAAAAAGAATTGCTATACATGGATCTGTTTAAGAAAAAGTTTTTATTCGCAAGGGATTTCAGTTCCTATGTAGAAGTTCCAAGTAAAGATAAAAAAGGCAATAAAACAGGAGTGTCGGCATATGCTTCTGGTAGAGCTCCATGGCTAGACTACTTCTGGTCCCCGCAGGTAATAGGAAGGGTATATGCTGGCGCTCTGTATAATAAAAAATCAAGCGACCCATTTGATGGAAGCTTTATGCTTAACTATATGGATGGCGATATTAATAAGTGTTCTTCCTATGCTACTATCCACGAGGCTGTTTACGAAGTGTTTGAAAAATCAAGCGTAAACATGGTAGCTAAAAATTTTGACGAAGCCTTAGAGTATGTATGGAGACCTATCTGTACTGAGAGTCAGTTTTATCTTGGTATTATGGACTGTATATCCAGCGAGATGAAGAATTCATTATTACTGGATGCATTTCCGGTAAGTGGTGGAAAAAACATACCATCAGAATCTGATGAGTATCCGAACTTTGATTCTGACTTATATATCCCCGCTAATAGATATTTTCAATATGGTAGCTGGAAAGGCTTCTGGAATGAATATAAAAAGTCTGGCGATGATCAGGATTTGGTCGGCCATGCAATAACATTCAATGATGATAGAACTATGGATTTTTACAGACAGGATGGAAGATGCTTTGATATAGAAAGCTTTCTTTCCGTTTCAAATTATTATCGTATATTGTCTGGGTTACCATTTGGTTCAAATATAATGTAGGACTATAAAACATGCCATTAACAAAAGAACAAGAACACGACCTCTGGCATCAGTGGAAAAAAACTGGTGATGATAATAAGGCTTTACAGTTAATGCATTCATACCAGCCGCTGATATTCGGATCTGTTAATAAATTCTCTAGTGCAAACGTACCTCGATCTGTACTTGCCGCTGAAGGTCAGCGCCTGGCGTTCGAAGCCATTAAAACATATGATCCCAAGCGTGGAGCCGGGCTCAACACTCACATCCATAGTAACCTGAGAAACCTTAATCGCCTGGTGTATGAGAACGTGTCTGTTGGCAAAATACCTGAGGCGCGAGGAATGAAAGCCGTCACATTTAAGAACGTTAAATCTAACTTGACTGATAGACTAGGTAGAGAGCCAAGCATATCAGAGATGGCTGATGAGATGTCATGGTCTGAAGCTGAGGTAAGTAGAATGGAATCGGAGATGGCGGGTGAATTAACAACTGGAAAAGTAGAGGGGGCTGAATTTTATGGGCAAGCAATTAATAAAATCGGTCGTGATCAAGAGCTTATGTCATATGCTTATCATGATCTCACTGGTAAAGACAAGGTTATTTTCGAACACTCTACAGGATATGGCGGAAAGCCAATCTTATCCAACAAAGAGATAGCTCAAAAATTAAGAACAAACGAAATGGCTATTACTAGAGCCAAGCGTAAGATGGCAGCGAATATCATCTCTTATAAATAACTGGAGGATTTATGGCTCGTTCATTTTCAGAAACAGTAACAGATCTTTTGAAATCTGCGGGAGAAAAAGCTGAGTCTATAGGGCTAACTCTCCACGATGGAGTAATCAATCTTATTTCATCGAAAGATAATATGAGCGATGAAGATGTGCATGCCTGGGCGAAGAAAAATGGGTATGAGAAAGATGCTGTGGAAGAAGCTATTTACGCCATTGCAAAGAAGTATGTAAACTTCTTACAAGGAGGTAAATCGAAAGGCAAGTTTGATTTTAGCAAGGTTGATCAAAAGCTGGTTGAGACTGCTATTAAGATTGAAATGGAGCACACTCCAGATCGCGATACTGCTACTAAAATAGTTGCGGATCACGTCGCTGAACTTGGATGGATATATTATAAGACCTTACCATCATTTGAAACTATGTTGATGAAAGTAATGAACAAAAAAGGGGGTTAATGTGGATCTTGATTTTATACTTCCATTAATCAAATCTTTTCCCTCTGAGTTGCAGAAGTACGCTGTTCTTATTTCTACCATCATTGGAATTCTATATCATTTTATTAATAAGAAATATGAAGTAGCTAAAGAATCTGTTGCCTGCTTGTTTGAGTTTGCCGTACATATGGCAGATGCGGATAAGACGCAGATAGATAAATTATCATTCGCTATGAACTATGTTAAATCTGCATTTGCAAAATTCAGCGTGTTTAGTTTTAATTATTGGATCGTAAGGGGGATGCACGACTATCAGATTGCAGCAGACCTTGAAGTAGTCCTTGAGTCAAAGAAGTCAGGGATGAAAAATCCTATTAACTTATTGTTAAGAGTGAGAAAAATATAATATGGCAGAAGAGACTCCTATAAGCTCTAGTGGGGCGTCCTGCTCATGGAAAGAACTTAAAGCTGTTAGCGACGCTAAAGCAAAGGCGAAAAAGGCGTGGGATGATCTTATGGCTATTGTCGACAAAGTCGACGAAACTAGAAAGAGTATTCAATGGGGAAAGCTTGGTAGCTCCCTTTTAGGTCTCGGTGACGCTTTACTAACTATGGCAGTAGCTCAAGCCGCTGCTATAGCTCAAACAGTGGCAGCTCAAGCAATGGCCGCACTAGGAGCGTTAATCGCTAAAGCTATGGAAGCTTTGTTTAAATACATTCTTTACATGGTTAGCTTTGGACCAGCATTCTTAACCAGTGTAATGAAGAAGCCAATAGACAGAGCGATAGTTTATTCAAACAAAGAGCATGCATACCTATCTGCATGCCGCTCCAACATTGGAAGAATAATAGCTATCATGGAAGAAATGTTCGGCCTGGAACTTCTTCCTGATTATAATCAGAAGATGTCAGAATCTATGAACTATTTGACAAAATGTCTTGAGTCATTAAGCAGCCTTACGGCAGAATTGGATTCATCCAGTTATTTTAGAAAACCTATTTATGATAGAGCTATGTTAAATCTTGAGCAGGCAATAAAATCCATCAAGGTGGACAGTCCATTCTCTACCTCATTCAGTGATCAGATCGATATGAAGAAGCAGGATTACGTAGCCAGTAACAATAGGCAAAAAAATAACGACCTAAAACTTGCCTCTGATAAGAAAAATAAAATCATAACTAAGGCGTCAAGCGATTTCTCTTCCAGGGTTGTTGAAGTAATGACATATTACTCTCAGATAATTTTTACTTATTATGCCCCACTCTTAAACCAAAAGGGATTTACTATTGATGATGCTGGAGCGAGAGACTACATAAATTCCCTGATAGACATGGCTAAGAGTGACAGATCTCAAGAAGCTACAAAAAACAACGCCATGATGACCGTTAGAGTCGGGGTGTCTGCGGTAAGTAGTAAGATTCCATACGTTCAAACAGACTATATGAAGCAGAGATCTAAGGATGATCAAGCATATTTGAGTAATTCTGTATCGAGCGGGTATTCTACTAAGTCGACAATTAAAAATAGTTCTGGCGTTAATTTTTCAAATGATCTATCTGGATGTGTTAACGCAATCAATGATGCCGAGAATTCAAAGATCGCCAAGATATCGAATGCTAATGAAGCATATGAAAGATCAGTACAGGGAATAGACATTCAATTTGAAGCGCGTCAGGCGGGTGATACTGCCAGATCTATTTACGATACATTTAAAGATGATGGTCTTAAAGATGTTATGACCCAGGAGTATTCAGACAGATGGTCTATTAATGTAAAGTTTTTGCAAGATGAATTTTCTTCCCTGGCTACTAACTCTTTAACAGCTTTTACGTTTTATAAGAAGAGGCAGGCCTGTACAAAGGGTGCTGCGTTTTCAGTGTCTCAGCTAAAAAAAGCGTTTGACATGATTGCTAGATTTATGTCTAAAAATGTTTCTGGTAATTTAGCTTCAGGTACATCGTCGTATGTAAAGGCTGTTCAAGATAATCAGTTACAGCCAGCAATGGATATACTCAGCAAGAACGTTACTGGGGCGGGCACATCTACGGCATCATCTAAAACAAAGATAGCTCTCGATGCTATGTCTGTATGGTCAAAATTATCAAGTGGAGAGCTGGCGTTAAACGCCTTCATTACACAGAGTCTCGTAGATACAATAAATATGTCTAAAATATTTGAAGAAGCAGAGTTACTTATTGATGAAAAAGTTGGTAAGATAGCTGCAATACCTGATTGGGATGGCGGAACAAGCAGAGTGTCTGACGGAGCCCTTACGGTAGTCTCGTCGAGTGCGGGGTGGATATATAACGACAGGAAAAGACCAGCACCAAACAGTCCTTATGTTAAACTAACAAAGGATATTGCTGTAATGTCAGTGTCCGCCCCATTCAACTTAATATCAGGTGGACCAAATAAAGAAGCTTTGAGGAAAAAGATTTACGGGGTGAATGAAATCATCAATAAGCTTCTACAACACAACCAGACGTCGATAGCTGCATTATCTGGGTTGGACATACAGGAAAATCCATATGTCGATCAAGCAATGGCTCAGTTGGATAAATATGGAATGGATATGCTTATGGATATGTTTGAAGCAGCTTCTTTTGCATCTATGGCCGCATCCGTCATTTCTGGTAAGGCAAGTTACGCCATGGCTCAACTTCAGTGCGCAAAAAAGATTCAAGCTGATGCAAACACTCCAGAGGTAAAAACTGCTGCAGATCGAGCAGCTAAAGATGCGGCGAGCCAACTAGAGACGTCAAACGTAGTTAATTCTAACGCCAAGACCAATCAGGAAAAGCAGGATACGATTGAAAGCAAGAACCCGCCAGCAGGTGACGTGGGTCACGAATTAAACTTTCCGTACAATGATGAAATAACTACTGAAATGTCTTAATTGGCCATCCTTGCAGAACGGCAGGTCATAAACTATTTTTGTACTATGCCAGACTTAAATTTCTCAAGAAAATTCGACTCCTCTGGAAATGTTGTTTATTCCATAGGTGATCAAAAGGCTGTTGGTAATAAATCCATGGCCAATGTTTTCGAAAAAACATTTTTATCTAACATTAAGTTCAATGATATCTCTGGCATTCCATATGGTGGCAACGCCCTTGATTTCATTGGTCGGACGTACAACCCTGACGACGTAGATACTCTCATAGCCATGGTGGCCATGTCTATAGACCAAACAGTAAAGGCTATGACGAGCGATCCTCAGAATATCTATAGACCTAATACTGAGAAGCTTCAGAGCGCTCATCTCGTATCTGTAGACATTACAAAAGAAAGCTCTGCGGCCATCAGGATTAAACTAATTCCAATAGAAAAACAAACCGACACAGAGCTACTGCTCCTATTTTAAGAAAGGTTGAATACACATGGATATGAAAGATTACACCTCTTTTATCCAGAGGAAGTTCGCCGAGAAGTCTGACATTGATGTTAGATCTGGATCCATGGTAATGGACGTAGCCATTAAACCTCTGGGAATATTCTCAAAGGATTCGAGCGATGAATTGGAGCGTTTACGTTTTACTAATAACATAGCCAATTATGCAAACATGACAAGTGATGAGCTTGATGTATTTGCAGCTAAATTTTTTGCCTATCGTGCAATTGGTGGTAGAGTGTATGGTGTTGCAACAATATTTTTTACTAAGCCGACAGGTTTTACCATACTAGCTTCATCAGCAATATTTTCAGGGTCAGAGGGACAGCAGTTCAAACCTGTTAATAATGTTACGGTAACAGCTCAAGCTATATCAACACAAAGAAATAGTAACGGATTATATTATTGGGATGTAAACATAGTTTCACTTAATAATATTGGCAGTTTGGAGATACCAGTAGGATCAATAGTATCTCTGACTGGAGTTCAGTTCGAATTTGCATCAGTCAAAAACAATGCGCCTATGTCAGCTGCATCAAAAGATGAAACAAATGAAGAGTTTTTTACCAGGCTTCAGCAGGCGGTTAATGACAGGAGTTTTTATTCCCGTAGAAGTATATACGGTAGACTGTCTGAGAATTTTCCATTTATACGCTCTGCAGAAATAGTTGGAGCTGGCGATCCACGTATGGAGAGGGATTTGGTTCAAGCTATAGATCCTAATGAACCTCAGCGTAATGCAACATATTTCGGAAAGTATCCTGCTGCAGAATTTATTCCTCACATTGCCTACTGGAATACGTTTCCTCTTGAGGCTACTGATAAATCAGCCACTACAGCCCATCTTTCCCCTATTACTAAAATGTCTATCCCTAACAGTATACTGCCAAGGGAAGATGCAATTGACGCCACTGCCGATCCTGCGCAAAAAGGATTTTCCCTTACAAATGAATTCACGCATGAAATGTACAAGGGTCTATACAGGAGAGAAACAAGAGCTTTTACAAGAGTGGAAACATCAATCCTTTATTCCATATTTACGGCTCCTTCCTTTGGTGGTGATCAGCCGGATTTATCATGGAGCGTTGGAATAGACGGTGTTGTTTCTGGAAATTACGGAACTACAAGTAAAAATAAAAAGGATTATTTTGAAGCTACTTCTGATAGAAATTTCATATTCAGAAGCGCCGGATTACCAGCCGGATTCACCGCGCAGAAAAATGTAGGTAAAAGAGTCGGCGTTTTAGCTACGGGTGAATTTACAATACCGGGAAAAATAGCAACGACCGAAACTAATCCCTTGATGTTTTTCTTGCTGGCTGGAGCTGATAATACATTAGTAGAAGGAGCTTTGTCGTCTTTCAGTGGAATAGGTTTCGCTGTTAGAAAAGGTTTTTCAGATGATGGTAGTCCATCCGGGTATAAAAATGTTTTCATAGTTAATAACAATAAAGATTCAACCCTTGATTTTTATGCTAATGGTGACGACTTGTCGGGAGAGGTGGGATGGGCGCTCGAGTCATTTGAATGGTCTGGATTATTTGATACTGGAGACAATAGGGATATAGTGTGCAATTTTGAGATAGCTATCCTTGATGATCTAACCATTGCGTTAAACCTGTGGAAAGAAGATACTACACAGGCTAATTCATCTATGTCAATGAAGAGTACCAAGCTCTTGGCGGTTAAAGATGTTGTTATGAGTAGTGAGCCTAATGGTAAAATGTACGGCCAGAACTTTAAGATAACTATGGAGTTTCTGCCCGACACTCCAACAGGAGAGGAGACTCCTCTTGAATGGCGGGTCGGTAGCTTACAAATAGCAGACACGTCAAGCAAGAAGCCAATGGCGTTATTTCAGATTGACGTCAGCTCATTCGGCAACATAGCCGATATAGAACTAAGCGTTAGAGCGTCGTCCGTTAATGATAGGCAGCAAGTTGTTAGAGGGTTCGATGTGTACTTATGGGATGTTGAAGCAAATGATTTTCCAGAAAATTCGGATCCAAGAATTAGTGGCGCATGGCAGAAGGTGGCTGAACTAAGCCTTTCTGATACATCATCTGATGAGTTCAATAATTTAAAAACAACGATTCAGAATCTTGATAGATTTATTTACAAGACTGATATTCAGAAAATTGTTTACATACTTGTAACACCATCGGGTAAGTCGTTAGTTTTCTCTCGCTATTCTACGATGAACCCAACACAGATAACGCAAGCCCAGGTCGACATAGACTTTATCAGAATGTTCGACCAAAGCTATGGCATGTACCACGCTAAGAATAAGTCAGACGTGTATGTTACTACCATTAGAAATAATGACTCCAATATCGTTCTAACCGAACTATTTGAAACAGATAGTCTTGGCATTATATCTCTCAGAAATGCCAAGAAGCCAATTTTAAGTATAGATTCAGTAACCACGGAAGATGGAACTATTGTTCTTGGTACTGATGAATATACCGTCGTCGTAGAGAATGATGCTTATAGATATTCAGCCAAAGAATCAATAAGCATTGTTGCACCAAACTATATCGGACAAATACTACAGGTTACATACACTTACTATTCAAACGTAAAGGTAGTGCAGGACTTTTTTGACTCAGAAGACAACCAGGGAAATGTTGGTGATGTTCTAATGAAGCACAGATCTCCTTTCTTCTTAGACTTCACGATTAATTATACTGGAGATGTAGATGCTAACACGTTAAAAATTCTTGTTAACGACTGGTTCGATGATAATGTAAAGTATGATCTTGAAGTATATGACTTAATATCGTTCCTTAAAACGGTAGGAGTGTCGGACATTAAACTACCTCTTACGATATCGTATGAGACGGATGATCCGAATGGAAGAAAAGAAGCTGGTACATTTCAGAACAGAATATCGATCGACAGCTTAAAATTCTTCAGACTTAGAAACACTGTGTATAACAGGGGATAAAATGATACCTATTGTAAAAACGCCTGAGTATGATGCCAAGCTAGATGAAGTATGGTCTTATCTCTCAACCTTCTTTAACTTCTTTGATCAGAAGAAGGATTTTGAAGCGATGTGGGATGGAGTAAGAAAGATATACGCTGAGATACTGAGACGCACATACAATGCCAGTCTAGCAGCCTCGCCTAATACGGCTTATACCGATGGATCGTTTAACTTTATTCAGCTTGATTTTTCAATATCAAATGCCCTGCCAATATATTTAGATCCAACTGATATAAGCGCTGGGTATCTTTGTACTCCAGGATCAATTGAGAGATTGCCAACGACAATGGATGAAGACAGGAAAAATATTCCAGCGGTAAGAATTTTTTCCAAAAACGTAGCTCATTATGGAAGCTCGTTAGACTTGAACGAATCCGTTTATGTCGTGATTAAAAAGTTCGATGGTTCTATTAAGTACGGCAAGATGAGATCGATCAGTTATGATCCATCGTCTACAGCTTTAGTCGGTGGAACAAGCTTTGAATTTACCGGGATAGAATACGATGATATTGCTGATTCTAAATTTAACTTTTATATAACAAGAGCTAGATCGTTCAGAGTTGACTCTCTTTTAAAAAAAGTAGATCAACTTGTATCGTGCGTCAACGAAATAGCGTCTGGACTCGTTCTTAATATTGGCGATGATTATGAATTTGAAGATTCCATTATTAAGTTCAATACGGATATACTTGGATCGTACGGCCCAGACTTTACTTTATTTATTCCAAATGGAGAAATCATCCTTGATGATATTTATAACAATTTTGGATGGCTTGTTGGAATTAAGAACTGGTCGACATATAGGTGGAATAATGAAGACGGTCGTGGTTGCTTTATGGCTATTATGCGTGGATATTATCTCGCTGGTAATCCAGAAATTATGCGATCGGCTCTATGTGCCCTCCACGGAATATCCGTAGCAAACAGAGACTCCACTGTAGTAGGTTTGTTTGAAAGCTATGAATACAATGTAGTAAATGTTGAGGTTGTTGGCGGGGCTAGTTATATTTATTTGGCTGAAGAGCTGAATCCTCTGTTTAGTGCTGGGAATGGATATTCACCAAGAGCGTGCATTATAAACAAGAATGATTTACTTGTTAATATCATATCGTCAAACTACGCACAAAAAAGAATTCAGGTAAATACTGTAAGTGGAATATCTATTGGTGATAAGTTGTGTATAGAGCTTATCAACTCTTTCAGATTCAATAAAATAGCTGTAGATACAAATCGTTTAAAATACGCCTTGTCCATAGATGGTCAGTTGAATTTTAATACTAATGATAATCCTGCCTTTCTACAGTATCTAATGGACTATGTTGACCAGGCAGGTATTTACACTATAATGCCTGGTGAAGAGTCTAATCCATTAAGCAGGCCGCACCAGTATCCAAGAATGATCGTTGACAGCTCAAGATTCAGTGGTGTATTCCACTTATCTGCAGCACCAACAGATACGATGATAACCAGATTTGTTACCATGGCTCCAGCAGGAGGAGACTTCAGGGAAGATGCTTCTAATTATCCATACAATGATATCATAGTTCCAATTACGGATGAAAATAGTGAAATCAAGATACAGGGTAAAGTCAGGTTCTACTGGCCCACTCATAAGTTCTTGCTTTTGGATGGGGTTACTCGAATCACTCCATACGCAGAACCTGGTGGGGCAAATTTAATAAGAAAGAAGCAGAAGGTATATATTGAATCAACAATGGATACTCCGTATGTAAATGGAGACACCGTTAAAGCTCTGTCTTGCGTTGTAGAAAATATAGACGTCCTTACATCCATCACATTTCCTAACTGGACTGAATTCTCTGGTTTCCGGAAAAGTCCAAACATAGATCTGCAGACCGGCTATGTTAATGCATGTAAGTACGCTGGTGAATATGACTTTGGTTCATACATTCAAGAAAAAGTAAAGATCGATATTGTAAACATATATCCTGTTTATGGTAAGAACGATAGGCTTACTGTAGAGCTCTCTGCAATGTCTGCAGCACAGCTTGCTGCATGGAATGAAAGCGATCTTGGGTACATATCCTTTAATTACATCACCGATGGTCAGGGTAAAAAATTATCAGCACATATTCTTTCTTTTGAAAGATCCCCAGTCAATAATGCCAATAATATGTTTACCGTTTATATTGACAGTAATATACCGGAGGGTGTGTTTTACGAGGTGGCGGCAATAGAAGGTACTTCTGGCCAGACGGGTATAAAATATACAGCTGGAAGCCAGGATGCAGAAGTGCTTGGCGACCTATCGGCTTCTAATATAATGGCTGGAGATACGCTTGTAATTCATAATCCAAATGAATCGCTACAATCTAAAGTAATGACGGCTAACATTCTAAATATGAGTATTGATTCTGATGGTGTAGTAACACTTCATCTTGATGACACTCCTGACTTTGTGCTGCCAACGGGTGAAGGGATTTTAAATACAACTCATACGAATGTTTATTCTGTAGAGGGAGCGATTCCATTCGTTTCCATCTATAAATCAAATAGAGCCAGGGTGGAAAAACCAGGTTTTGAATTTAAGTTATTTCGCACTCCAGATTCTTCTGATACTGGTGAGTATCTCGATGGAAGCAAGGTCAAGAAAGTATCGTCTTTGTATTTTAAAGTAAACAATACATTTGAATCTGGAATACTTGAGCATATCAAGAACAATCCAGGCGCACACCTATGGATATTTGATTCAGTAGGAAACCTTTCGGTTAAGATTAATCCAATGGAGATCCAGATCGTCGAATTAGCACAAGCAGAACAATCTTCGGTTAATGAGATCTGCGTAAAAATTACCGGAGAATTCAGATCGCTAACAGATTGTTTTACCGAGGATAGTAACCCTATATCAATAGGAGACTCTCTAAGAGTATCGATTATCTTCACGAGTGTATTTAACTTCTCTGGAATAAACAACCTCATTAGAGGCGTTAGGTTCAGCGAGGATCCAATTCTAAGCGAGGCGGACATAGTCTCGTCCAGAAAAAATATATACTCCAGTCTCATAAGTGGATACAGTGAAGACGCTAAAAACATTTCAACCAAACAGTACAATAATTATCTGGATTCTGATTTTCAATTCATCTGCGACTTTCTGCATAAGCATAAAAACAACTACAGTACAAATAAGCATTCTGCATTCATAGTTTTTTCTGGCAATACTATGAGCGAGATAGTTGACACTGAGAATCTCGGTGAACATCCAATTACTCCCGACCAGCTTATGAGTTCTAATACAGCCCCCTACCTCGAGCAGATAACTCCTACTAAGGCGAGAGTCGTATATCCAAAGGCTAATTATGAGTTGTCTGATAGTCAATATGAAGTAATATCCAGCGAATACACCGGTTACGATTGGATAGGTTTGGTTTTAATGGCTGGCGCCGTATTACAGTCAGAGGCCGATGGTGACATGCAGGAAAACGGTGGAAGAGTTTTGGTTAAGCACAGCTATGGATTTAAACCTGTATTCGAATGCATATTCTGTGACGTTGGAGATAAGAGCCAAGCTCAAAATGGTGATGGGTTGAAAAATGAGCGACTGGGTAAAATGAATCTATTCGAACCTGATTCTGTAGAAGTCACCTCCGGACAGTGCGCTATATCATTCTTCGACAGGGATAATGAGTTTGGAGGATGGGCTTTTAGAGATGTCTTTTTTTACATTCCACACGACGATGCAATTTATAGAGAGCATATCAATGACCCTACTATGCCTAATTTTATTTCTCCACTAAACTTCACCGAGTTCCTTCGCAATCCAGAAACTGGAGAGGAAGAATTTTACGACAATACAGATATGGGTGGAGGGAGGATGACGGTGTCAAGTGAACTGTATCCTTTTAGAGCATATACTCCATCGTTGGAAGAAATAGTAAGTGATGCTATTTACTTCAGGAAAAGTCCTTCTATTGGAATAAATAAAACTACATACCTACCTTCTAAATTTATGCCGGTATGGAATTATAATTTCCGCCTTTCCGGATCCACTTCCACGATTTACTTGAATCGTGGATATATGAAGAATCGTTATATCGATTCGTCAATATTTGTGCATCATAGCAGATCGAGAGATAGATTGCAAACGATCGATTTCTTTGAAGAGATTGCACAGATGGACCCTCGAAGAATAGATATTGAACCGTATATAATATGGGATCCTATTCATGAGTGGTGTGCGAGAAGAGTCGATGTAAATAACTCTGTTAATTATAATCCTTATCCAGGTGGAAAAAAGGTTAAAGGTGATTCTATTACGGGGTATTACGATCCGACTAATCGCCATGAATCCCCACCAGAAGCCAAGAGGGATAATTTAAACTCTTATGTTGGTGACGAGCGTCATCTTATTTACTGTTTGTACAGATTTGATCTTCAATCCGTAGCGGGTTTGATAGACCTACCTTCTCATGCTAATGATAAAAAGCTTCTGGCTGTTAATTTCACATGCTCAAGAGATCTTGATGTAAGTGTAGGAAAACTAATCGGCACGCCGGGAGTCTTACCTACATCTACACTCATTAACGCATATACCAGAATGTATGACATATCTTCTGCTATGGCTAATTTTGCAGACGTGTGTATGGATGATTTGATTATAGATAAAGATGCGGATCCAAGCCGCGCCAAGTACTGGAGAGTAAAAAGAATTGACAGAGACAGATGTCAGCTATTTATAGAAATGTGCTTACCTGTCATCACTCCTGATAGGATGGACAACTCCGCCCCTGACATGTCTAACGTAATGATCCTTGGGTGTCGATCAAGAGTACAAAAAAATGTACCTGAAGCTGAAGATGAGGTGTCTGGTGCCAGTGCTGATAGCCAAGGATACATTCTTGGCAGGATAGTATCCGTACAAGAAGTGGGTGCTCATAAATACGTTTACCTGTGGGCGGATGGAACAGAAAAAGTTCTTCTTGATACGTTGGAATATATTGCAAATGGAACTGGTCACAACTTAACATTAAGACTATTCTCAGTCGATAGTGTTTACGGATCTTTGAGCGGAGAAGGATGCCTTGACATGAACCGCAGTCTAAGCGGAGCTGTAGACGACATGTGCGTAGGACCACTATTAGGCTCCGACATACTAAGCGTCATCCCATCAAATAGTCAGGACGAGATACTGGATTCTCTTCATACTGTGTGTAAAAATTCTGGCAAGGGATTTAACTGGGCTCAGAATGGTAATCCTACTGGTACGCACGTTACAGGAAAACATGTCTTTATTAACAATAAGACATATAGATTATCCTCCAGTTATTTAACTCCATATCTTGGCTCTGATGGAGATGGAACTAAGGCGATGATCTTATCGAGAAAGAACATGTCTGACGGTGGAGAGATTCAGTTGGGTGCAGGAAGCGTTAACGATCACCATATAAAGCTTAAGGGTGACCCTAGAAAACTGGTGGTAAATAGTGTAGATGATGATTTCATATTGGATGTCACCAACATCAAGAACATAAAAGTATTAAGCCTTGATACCGCAGGAGCGGAGTACTTAAATAAACCATCATCAGAATTTTACTACCTTGCACCTAATGGGTTCAGTGTACACGACTGTGGAAAATATTTGATATCCAAGGCTACTACTGGTCTTGATAATGTAGGATTAGGCTCTAGGACTGAGGATGATACAATCAAAAGAATAGCCAATTCTCTGGATCATGATTACGGTGACCTCATGGACAATCCGGACGATCCGGACGATATTGTTTCTGGATATGTATCAGAGACGAAGCTGAATCCCCACATAGTCTATGCCGGCACTGATGATAAGGGTGTGTTTATCGGTAAATCAGAAGAAGATTTATTTTGCCATATGAACGTAGGTAAATTAAAAGTAGTTGGATCTTCAGCTAGTAACGCTACAGTAGAAATCACAGATTCTCCAATTAGCTCCAGCGTAAGGCCAGATAGATTGCAATTAACTAATTGCGCTAAGTTTAATTCAGCGTGGATCCGTAGCGGAAAAATGTTTATCGGCGGTACGGTCTATTATCCAAATCTTGATGATAGACAGTTCGTCGTAGAAAGCATAACAGAGCCAGAAGGTGACGCAAAGGAAGCTGTGGTTAAGTCGGATGGGTTCCTTCCTCTTCCTGCTGTTCTCATGCCTCCCAGTGGTGCGGTAGATGTTATATGGGATAGACTCAGTAGCACGTTTGGTGCAAAATGTTATCTTGGGCAATGGCCATCTGAGTGCAATAAGTACGAAATGAGCGTTCAGCTTAATCATCAGAATATTGCCATTGGTGGCGATAGTATTTTAATGGCCATTAAAATAATTGGAATGGCGCAGTCAGGGGTGGTGGTCATATATCTTCTCAACTACAACAACCTATGGTTCGCTGTAAATACCGATCTGATTACGTCTCCATTGCTCGCTAATGAGGCGTCTCCATTATCTTGGCTGTACGCAAATAAGCTTGATTACGTTACGATAACGACAGCTGATGTAGATACAGAATCTGGGTTGATATCTTTATCAATAGAAGTAAGTGCGGATCCTGGCCAGTTCTACTTTAGTGGCCAAGCCCAGCTATTTGCATACTTCGATTATTATGATAATACAGCCGTGGTAAAAACACCAGTAACATCTCTGTCTCTTAATGGAAGCCCTATAACCAAGGATATAGCAGATTGGCAGCCAATATTCCCCGGTGATTTCATGATCACTACTAAATACTCCATGAGTTCGGCATATCGTAATTATCTTGCTCACAAATATGCAAGCATAGACGTATCGGATGAAGAAGCTGCGGATATGACGATGGAGCCTGGGCAGAAGCTCTGGTTCAATAACAAGAACCTTCTGTCATTAATCGGAGGTATGTCAGATTATCAATTTGGACAGGGAGAGATTTACGAGAAATTCAGGCTCGAGAGAGTTGTTGGTTACCAATCTATTAACAGCAGGATGATCCCCGGTAGTATCCAGGTAGATTATCTGGGTAGAAATATAACCAGACCTGCAGACATATCTGTTCTAGGTGATTTTTCCAAAAACATTTTATTCGAAAGAAGTAACTTCCTCGACCTTGGAAACTATAGTCAGAAACAGTTTGGATTCTACGATGAAGAGCGTGGAACTAACTATAACTTCTCTGATGTAAAAGGCCAACACAGTATACATGACATGCTTCGCAAGATCGATATTGAGAATGCGTCGTACAATCCGGATATGCCATGTAGATATTTAATCGAGTATGTAAAAGGAGAGCCTGGAAAAACAATCATCTCAACTGGGCTTGCGTTCTGGACTTATGACAGAAATAAGCCGCAGCCATACAATGAGTATGAGACCCCCATGTACCTGTTTAAACTTAATCTTGAAACATTGAAATTTGATTACAATAGCCTGTTCGTAACATCTGATGCTATTCCCCAGTCTAAGTCATTCATGGATTTTTACATTCGTGGAGCTGGAACAAAATTCTTAGAGTCGGATGGTCGATGGATTAGTAATACAGGTCTTGTAATGTATATCTGGGATTTTGAAACTTCTAAGTGGTTTTCTTACTATGGTTATGACATATCAGGAAAAGCTATACCAAGAAATACAAGTGACCCTACATATTTGATTAATAACGTATTGGTAAAGAGGTAAAAAAAGAATTATATTAATTGGAGGTATGGGGGGATTTTTATGTATTCTCCAGAACTATCACTTAACTTACATGACGGAGCTTCAATGAGTGATCACGCTATTGAAAAGGAAGACTACGTCGACAAACTCATGCGCTTTATAGAAGAAGTAGTGGGCGCCAATACGATCCAATCCCGCAACACAGATGATATTAGAATGATGGTTGAAGAGATTCACGAGTCTAATATCCTATCTGCTGAAGCCAATAAAAAAACAGCTGAAAAAATAGATAGTCTTCACATTTGCATTAATGGAAAAGACTGCTCAAAAGCAATAGAAGACAAGCACGGAAAAACGTTCGAAGAACTTAATAAGCTCATGCTGGCAGAGACTTATGAATTTTCCAACATGATCAAATCGATTAGGAAGTTCTTAACCACATTAAAAGTAATAGCTGTTATAACTGGCGCCGGTGGCGTGGTAGCAGCTATAATTAAATTCATATCTTTTTGCATTAAAAAAGGATGGTTTTAATGTCGACAAACCAATATATCTTAGTAATGAGTAAGTTGGACGCAGGCATCAAGACTGTTATCGCAAACAAAACGATACTCGAATCAGCTTCGGAATCCATCAAAGAAATCAGAGATCATTTTATCCTACAGAACGCACAAAGATATGGTGACGCCATAGAGATCTTAATTGATAGTGGGAGATATGAACTACGTCCAAATTGTTAATAGGTGCGCAGTAATAAGTCTCGCCGACTCTGACTCTTCGGGACATCTTGAGGCGTCGAAAGACGTGTCTGCGCTTCTAAACTTAAAGTTCAAATTGTTTCTTCTTGATTTTAGAAAGGTAGAAAAGTTTTCGTCTCATGTGCTGGGTTTTACCCTAGGGGTAATTAAATCTGTCTTGACTAATTCTGATAGCGGCTCTCGAATTTTTGCCAGGGGTCTTAGTGGTATGTATATTGAGATTATGCAGAAAGCCTTAACGATAACGGATGTTGAGCAGGAGGCTGCCGACCTGTATGGAAACGGGATTAAAGAAATAAAAATAATCCCTCGGTTTGATATAAGAGAAAGTAATACTTAATGTCTAATAGAACTTTTAAAGTAGTGGATACGGATTGTGATACATGTCTTCTTCGTAATGAATGCAATAAGATAACTGGAATTTCGAGAGATGATATTTATCAAAGCCTGAAAGATGCAAAGCTATATTCGTTTATAGACTGTAAAGATAACGGAGCGTTTGAAGCTTCTCTGTTTATGGAAGTTAAAGAGGAATTGCAGTAATGACTATATATATACTATCCGCCTTAGCCTGGACTTTTTTTGCATGCATGATGAATTTAAAACAGCACCGAGACTTTATAATAAGCAAACAAGTACAGTGCTTCATATACAATTTTGTGGGATATCCTGCTGCGATTGGATTGGCTATAATTAGGACCTATAAAGAATGGAAGGCCTGTAAATGACCATAACAAATATCCCGCACCTATCGGTTAAACGACCAAATGGATATGAATATTGGTTTAATGTTTCTGAAGGCGAGAACTATCTTAAAATATCAAGAATTGAGAAATTAGAGATACAGGATCTTAATACATACATGGAAAATATGAAATTGCAATTAGCAAAGGTGTTTGCAGTGAATACTCCTGTGGAAGAGCCAGATCTCGAAACAGCAGCATTAGCAGTAGTAACATTGAAAGCGTTATCCACTTCTACAGAAATACCAGTAGAGCTTATTGGAGCATTAGAACAATTAACAAATGGTGTTAAGCAAGATTCCAAATCTGATCCAGACTTAGGAGAATCAGCTACTGTTACAGCTACAAAACTAATAGACAGATTAGAAGCCAAAGGATCATTTGATTTGGCAGCACAAATCAAACAAGCGTTAGCATATGTTTCTACAATTAACGGAGGGAAGATATAATGGCTTTGCCTACACTAGGTTTGACCCTTCGTTTAGAATGTCTAGGTCGCTCTAATTTTACATTGGATGTTAATGACAAAGTTATTGACTGGATAGATGGTGCAGCTTCTTACGGCAACTTTAGCCAATCGGACGCAGCAAAACGACCAGAATACTTCGATGATATAGGAGGTTCCGGCCCTATATTAAGATTTGGGGATTCCGGAGCTAGCCACTGGTTACAGAATTTAAACCCTGTAAGTAATTTGATGAATACAGCAGAGACAGTGGGAAATGGTACAGAAGTTTTTATCGTTGCAAGACCAATAAATTTCGGTACCTCTTATTCTAACAGTGGAGCGATGTTACACGGAACTACCTCTTCCACAGGGCTATTTACTTCTTTTTATGGTTCTGCTTCGCCGCAAGCATCGTCACTTATGAGTTGCGGTGGTGGTGCAAACTGGGTCACTTATTCGTTAATGTTAGGTCATAAAGATAAAATGATCGGTTTGCATGGAAGAACAAAATACATTGCTCCACTTGTTTTTAAGAGTTCTGGTCGAAATTTTGTATCAAGAGGAACGTATAGAGAGTCCGGAGCTATTTCACAAACTTCTCCCGGAGTCTATTCTAGCTCGGCGTTGATAGGTTCTTATTTTGGAACAGAAGGAAACAAACTACAAGCCTATATAAAATGCATTTTAGTTTTTAATCGCTTATTACTGACAGACGAAGTAAACGCAGTGGATGACTACTTAAAAACAACATACTCATTAAAACAGTCGGCGTTCTTTATAGATCAGGTAAACGGTAATGACGCTAATGACGGAACAAAGATGTCAACTGCCAAAAAGACAATGCAAGCGTTGTGGGGAGCAAGGGCGGACACCGGCGAGTCTATTACTTTTATGCGGAGAGCCACTACGGAGTCTGTTACTGCTACCAATGTACCAACACGAATTGGCTTGCCTTCGGCATGGCATACTTATTCTGCTTGGTGTAGACCAGCAATAATGGGTATTACGGCAAACTTTACAAATGGAAGTATAGCCGTTACAAACGTATCTGGAGTTACATTATCCGCATTAGCACACGAAGCAAGGAGGGTTGTAGCACCAGATGGTAGAACTTATGTTATTGGTAGGGTTATCAACGGAACAAGCTTTAATCTACACAACAAATATAAAGGAACCACCTCAATCGGAGGTTCTTGTAGTATTAAAGAGGACTACGATTATACCCTATCAAACTCCTTAACTGCATTCGAAGGGGCAGATCAGAAAGCTGCATGGGATGCAGATAGCTTGGATATTCCGACAATTACAACAGCCGGAGCTTTTTATATTTACTATAATACGCCAAATAATAATTTAAAACACATTAGATTTTTAGATGGGAATGGTTCGCTTGGTGGTGTATATCTAAACGTGGCTACTAACATCATTGGGTGTGTTTTAGAAAATGTACTTGTTAGTAAATCACCATTGGTTATGATGCATCCGTTACTATTACAAGACGTTGTTTTACGTATAGCTCTTGGTAATGTAACTATTTACTTGTATGGCACAGTGGAACTAAAATGCATTCGTTCAGCGTTTTATTCTACTCAGGCAACACAAGCATATCTAATTTATGTGAGTGGGAGTATTTCTCCAAATAAAGACGCAGTTCCTTTTGACGACTGCGGATTGGGGATAGATGGAACGCAGGTAACGGATTTGGTTAGCTTTGCAAATACAGCACATAATTTATTTAATGTAGTATGGAATTTTATAAACTGCTCCTATCGGTATATAAATGCCCTTGCTTCACATAATGAAATTATTTACGGTAATTCAACAAATCGTTTAATATTTCAAAATCATAATGGTGTAGAAGGATGGGTATACGTTTATCAACCTAAATTTGGAATCTTTCAAACAAATACAGGCAATGAGAATATAACGCTACCAAGCGGAAGAGCGTGGGTGCTAGAAGTATTACCAAATTTACAATCGGGAGCAAACTACTCTTTACGCGATAGATTTTATTATAATCCAGGCATTGAAACAACGATTGGTAATCCTTTATTTGAATGGCGAACATCTCTAAAGAATCAAGCCAAGACTTTAAAGGTTTACATATCGGCAGAAGAGGGGATCTGTAAATGTAATCTATGGCTGGAAGCCACTTATTATAAGAATGGCGAATACAAAGTTGTCCAATCCCAACAGGCAATTACAGCACGTTCAAGCGTCTCTGATTGGAGCCAGTATTTATCTGTTACGGTTGATAGTGATGAGACAACTCCTGTACAAGTGAGGTTATTTTGTTCTCATTATAGTGCAGAGGATAAAAAATTCTTCGTTGATCCTTTAATAAAGGAAATTGGATTAACCGCCATCTTTGCAGGATCAGATGCATTTGTTCAAGGTAAAGTACCAGAGATCACAGACATATCTCCTCGTATCGACAGCTTGTCTACAATAGTAGCGTCAACAATTGGAGGGGGTACGACGGACGTAACGCATGATGGGTTAGCAGCCGCGTTATCTGTAGTTATTGGTGGCGTATCAGCAACAGCATACGAAGATCTTGATAGTACGCATATAAGGATTACTCTACCGTCATTTCCAACCACCGGGAACAAAGATCTGGTAATAACGGCGGCGGATGGAACGGTGATTACTAAGGTGAATGCAATTTTAGTGCAGAATGCGGTTTCTCCTAAGATTATAATGTTACGTAGTTAATAGCGATAAGGGGAAGATAAAAAATGGCTGTAAAGTCAGGATCGGGATCTTACTGGTTTAATGAAGCTACTGGAGGAAATGAAGGATCTAACATTGTCTTTACTCCAGCCATAGGGGAGCGCGGGCGGATAACGATAACTAATGCAAAAATAACGATAAGGGGAAAATAAAATGAATACAGAAATAGATGGAACCGTAGAAATAACAACTGCCGGGACTTATAAATATTCGTCTGATTATTTTCTCTATGGTTCGACACTTTCAGTATCAGGAACGGGGGACGTACTTCTTTATTTATACGGATGTAATGGAGAAATAAATCTATATAGTACAAAAACATCGGGTTATCTAAAAGTCTATGTCTATGGCTTTAAAGGGTTGTTCGGTATAAATTGTGCTGACAATAGTCACGTACCTAGAATATACATATACGGTGGCGAAATGCTTATCTCTAATGGTGGGAAAATACAGGTTTTACAAGTAGAGGCTGCTATTTCTCGACTTGTAAGCGGAGGTACAATTGACAACTACATAAATAATAGCAAAATGGCCGCATCTATTGCAGCTGGTGACATAGCTACGGACGCAATAACAGCTGCTTCAGTAAAAGCCGACGCGGTCACAAAAATACAGGCTAATTTGGCTCTCGGAACTAACTTGGAAACCGTTAGATTAGGAGTTGTAGATGTAAAGGCGTACCTCGTTTCTCCCGTACAGGAATTCTTGACTAATATTTTATCTGCTGTGGGTGAGTCGGACTATGAAAGATCTGTAATGAATATTGTCGAAGAACTTCTTTTTAAGTTCCACTCAACAGTGTTTGAAGCGCAAAGTATATCAGCTGATGGAACATATAATTATTTTAGCACTTATTTTGAATCAACAGGCTCTATAGATCTAGCAGTAGATTCAACTGGAGAAGTTGCTTTAAATCTTTACAAATGTAATGGCAATCTAACTATAAACAGTGCAAAAACTTCTGGTACTGTTCGCATAACTCTATATAATTTTACGGGTAAGTTGACAACTAATCTTGGAGCTGGCTCGACTAATATTATTATTTGTTATTCGAGTTCAGGCCAGATCTATAATCCTGGAACACTTTACAGTATAACGCAATATACCTCTTTCATGCATATCGAGGGCGCTGGAGTTATTACTGCTGGTATAGTCAAACTTGGAAAAATAGATGCAGCTCTTGCTGTTGGTAGCATTGCAACAAATGCCATTGAAGCTATTACTATAAAAGCAGATGCGGTTACTAAAATACAGGCTGGTTTGTCAAAGCCTGAAACAGCACAGACGATTATACCCCCAGCAGACATGGCTTTAGAATCCACTGCGGCAAAATTAGTGGTACGTAGAGGTACTGCACAGGGTGGAGATACGGGCTACATACAATTAGATTCTGGAGCATCTTCTGACACTGATTTCTATAAGGACTTATTGGTAGTAATTACTGGCGGTACTGGCATAGGCCAGGTACGGCAGATTACTGGATACAATGGTGGCACTAAGAGAGCAGCGGTAGGCCTCAAAGCGTTCTTGATAGCACCAGACGTAACTTCTACTTTTGACATAGTTGCTAACGCCGTCCCTGAAGACATGGCGTCACAATCAACATTAACCTCTGTTCAGGGAGCTGTTGGCGACGTGGATGCAAGAACCATTGTAATTAAAAATAATCTTGATTCGACCATTACTATGATAGACAGTCTTGGCGCTTCTGTCAACGCTGATCATGATATACTTTTAACTTTCAAGGAACTCTTTGGAGAAATAGCGGCAGGTATAGCAGTATCTGGAGGGGCTAGTACCATCCAGCTCCCTGAATATACGCCAAACATCCCGCTGGTTGGGGCTATTCTTATACTGACCGGTGGTACTGGAAGTGGTCAGGGCAGATTAATAACAGAGTATAGCAATATCACAAAGATAGCAACAGTTTCTGTTCCATTTACAGTTGTACCGGATGATACGACTAGTTATCGTATACATACAGGGGTATACCAGGCAGGTCTCGCACAAGAAGCTACATTAGAATCCGACTTGGATGTAAATGTAGTAAGCGTAGCTGGAGAGGCTGTAGCTGGACTGGACGATGTAAGCAAAGTATGGGATGTTGTTTTAGCTGAATTAACTGGAGATCCTGGAGCGAGTCCTGCTGTTAAAGAGGCGGTAATGTTGGCTTACATGGCTCTTAGAAATAAAGAGACGGCGTCAGCAGCTGTGGGTAGAACGATTGCGAATAATGCAGGAGATACAATCTTGACATCTACCATATCAGACAATGGTTCCTTAATGACCAAGAATAAATTATCTTAAAGGATAAATATGAAAGCTAATTCACAGCCACCAGCAGCAGGGGTCTTTATAACCGACATTGCACCAACTGGTGCAGGAACAGTTGCTAATAAGATATTAGAGGATGGTCTTGTTCTCGTATCTTGCGAAAGCGACACCCTGCTCGTTACTGTATCTGTTATAGCATTTTCAGGTTCAAGCCATTTAATACCCAGAGTAACAGTTAACGGCTATTCTGTAGCCAACTTTGTACTGAATGGGCAGAATAGATGGGCTGGATCCGTAGCAATAACTGGTGACGTGAGTATCGTTGCAGTACATGAAGATGGGGCGCAGTATGAAACAGTGATGGCTCCAGCAGCTGGACCAGTATTATCTGCGTTTAATTTGACTGGTGGATATCCAGGAACTCAGACCGAACTTAAGAACAACGACGTATTTAGCGTTTCGTTTATATCTAACGTAAATGTAAATAGATATGAAATTGCCAATTTTGAAGCAGCGCAGGCAAAAGCCGAAGACGTAACACCTGGATTGTCTTTCACAAAAACGATAGCTATTGCCAATAGGGGTGCTGGAACATTTGCCAATCAGAGAGTTCGCATTAGATGTCGTGGAACAAACGGCATCTGGGGAGAGTGGATTAACACTGATGTATTTGGCTCTGGTGATGGCAGTGCATTCGTACAGCTCAATAACGACGCACCAGTTGTTTCTGTTGGAGTAATAACATATCCAGCTTCTCAGGGTGCGCTTAAGAATTCTGAAACTGCCACTGTTGCGAATACCGTTACTTTCCCAAGTGGAGTAGGTACAGTATTGTACAGTTCTCCTAACGGCGATCTATACGTTGATAATACTACAACATACGAAGCTGGTAAAATAGTTACTCGTATTGCAGGTAACTATAACATCTCCACTAACAACTTTAGAGTCGTAGCAACAAAAACATCAAATGGTGCTATCACTACCGCTAATGGCGTGGTATTTATTGCACATGCGGCTTGCACGCTATCTATTACTGAGCCAGCAACGCGCCTTCGTTCGGGTGGAAATTCTGGAACGGCAGCGCAGAATCATGTCATTACCGTTACGGCTTCTCAGAGACTGTACGCTGCGCCTACGTTGGAAGCTCCGGTTGGCGCATGGCAAGGCGCTGGATTTGCTGGCGGACCAACAGTATGGACGAGATCACTGCAAATACATGATGACGATACAAAGGGTACTCATGCTTGGGGTGCGATAGAAGGAGTGAATCTTGCAGGTGTTCCTACGACAGCAATTACTGGCAATGCTGATTATGTAGTTGGCGGCTTCGTATTCAGAACATTCTTCATTGCAGCATACCCTAATAGAGAGGGTGCAATTGGAACCAGAGTAGTAGATACAGCTAAACTGCGCTGTACTAACTTGTCCAAGGGTGCTAGCGGATCACTGAACTTTACTTTTGTAACTGGAGTTGCGGATCAGGTAGATACTTATACAATTACGGATCCAACCCTAACATATAATGCAAGTGGCAATCTGTGGTATAACCGTGACCTTGCTAATGCAGTATCGAACAGTACTGGCTTAATGCAGATAGAACTTGAGGAGCTTGTGTAAAATGGCTACTCCGTTTGAAGAGTTTGTCAATAACGAATTGC
>Ga0172380_10001599_pt1 | contig 38561 bp, 29 predicted proteins | sample Leawe162metaG_FD_119747 | JGI IMG/M metagenome (GOLD analysis project Ga0172380, IMG submission 119747) | Leachate microbial communities from a municipal landfill in Southern Ontario, Canada - Leachate well 162 metaG | ecosystem: Engineered > Solid waste > Landfill > Unclassified | place...
AAGGGCCACATTGAGCAGCAGTAATATCAAAATGATGCTTAAGAGACGCCATTTTTGGCGGACTATTTCGATAATATACTGTTTCATTGGTTCAACACCCTGCAGGAGATGGCAAATTGTACTCCCTTCGTTTTATCAGCTGAAGTCGTATTTTTATGGGACAGCAGCAATACGTGCGAAAAGTTTTTCGATGTTTCAAGTTTTTCAAGATACTGCTGAACAGCCTTGAAAGAACGGGCACGCCCTTCCAGTTTCCACTCGTCCTGCTTCTTGTCCGGAGCGAGCGATGACACCGCGATACCCTCCGGGGTTGCATTCTCGAATAACTCCAGCAAATTAAGCCAGCTTGTGCTCTTGCGCTCAATAATTTCATTATAGAAGCGGATGCGGGCCTTCTGACGGCTGAAATCAACTTCAGAAACGCCGCTTGGCTTTGTTCCGAGTTTGCCCTGGATAGCAGCAACTTCGCCATTCAGCCGGCTCTGTTCGCCCCAATTCGATGCTGCCCGGATACCATTCCACCCTGCAATGACGAGCAGCATAGCAATAACGCAATAGGCAAGCATGTTGAGCAAGCGATGATCAAGATAGGTGCGCGTCGCAAGATTAATACTATAACGCATCAAAAGCTCCTCAAAGCCGCACCGATAGCAACAGTGCAGGGGAATAGCCGTACCTGGTCACCTGGCGCGGAATCTCCCGGTATAACAGCGCTTTTTGCCTCAAGCAGAACCGGCGCAAATCCGGTAGCTTCGGCAACCATATTTTGAAAGTCCTGGGCAACGTCCGGCGCAGCCACACAGAAAACCGTCTGCACCTGTCGTTCAGGAAACCGTTCCTTGTAAACCAGTAGAGAGCTGTTTATTTCCATGTACACCCGACTGTCTGTTGACTGCGTACCGGGCAGATCCTTACTGCGGATAAATTCGGGAATTCCCTGTGCAAAGGCCACAATCGACAAGGTACTGCCGTAGAACGATATCAGAATGCACTCATCATGGAGTGACAAGCGACGATCAAACAACCGGCAGATATTGAACGTATTACAATCAATGCGAGCAGGAGAAAGCCCTGCCGTAGTAATTAAATCCTCATACTGAGAAATAACCGTGCGTGATGCAATGGCAACCAAAAGCGCCAGATCTCCATTTTCCCGAACCGCCAACTGCTGATAATCAATAAGGGTGTCAACGCTGTCAAGCGGTATGCTTTTTTTCAGTTTCCAACGGATCAGATCCAGTGCTTCCGTCCGGCTCTTGAAACGTCCTTCAAGATCAAGCAGCATAATCCTGCTTACCGCATCAGGCAGAGATACCGCAACCCTAAATGACCGGGTGAGCAACAGATTGCAGGCCGCCTTCAAACCCGCTACGAATGCTTCGGGATCAAGAATGTTCTGCTCCCGTAGTGAAACCTGCAGGGTATGTGGAGTAAAGGGAGCATGGGTCACCCGCTCGACACGTGGTGAGGTTGGACTGCCACCGGTCAGTGCGCATATCACCCCGTGCTGGCTGATTTCAACTCCGATTAGTTTGTTGGCAAACATGGCGTATCCCGTACCGGTCATTCAACAAACGTGACGCGGTTTATCTCCTTGAGTGTCGTTATTCCAGCCGCCAGTTTTTCTTCCGCGGAATCACGTAAAAACGCGACCCCGGCTTCCCTGGCAGCCTTTTTCAACTGAGTTGCAGGAACTTTGGCAATGATAAGATCGCGTATCTGGTCATTCAACTCCAGAAGTTCAACAATGGCAACGCGACCTTTATAGCCGGTACCGTGGCACTCGTCGCACCCGTGCGATTCATACAAAGTCATACCCCGAAATCGTTCCGGATCAACACCACCTTCGATCAACTGTTCATCACTGTATCGGACAGGACGGCGACATGCGGTACAGACTTTTCTTACCAGTCGTTGAGCCAGAACACAGTTAAGACATGATACAAAATTATAGGGATCAATACCCATATGAATAAAACGCCCGATAACGTCAAAAACGTTGTTGGCGTGGACCGTGGTAAACACCAGGTGCCCGGTCAGGGCAGACTGAACTGCAATCTGTGCGGTTTCGGAGTCGCGTATTTCTCCAACCATGATCTTGTCCGGATCGTGACGCAGGATTGAGCGTAATCCCTTGGCAAAGGTCAGCCCTTTTTTTTCATTAACCGGAATCTGCAACACGCCACGCAACATATATTCAACCGGATCTTCAATCGTGATGATTTTATCCTCCCCGGTATGAATCTCGGTCAATGCGGCATAAAGCGTTGTTGTTTTTCCGGAACCGGTCGGTCCTGTCACCAGCACCATACCGTACGGCTCGCGGATTTTTCTCCGCAGACGTTTAATCTCCCGTTCACTGATGCCAAGATTTTCCAGGGTGAGTCCCTTAAGGTCGCTGGCAATACTCTCTTTGTCGAGTATACGGATAACGGCATCCTCACCTAACGAACTGGGCATGATCGAAACCCGGAAATCGATCGATTTTTCTCCAAAGCGGATTTTGAAACGACCGTCCTGCGGAACACGTCGTTCAGAAATATCCAGCTCGCTCATAACTTTCAATCGCGAAATAATCGGGGACTGAAAGTGCAGATCAATCGTATCATTTGCTTTATACAACACACCATCGATTCGATACTTTATGTCAACCCCTTCAAGACCTGTTTCAATATGAATATCACTCGCTCTGCGACTCAACGCATCCAGAATGGTCGTATTGATCAATTTGATAATCGGACTGGTATCATCGGAGAGAGTTTCAACTGACAACACCTCTTCGCCCCGATCGGTTTCCTTAACCAATTGAAGCATGAAATCTTCGGAAACTTCACGCAGAACCCGGCGTGTTCCCTCGCCGGCCTTGGTTACCGCAGCAATTGCAGAATCAGAAGCAATACGGATCTGAACCTGGCGATCAAGGAGCAACTCAAGCTCATCCAGCTTGACAATATCGGTAGGATCGGCCACTGCAACCACGATAACATGTGGCTGCATCTCCAAAGGCACAAAATGAAACCGGTAGATTGCGTCCGGCGGCAAATGATTGAGCAGTTCGGAGTCCATCTTGAAATTTCTCAGATCGACATACTCAAGATTGAACTGCTCTGCCAGAGCCTGTGCCAGATTTTCTTCGGTAACGAATCCCTCGTGAATGGCAATTTCCCCAAATCGCTGCCGGGTCGTTGCGAGCTTTTCAATAATAACCGGCAACTGATCGGGATTCAGATTTCCCCGCTCCATCAGGATTGTTCCGATATTTTTTCTTTTGTAGGGTTGCATCGCCATCCTATCCTACCGTGCCGGCAATTTTGAAAATCGGAAGATACATCGCAATAATAATTACACCGATTACTACCCCCATAATCAGCATGATTGCAGGTTCGATGGCGGTCGTCAGCAGATGCATCCGTTCCTCAAGTTCATCTTCCAGATAATTTGAAATATCAATCAGCATATCTTCGAGCGACCCGGTGGTTTCGCCCACTCCCAACATGCGCAGCGCCAATGGCGGCATTATATGAATACGTTCAAGGGCAACCGAGAGCCGGCCACCCTCCTCAATAAAACGGACCGCCTCGAAAAGACGCTTCTCCATAAACACGTTATTCAGTGTTCCGATCGACATTCTCAGAGATTCAATGATCGGTATGCCGCTCCCAAGAACTGTTGCCAGAGTGCGAGTGAAAGCTGCCACTGAATACTTGGTGAAAACATCCCCGACCACCGGGATTGTCAGTTTAAAGCGATCAAGAGCATATCGCCCTGCCTCGGTATTTTTCCACGACCTGAATGCGGCAAGAACACCGATCCCGGCGATGATTCCAAAAACAAAATAACGCCTGAGAAACGATGTGAAATTGATCAGCAATTGGGTCAGGGCTGGAAGGTGAGATCCGGAATCGGCGTAAACCTGGCTGAAGGTAGGAACGACATATAAGAGCAGAAGCGTAATCGCAAGAGTGGCAAAGACAACAAGAATGGCCGGGTAAAATACTGCCGAGATGATTTTTTTCCTGAGCGTGCCGACCCTCTTCAAATATTCGATATAACGGCGAATGGTCTGCGGAAGATCACCGGTCCGCTCACCGGCTCGAATAGATGCAACATAGAGATAGGGGAAAGCCCGGCCATGTTTTTCCATCGCAACCGACAATGCAGCGCCAGCCTTTACATCTTCACGTACCTGCACCAGGACCTCATATAATGCTCCGGAATCATGACGTTCCAGAATTGCATCAAGAACCTGCATGATCGGCATACCGGCCTTAATCAGCACGAGCATTTCCTGATTGAAGGTTAATAGAGCCCGGTTATCGATCTTTCTCCGCTTGAGACCCTTGTCAAAAAGAAACTGAAATGGCTTCTTTTTAACTGCAAATACGAAAAAGCCCTGATCCTCCAGGTTTTTGCGCAAAACGCCACTGTCCGCGGCTTCAAAATCCCTGATGAGAATTTTACCGTCTGATGCACCAAGTTTGCAGGAATAGAGCGCCATAACCTTAATTTAATACCACAGGAGGCATAATAATAAAATATAAAAACCACAGGCTGGGTGCCTGTGGCTGTAATAGTCGCTATCAAAGAAAACAAGAAGCTATGCAGTTATTTGTCGTGGCAGGAAATACACAGGGAATCAAACGGCAGCCGCAAATGATAGAACTGCTGTTTTTGATCTTTGGAGCGAATATGCATGTCATGGCATGTCGTTGCACATGTAACCGTGTCGTCGCTCGCAAGGGGGAGTCCTGCATGATTTACGGTAGTTCTTTTTCCGGTAGCGTGCCCAAAATTAGAACCGTGGCAACGCTGGCAAATATCGTTAAGATCACCTTTCAACTGTTTCTTGGTTGAACCGAAGGCAAACCAACTGCGCAACGTCTCTGACGACGCGACATGACAGACAGAACAATCAGCGGTTTCCGTGTGGGGACTGAGACCATATGTGGCACGAGCCTTCGGATCACCCGCTACGGTAACAGTCGCTGAAAAAACTATTATCATCAAAACATAGGCTGGTACTGCCACTCTCATATCGTACAACCTTTGTTCAGTACGTTTTGGGATTATGGTCAACTCCATGGCAGCTCAGCCAGCATTCACCATGGAAAGCATAGGTACCCTTCTCCACGAATTTGAGTTTTCCACTTGAACTTTCAGATACATATTCACGGTTAAAGCGTATCAAATATCGATTTTCCACACTACCATGCGACGAGTGACAGGTATGGCAAGAAGTTCCGCCACCCTTGAAATTCCTCTCACCTGCGATATGCCGTGAATGTGACGGGAAACTTTCATTGCCCAGGATACTCGAGCGTTTGTGACATTTGTAGCACAGACCATACGAAAAGGAACTTTCAACAATGTTATCGCCGGTCGCATAGTTTTCAACCAGAAGCCCCTGAAATTTTGATCCGTGCGGACCACGAGCAGAACTCGGGTCATCGCTGCCGTGACAATCGCCGCATGCTATGACGGAGACATCACTTGGAGAGCTTTTCTTTTCCCGGTAGGGACGAAGCAAGCTTACGACGGCAAAATTCTTTCCTTCTCCCTCAACCGGATGAAAAGACTGGTTCGACAGAGAAAATTCTGTCTTCTTATTAGTCGCATTAAGAGGAAGGTTGGCACTGTCGGAGTGACACAAATAACAGAGTTCATACTCTTTCGTGATCTGTGCGGCAAAATTTCCCATCCTTTTCCCCTTGATCCCGTTAAAAGGAGCGGATGGGGTCAACTGATGGGGATTATGACAGTCAACACAGTCGGCATGCCTTAGAGCAGAAGGATTCACTTCCGGCAGAGCTTCCTTGGAATCGTGGATACCCTGTTTATCAAACACCGGATGGCGGTAATTCTTACCAAAATCCTTGGAAACATCGGCCACCGGTTGCCGCTCTTTCATCCACGCAGCAGATACCTTATTCAATTTTCCATGACATAAAAGACAGCGATTTGCACCACCACCGTACTTGAATTCCATCCCAACGTGGCAACTCCCGCACCCATAAGGGAGGTAGTTTTTATCCAGATGAGAAGGCGTCACTGTCTCGGCACTGCAGAGTGAAGCCCAGAAAATTACGTACGAGAATATCAAGGCACATACAGGTCGTAGCATCATTGCATTACCTTCCAGAACATGTTTATGGTGTCGGCCAAGGGGCATTCCCCCCCCCTACATTATACGGAGCAACCAAGTTTGGATCTCCTATCAAGTCTCTGTGGCAACTAGTACAAACCGCATCGTGAGAGGTTACAGCTGTAGCGGCACTGTACACCCAAAACGGCGTAATTTTACGTGTCGTCGAGGGATATGTTGCCACATCGTTCCCCATATTCTGGTGAGCGTCATGGCATGTCGTACACTGCATCCATCCACGCCTATCGCGTTTGGAATCCTGTAACTTCACTTTTCCTTCCATTGATGCGGCGTTAGGGAGCCTAAACTGGCCATAAATCGGGTTAAGCCCGATTATGGTTCCACCCTGGGTTTTATAATCGAAAGCGGTTGCATAGACAAATGACACAGGATGGTGACCGTTCTTCATCTTATTGGTGGATGGATGAAATGAGGCAACATCAGCCTGTGAAATCGAGTTTCCGCCGAGCATTTGAATATCACCGTTCTGGCCGCTGTTGATAACGCCCCCTAATGGAGTAACACCATCATGGCATGACAAACAAAGCCGCGAAGAACCATTTGGTTGCCAAGCGCTATCGTAGCCAGCAACTGCAAGGCTTCTGATTTGAAGCGTATTCGAGGTATAACGGGCAAAAACCTGTGTTGTGTCTTTTCTGTTCCACAGAGGCCCCTGTGATGAGGAACTATGGGGCGTATGGCAGAATATGCAGATCTGCTGCCCACCGGGATTGTTGATTGGGTCATCTACCGCGTGATGCGTGACAGATATGTTTTGGGCGGAGAGATTATGCTTATTACCCATGGCGGAGACCTTTGGACCTCCCGCCAGGACAATTGACGTATATATCAACATGACAAACAGGGCACAGCATATTGGAACCCACTTATGGCTCATTTGGTTTTATCCTCTTTTAGGTACTGGTATATCTGGATCCGGTGATTGAACGTGTCTGAAACATAGATTCTGTCGTTTTTATCGATAAAAATGCCGCTGGGTAGCATCATTTCGCCCGGCAATGCCCCTTCCTGCCCTACATACAGCAACAACTGGCCGCTCTGGTTGAATATCTGAAAGTTAGCCAGAATAGAATCCATGACATACACATTGCGTTCGCTATCAACAGCAACCCCTTTGGGGCGCGCAAATGATCCGGGACTATCGCCGATCTGGCCGATGCTGCTCAGGTACTTGCCTTTTGCATCAAAGATACGGACCATGAAGTTCATGGTATCGGTCACATAGACGTTATCAATTGCATCAACTGCCACATATACCGGCATCCGAAATCCGCCCGGGATGTCTTCGCCCGTAATAACACGCTGCAAGGTATCATCAGCACCAAAGATATAAATGTTCTTTGATTGCATATCAGCTACAATTTTTTCATTTTTTGAAGAAATCGCAATACCGGCCGGACTCCCAACCTTGCCATGTGTATCCAACTCATGCACAAAAGAACCATCGCGGCGCAGTTTGAAAATCAAGCCCAGTTGAGTGTCGGTAACGTACAGAAACCCCTCGGAATCAAGAGCAACACCAACCGGTCGAACAAGCTTTTTATCACCAGCTTTAAAAATATAATGGACTTCGTTCGTTGCGAGATTATAAACATGAATCACGCCAACTGAGGGATCGGCAATATATATCAGACCATTTCCATCAGCGGCCATACACTGCGGGGTATAGAATCCAAGATATTCCTGTTCCGATCCCACAATATAATCAAACAGCTTACCAACGACACCCGAAGATTTTACAACAACATCCTGAGGCCCCTGAATAACCTTGAGCAACTTGATTCTGGCTCGAGCAGGCGGCTGCGGCCACACAACTCCCAACCGCTTGTCCAACCACGCCGCATCATCCAACCGGGAAGAGGCACATCCGTTCAAACCGAGCAAAACAAGCAGCGCTGCCACCAGAACGAACAATCTGGGCAGGGCGGATTCACGCATTAAGAAGCCCCACAATCCAGATGACAAAAGACACCGTAATTGCCACACCCCAGCGTAACCCGGCCTTGGAATCAAACACTCCCCTCTGAGGAAAGGCTTTGAACATGAACGTGATACATGAGGCAATCCAGAGCGCCACGCCGATTACAAGGATTATTGACCAGAGATCGTGAGACATGAACGAATCATTTCCCCCATAGCCCGGAAAAAAGAGTTTGCAACCGTAATTTCCAGACCATCACAACCGCTTCGCGGACAATCTTTCGGGACATTTTTGATGTCCCGGCATGGCGATCGATAAAAATGATAGGAATTTCTGCAATTTTCAAACCTTTCTCCATACAACGATAGTTCATTTCTATCTGAAAGGAGTAACCATCAGACCTTACCTTTGCAAGATCAATAGCTTCAAGTGCCGAACGACGAAAACACTTGTAACCGCTTGTGCAGTCACGCAAATGCAAACCGGTAACCCACCGGGTATAGACACTCGCGAAATAACTGAGGATCAACCGTCTGATAGGCCAGTTGACTACACTCACTCCATTCAGATAGCGGGAACCTATTACGAGATCATTTTCCTGCATTTTCTCAATAAACAGCGGCAACACAGTCGGATCATGTGAAAAATCGGCATCCATTTCGAGAATACAGTCCGCACCCATGTCAAGTGCAACCCGGAACCCGTCACGATATGCAGATCCCAGTCCAAGCTTGCCACTTCTGTGGATTACATGAATTCGGTCGCTTGGCGCAACCATTCTGTCAATAATCCCCCCCGTGCCGTCAGGAGAGTTATCATCGACAAACAGGATCTCAATTCCAGCATGCTGGGAAAGAACAATCTCGGCAAGTCGTTCAACATTGTCCTTCTCATTGTATGTCGGTATTACTACAAGGGCCTTCACCGGTTATTGTGCTCCTGGATACGAAATAGTGGACTTCTTGTACAAGTCGTCCATCCAGCGGGAAAAGAGCTGTTTCTTCTCGGAGTCGACCAGATCCTTTGAAATCTTGTCCTTGATTTCATCAAATGGAACCTGGCGGGAAGGCCGTTTATCAGTGAGTTGTATGATGTGATATCCATAAATCGTTTCCACTATGTTACTGGTCTCTCCGACTTTGAGTTTGAGAAGGGCAGCTTCAAACTCCTCCACTGTCTGGCCGGCGTGGAAATACCCTAAATCGCCTCCCTTTATTCTAGTCAAGTCATCCGACTCATTCCGGGCAAGGACCTCAAAGTTTTCCCCCTTCTTAATCCTCTTCAAAATTTCTTCTGCTCTCGAACGACTTTTTGAACGCTCTTCCTGAGTAGCCGACGGGTCCAGCTTGAGGAGAATATGACGCGCGCGAAATTCTTCCGGTTTACTGTATTTGGCAGTGTTAACCGAATAGTAGTTTTTTACCATTTCCGGAGTAACAGTTACCTTGTCGTTAACCTCGGACTGCTTGACCTTTTCAGATAACAAGCGCCGTTCAAATATACGTTTGAATGTCTTTTCTGAAAAACCGGCTCCTTCATACGCAGAGGTCAACGCTTCCTTTGTCTGAAACTTTGCGGTGTGCTTTTTTATTTCTCCGTCAAGTACCTGTTGAGTTATTTTTATACCCTTGCGTTGAGCATCCTGCGCCCTCAACTCGGAATCAACAAGATTCTTCAACGCCTCAGAGCGGATTTTTTTCATTTTATCGTCAGACAGCTTCCCGTGAAAAGCCTGATTTAAGGGCATAATCTCATTAATTTCCTGCTGTAGTTCCGGCTCGTAGAGGTTTACACCATTAACAATTGCAACGACCGTGCTGTTGAGCTCTGCCTGACTGAAAACCGGCACGCTGACCGCTGCAAATAACAATGCAATAATACCGATGACGCGTGTACGCATATTTCCTCCACTAATTGATAGGTTATCTCTTGAACAATACGAGAATAGAGATATAAAAGTCAAGATGAACAAAATATGCGTGTTTGCAATAAAAAACAGATAAACGGTGATACACTTTGAATAATGGGAGGTTCCGCATGAAAGAAGCCATGTTTTACGAACAGGTAGACAACAAACAGGTACGGTGCGGACTGTGCCGGTTCAAGTGCCTGATCGGCGACGGAGCCCGCGGAATCTGCGCTGTCCGCGAAAACCGCAGCGGCATACTCTATAGCCTCGTCTACGGAAAACTCTGCGCCGAGCATGTGGACCCCATCGAAAAAAAACCGCTCTTCCACGTCATGCCGGGCAGCAGCACCTACTCCATTGCCACCGTCGGATGCAACTTTCACTGCCGCCACTGTCAGAACTACACTATTTCCCAGGTTGAACGGAATGCACCCATCATGGGAAGCGAGGAGACGCCGCAGGAAATTGTACAGCGCGCCATAAGCAGCAAAAGCAGCTCCATTTCATACACCTACACCGAACCGACTATCTTCTTCGAATTTGCCTACGACACCGCCCGCCTCGCCCGGGAAGCCGGACTGAAGAACATCTTCGTCACCAACGGCTACATAAGCAAGGAAGCGCTGGTGACGATCGCTCCGTATCTGGACGCTGCCAACATTGATCTGAAGGGGTTTTCCGAGGGATTCTACCGCGATTTTGTCCACGCCAGACTCGATGAGGTGCTCGACTCAATCATCGAATATCGCAAACAAGGAATCTGGCTCGAACTCACCACCCTGATCATCCCGGGACTCAACGACTCCGACAGCGAACTGCAGGGCATCGCAGACTTCATCGTCTCCAATCTGGGGATCGACACCCCCTGGCATGTAAGCCAGTTCTACCCCACTTACAAATTGCTCGACAAACCCCGGACACCGGTCACCACCCTGCGCAAAGCACGCGAAATCGGTTTTGCTGCAGGATTGCGCCATGTTTATGAGGGTAATGTACCGGGCGAGGGGGGCGAGAACACCTACTGTCCAGCATGCTCGTCCCTGCTGATCAAGCGCTATGGCTATGTAATCGAAAGCAACAGAATCAGCAACGGAGCATGCCCCGACTGCAGCACCGCAATATCCGGAATCGGGCTGTGAAACTGCCCCTTATGAAAAATTTCGATTACCAGCGTGACATCATGATCCGTGACCACCTGATTGGTCGCGGCATCCGCGATCCTGCGGTATTAAAAGCCATGAGAGAGGTACCGCGTGAGGAATTTATCGACGCACTAATGCTGGAAAACGCCTACGACGACCATCCGCTACCAATCACCGAGGGGCAAACGATATCGCAGCCCTACATTGTGGCGTATATGACCGAAGCACTTGAATTGAACGCTGCGGATCGGGTACTGGAGATCGGCACCGGGTCCGGATACGCTGCAGCAGTACTGAGCAGAATCGTGGAATCCGTCCATAGTGTCGAGCGGTTGGGTGGATTGGCGCAGGTTGCCAGACAACGACTGGAGCGACTTGGCTATATGAATATTGTTGTCCACGAAGCTGACGGCACCCTCGGCTGGCCGGAACATGCGCCTTACAACGCCATTGTCGTCACCGCCGGTGCACCGAAAGTGCCAAAACCACTTCTAGAGCAGCTTGAGATTGGCGGTCGGCTGGTCATTCCGGTCGGGACATCTCTTGATGTGCAGATGTTAATCAGGGTGCGCCGGATGAGCGAGCATGACTTCCGCAGCGAAGAGCTCTGTGGTGTCCGATTTGTCCCCCTGATCGGAGAAGCGGGATGGTGATCATTACTTAAAAATTATTTACCACTGCAGTCTAGTGATAAATTTCCAATCCAGTCTGGATGGGCCTTCATAGATTTTTTGGATAGACAAAGCCGAACTTTTTATATAAAGTCTCGGCCGCTTGAACAATAGTCTCTTGTAACGAGTTTGATCCATAACTTGCCATACTATCCGGAGTCTTTGAATGCGTCGCACCTTGTGCCAAAAACTGCTCTTTACCGTGCTGGCATTCCTGCTCAGCGGTACGGTGCCTGTTTTTGCCGACGAAGATCCTCTTGATTCTCTCGGGTTTCTTGACAAGTCCGAACAACCGCCAGTTTCCACTCCCCATTCTCCCCGCCCCCCATCTCTGATAGCCGAAAATGTCACCGTAGTGACCGCAAGCGACATTGCCCGCCTGAATGCCCACACGTTGGACGAGGTGCTGCAAACGGTCTCCGGTTTCCAGCTTTTTCAAGTGCGGACGCCTGGTAGCGCGGTTCCTTACACCCTTAACGGTGCCTTGAGCAGCCAAGTCATGATTCTGATCGATGGTGTTCCCCAAAACCTGCTCGGGACTGATGACAGCTCCGATTTGGGGATGATCCCGGTGCAGCGGATTGAACGGATCGAAATCATCAAAGGGGCCGCATCAGTCGCCTGGGGTCCGGCTCTTGGCGGGGCGGTGAATATCATCACACGCAATCCTGAGCCGGACTCAAAACTGGTGGGTTCTGGCTCGGCCTCATACGGAGGTCATGGAGCTTCAGACCTTCGAGGTGGAGTCAGCGGTACAAGGGACAGGCTTGGCTATTATCTGGATGGCGGCCGCTTCAACTCAACCGGATTGCTACCTGGCAACCCGGTCTCCCTTAATCATGCCATCGGCAAAATAACCTATGACCTGCCAGGCAAAGGCCGCCTGACATTTGCCGCCGATCACCGCGATAGAGACTTCGGCTATGGCTACGGTGACCGGGCGATTGGGCTGGGTGACACACTTGTTACCGCCGGTTCTCGCTATACGTCTGCATATCTTCGATTCGACTACCCTCTGCAAGATCGGCTCAACATCGAACTCCTTTCTTCTGTCGGACAAAAGGATGTCTGGCGAAAGTACACCATGCCAGGAGACCTCCTGATCTTTGATGCAAAAAACAGGACCGATTCGCAGCAGGTCACCGCCAAACTTATCTGGGGCGACCGCAGTTCCAATCTGGCTGCCGGGATTGAATACCTGCATGACAATATCTCCGTCAGTGAACCTAAAAACGGATTTTCCTTTCTGAATTTTTCGCGGGACCTGGATCGTTACGCTGCATACCTGAATGGGAGCTATTCTCTTGGCCCTGTGACCTTGCTCTCCGGACTTCGGCTGGACCATATCGGCATTAATGATGTGGTCAGCAGTTATCATCTGGGAGCAACCTGGCAGCTGACGGAGAACACCCTGCTCCGAGCGTATGCTGTCAAGGGATACAGCCTGCCCATGCCAAACTTCAAGGATAGCCTGCAAAATATCTTCACTTTACAATCCGGAATTGAAACAAGTGCCATCCCGTTACTCTGGTTGAAAGGGACCTTCTTTTACAGTAATACCTGGAATATTGAGACCTTCGTTGTACCTCAAAACTACCCAGCATCACCGGTTAGTACGGTTGATTCCGAGGAAGTCAGGCAGGGATTTGAAGTTGAAGGACGCACCGTTCCGTGGAATGATTTCTCACTGAGGGCAGGTTTCACGTACAGCGATGTTCATGACAAAAAGACCGACATACGTATCAGTTACATCCCCATCGGCAGCACAAAGATTGCCCTTGACTATGACAATGCCAGGAAAGGGTTACGGGCAACCATTACAGGTTCACACGTTAACTGGCCATCGGCAGCCGGCAATAGCGTACACGACAGACAAATTATCTGGGATCTCCACCTTACGCAGAAAATCCCCTCCTTCAGAGGCTTGACTCCGGAACTATTTTTCTCCGGACGGAATCTGTTCAACAGTTCCCAATACATCGATAATTTCCGGACTAACACTCCGATTTGGCTCGAAGGCGGAGTGAGGGTGAGCTTCTGATGAGACGCCTAGCTTTCCTCATACTCGCACTGGCGACTCTGACTCTGCTTCCTTCCCTGGCCCAGGCGTACGACGTGCTTGTGCTCCAGAGCAGGCGCAATCCCGCATACGAGGAAGTTCTGAACGGTTTCCGCGCCAGCCATAACGGCTCTCGACGATTGATCGTGCTGTCCGACTATGCCGAAGTTGACATCATCCGCATAGTTCGTGAGGATCGCCCCAGACTGATCCTGGCCGTAGGAGACACTGCCCTGACAATTGCCCGAAAGATCCCGCAGATTCCGGTAGTCGCCGTAATGTCTCTGGGTATCCATAACCGGAGAGCTTCACATTCCAATCTGACCGGCATCGGCATGTTCGCTCCGCCGGAGCGCTTCATCAATATGTTCCGGGCCATGAAAACCCAGCGAGTGGGCGTAGTCTACAATCCGGCCAAGAGTGGCTGGTACCTGCGACTGGCCCGCCAAGCTGCCGCAGAGGCAGGCGTTGAACTTGTGACCCGCGAAGTCTCGGTCCCCCGTGATACGGTCGAACGGCTAGCGACACTGGCCGGAAAAGTTGACGCCCTCTGGATGCTGCCTGACAGCACGGCCGTCACCCGCGAGACAACCGAGGCCTATTTCCGTTTCGGACAACAGCAGTCTATCCCGGTAGTCTCTTTTGCAGCAAATTATCTGGGGCTTGGAGCTGCGGCCGTGCTCGAAATCGATCGTAACGCTATGGGTCGCCAGGCGGAGTCCATGATTGAGGCTCTTCTTAAAGGCAGCCACGCTGACACCACGCTGCCCGGTTTTCCAAACGGAATCACGCTCAAGACAAATCCAAGTGTTTTGAAACGCCTGAAAGTATCCATTAATGAAGAATGATTCCCATTGCAATCCTAATCAGGTGATGATATTAACATCCTTCAACTCTTGAGTAATCCGTAAGAGAGAGAATTTATCAGCCAAATGAGGGATTGACCATGTCACCCTGTTCGCGATGGGCAAACTTGCGTGCCAGCTTTCAATTCAAACTCTTCTCCATTTTTACCCTGCTGACCTTTCTGATCGCCTGCCTGCTGAGTACCCTGTACGTCATCACTGACATCCGCAAGTCCCGCCACTTTGCCACAGAACAGCTTCATCTTCGGACGCAGCAACTGGCCGACTCCGTCCGGCTCCCGCTGTATGCCGAAAACCGTGTCATGCTGAGTCAGTTGGCCGAGCAGGCGGCCAAGGCACCTGAAATCCGCATGGTGGTGATCAGCGCTCCGGACGGCAGAGTATTGGCCGATGTCCATACTTCCGTCAATTCTCCTGACTCGTCCGGCACAACCAAGGTTATCGATCAAACCGTTGAGGTATTTAGTAACCACCTGGTGGATTCAATCGAAGCATCGCTTGCCGGCAGCCGGGATACATCAGTTGCCAAGATCGGTTCAGTGCACATGGAGCGGGGAACTGCCGACCTGTCACGTGCCATGTACCGCCTCGTCGTCCTCTCCACCAGTATAGCCATCGTCTTCTGGCTGGCTGTCTCCCTGCTCTGCCATCTGGTACTCCGGCGGGTAACCAGCTCTTTCAACGCCCTTATGCACGGCATAAACACCATGCAGGAGGGTGACTTTACCTCCCGGATCACCGTTGAGTGCGATGATGAGCCAGGAAGGGCGGCACGTGCCATCAACAACCTGGCGAGTGCGTTACAGCAGCGTGGCGAGGAGAACATCCGGCTTCAGGAAGAGCGCTTGAACCTTGAACGCCAGATGCTCCATACCCAGAAGTTGGAAAGCCTTGGAGTTATGGCAGGAGGAATTGCCCACGATTTCAACAACCTGCTTCAGTCCATTCTCGGCAATATTGAACTGGCTTCGATAAAACTTACCCCGGACTCAGCTTCACAAAAGCATATTGCTCATGCCATGACCTCGGTAAAACAAGCGTCTCATCTTACCAATTCAATGCTGACATATCTGGGTAAGGGATTTATTTCCAAGAAAAAACTGGACCTGAATACGCTGGTCAAATCAAATGCTGAAATGCTGAAAACAGCCGCCTCTTCAGCGGTTTCGATGGAACTGTCGCTCTCAGAGGATCTTCCGGCAATTTTGGCGGATGAATCTCATATTCAGCAAGTGGTTATGAACCTGATTATCAATGCAGCCGAGTCCATAGTGGAGCAGCCGGGCGTAATCAGACTCACCACCGGTATCCAGGACTGCGATCGATCATGTATGGACGCCAGTCTACTTGATGAAAAACCGTCACCGGGACGCTATGTTTTTTTGGAGGTCAGCGATAACGGGTGCGGAATGAACGAGGAAACAGTTAAATGCCTCTTCGATCCCTTCTTTACAACAAAGTTTACCGGACGGGGATTGGGAATGTCCGCAGTCATGGGAATATTGAGATCTCACAACGGGGCTCTGTTTTTGGAGAGTGAACCCGGCAAGGGAACAACATTCAGGGTTCTATTCCCGATTCCGGAATCAACGCTGCCGGCAGCGGCTCTTCCATCAATGAATAATAAAACCGGAGCGAGGAACAAGCTTTCCGGAACCGCCCTGGTGGTAGATGACGAGAAATCGGTCCTGAGCATCTGCACAAAAATGGTCTCACTATGCGGCTTCACGGTGATTACTGCCTGTGACGGCATCGATGCGGTCTCAAAGTTCCGGGAACATGTTGATGTAATTGACGTCGTCCTGATGGATCTGACCATGCCGAATATGGATGGCATAACTGCCATGAGCGAAATATTCAGCATCAAACCGGATGCCAGGGTAATCCTTTCGAGCGGCTTCAACGAAGATGAACTGAGCGAACGCATCACCGGACAAGCCCCTTGCGGGTTCATCCGTAAACCGTATTGCATGAATGTTCTTGAGACTGAAATAGAAAGGGCAATGCAGAGGGATTGACGCTCTGCAGACCGTACTACGTGAACAACAGTTTTTTCATCTGTCCCTGCACAACATCCCGGGCGCAAAAGCCGGCAGACAGACGGATATGTACCCTGTCTCTTCCGGAGTGCTGAAACGGCCCCACTTCCCCTTGGGAACTGAAACAGGCTGACCGGCCTCAACCTCAAATATGCCTTTCAGTGATTCAACATGCTGCAAACTCGTCGAACTCCGGGGTCTTGCCGACTTCAACCCGGCCGGACGGACTCAGCACCCTGGCGATGCTCACCACTTGGTACCGGTATTAACCCTCCCGACGTACTCCTCGATCAACATCGGCTGATTACCCTCCGCCTCGATGACATGCGGTTTTCTGATCAGTGTCAGCATGTTAACAACAACGAGGCAAAATCATCAGATTTCGCCTCGTTGTTCTACTCCTCACGCCATAATTTCAAGCCAAATCTGCTTTCAGGATTAATCAGAATAGGTAGCAGAAAAACACTGACTGAAACCAAGTTCGTGAATTGCCCGCCGCATACCATCGGTCATATTCACCAGTTTCAATTCAATGCCCCGGTGCCTTGCGCACTCCACCCAGGCATTCAGAATCTGCAAACCACTCGTGTCTGCCTCTTCGATTTGTCCACAATGTACCTGGAAACTTTTTTTGCCTTCAGACTCCAACAGGTCAAGAGTATGAATCAGGGAATCAATATTTGCCGATACTCCGGTCATGGTCCAATTTCCTTCCAGGTAAGCAACCGAACCTGCAATACGGACATTCATACAAACCTCCGTCTCCCCGCTACCTAATCCAGGTTTCCAGACGCCATACGATACAAGCCGGTTCGATACCCTGAATGGGCCGCCAGTTCGCACGCATGATTCATTGAATTTTCTGCTTTGGTCATTGCCGCCGATACTGCTCCGGAAGGCAGCGTGCCCGTATCGATAAGCCCGATAACAGCCAGCCATTTCTCCAATTCCTCAAAACGTTCCTTGTTAAACCACTCTGTGCCACTGCTTTCATGGACGCACAGAAACTCACGACTGGGTGCGGAAGTAAACATGTACTCCACTTTTACAGGCACTTTGGAAAGTGAGCAATCGTTTTCTGCGATTTCAAGGCTTGAAATAACTTCGTTCATGCAGGTATCCTGATTATCAGGACTGGTGAGTGCCAACAGGGCTGAGAGCAGACTAATCAGGTGCAAGGCTCCATTCATATCCAGCATTCGTCGCACGGTGCAATCAAAACCGAACTGCTCCAGAATCTCTTGTTTCAAGCCGAAAAACAAGATCCAGACCAATAGCAGTCTGAAGTCATCTTCAGAATCAAGAAGCGCGGCTAATCGTGCCTGAAAAGCTTTGGCCTCACTGGAAACCGGCTTCGCTTTCAACAGCGTTGCAAGCCTCTTGAACCGCGATTCAATCATGCCGAGATGCTTATCGAACCGAGGCATGTTCGCCTGATCTGTCTCCCGATTTTCCATTGTCCTGCGCATTTCTTTGAAAAAATCTTTTGCGGCGGCGATAACAATAGCGTAGCCACTCCTGGACTTCATTTCTTCCTGCGCCAGATGAATCATCGCCTTAAAAGCCTCGTTCAGATCGCCAAACTTCATCAGTTTCAGCTCATCCTCAAGGCTTTCGACACCTCTGCCACCCAGCGCCAAGCAAAGCTGGCTCCAGCTTCTTTCGCCATCGTCACGGATTTCACGAAAATCTACAAAAACATAAAACTGGTACTCCTTCAACTCGGCATAGAGTCCGTATTCATACAGTTCACGATCGTTGCGCAGATACGTCAAGCCCGTGACATGATCTCTGAAGGCACAATACACATTTGCTTCTCCGGTCAGGCCCAGGGCGGTTCCCAGCGTTGTCCGGCAGATTTCCGATTCACCATTTCCATTCTTTACGGCAAAACCGGATGACTCCCTGATCCATCCGGCTGCCGTTGAAAAGCTGTTGTGGTACATAACCAGTGATCGCTGATCTCCAGCACGGTTGGAATAGGCAAAGACATTCTCGTTGATGCAATCACAGGCATAAAAGTCGTAAAGCATGAAGTTTTCTGATCCGGAAAACAGCCAGCGACGGCGCAATAGCGGGAATATCCACAATTCGTGTCCCCCTACCAGACCTTCGTCAATCTGTTCATCCCAATAGGCTCGCTTGTATTCCATACCGTATTTTTCATGAAAACCCTCGATCTGGCCATGGCCGAACATCGGCAAACCCGGCATAGTAGCCAACAGTACGCAGGCGCCAAAATATTTATCCTGAGTGCCGAACTGTGCCACGGCGGTCTTTTCGTCCGGATTGTTCATAAAGTTGACAAACCGCTTGAGGACCTCGGGATTGAAGTCCAGTACGTTCTTGATCGTCTGGCGATATTTGTGATTCTCCTCCATCTTGAGCATGTTCATGAAAGCACTGTTATAAACCCGGTGCATCCCCAGAGTCCTGACAAAATATCCCTCCATCATCCAGAAGGCCTCCGCCAGCAACAGCGTACCTGGCGCTTCTGCAGCCACGCGATCTACAACTTCGCGCCAGAATTCAACCGGAAAAACAGCATCGAATTCCTCTTTGCTCATGCCGTGCTCGGCACGTGACGGAATTCCCCCACCGTGACCGCGCAGGGGGAACCAGAGGCGCTCGTAATGCTTCTTTGCCAGAGTCATGGCGGCATCGAAGCGGATGATCGGGAAGTTACGGGCAACATGCAGGATTGTCTGGATAACCGCTTCGCGAACCTCGGGAATAAGGTAATTGAGTTGGGCGGTGTCGTTCCAGGGGATGCTGGTACCGTCGTTGCCGTGATAGATATAACGGGTTCGGCCGTCACGCCGGTCATAATGCTTGAAAACCACGGCAGCGTCATGCTTGCTCCAGTAGCCGTCCTCGATCTGGATGCAGACGTTGCCGTCATGAGAAAGATCTTCGCCATTGAACTGATAGGTCGGAAACGGCGGGTAGTCGGTATGGACAAACCAGTCAGGATGTTGGACCACCCAGCGCGAATAGATGCCGGTATGGTTCGGGACCATGTCGCTGGCCAGTCGGATTCCACGTCTGGCGGCACGTTCCCGCAGGTTGCCCAACGCCTCCCATCCCCCCAGGTCGTCTGCAACCTCATAATCGTACAGGGAATAGGCAGATGCTATCGCTTCCGGGTTGCCACAGATCTGCTTGATACGCTGCGACGCCGGAGAACGTTCCCACAGGCCGATCAGCCAGAGACCGGTGAATCCCCAGGAGGCAAGACGATCAAGCTCTGCATCAGGCACCTGGTCGAGGCGTGTAATCGGAAACCCGTGAGATCGGCTCAACTGGTCGAGCCAGACATAGACCATCTTGGCCATCAGGACGACATTGGACATCCAGTCGGCATCCTGGGAAAAGCGCTCGTATTCGGGATAGTCAAATCCGGCAAAAATTGAATCACCACGGCCAGGACCGGATCCACCAGTTTGTCCGGTACGTCTGAATTCAAGCACCGGTGGCGGTCCTGGGTCGCCGCCCCAACCCCGTTCGCGTTCTTCTTCAAGCAGGATATCAAGGGCAGTTGACACTTCCGCTAGTAGTTCGTGGGGCAGAACGGCACTCCACGTATTTCGTACAAAACGGATCTGCTCTGCCAACGAATCTGGTGCGGCCTGGACCGGCGCCCAAATGGCCTCACCCAGCGAGCAGCCAAGCACCTTGACAAACGGGCTTTTCGAAAGAGCAGCATGGGTGTTTACGGCTATGGTCTTGTAGTGAGACGAGAGTTTCAGTTCCTGATCATCAAAAACATCGAGAAAGCTCCGGACAGCCGGATTTTCGACGGCAGTGTGCAGCAACAGCATCTCCCGCAGTGCCTCACGCCGCCGGGTGTCATTTTCTTTTAACCATGCGGCGGCTGGCACTTTGCCTGAAAGCAGCTCGGAAGGCGGAAACAAATCCACAAACAGCTCCACCGCCTGCATAGCCTCACCACGTGCCGGATCATATCCGCTCCGTTTCAACGCATCCCCAAGAACGGCAGTTTTTGCATCTTCAGCAAGAATATCGATCATATATCGATACACCCTCTGCAAGATGGCAAACAGATTCAGGTGAGAGGCGTATACCGTCCGTGCCGTTGCTCCATGTGCCTTGTTGAGTGATAAAGCCAGTTGACGATAAAAGATCACGGGAGGAAGTCGCCGTTCCTCGACAAGCCGCGAGGATTTCATCAGTCCAAGTGAATGCCATTGCCGTGAAGAAATCGGGATATCATGGCGAAAGTAATCAGAAAAACTGCCCTGCCTGGTCATGTTTCAATCCTGTTATCGTCTTCAGGTTTCTGAAGGTGGGTCTGGTAATTGAAGATCCGTTCTCCCAAAAGGTACAAACCTGGCTGAAGTGGCACCGGTTTACGCTCCTCTTTCTCTGCAACCAGATGATTCACTGACTTCCATCCTGCCCGGACCATTGCAATAGTGCTTCTGCCAACATTGTCAAGTGCATATAACATATCCGCATTCTCCTAAACTGCTGCACAGCTCTTCAATCTGCTTGAACAGCTCTTCAAGATTAACCGGTTTTGCCACATAGCCGTTAATACCCGCAGCAAGAAAACGCTCGCGGTCCTCCGAAAAAGCGTGAGCTGTCATGGCAATGATCGGGATTCGCGGATTGATACCAGGCCGCTCTCCCGAGCGGATAATACGCGCGACCTGTGTTCCCTCCATATCCGGCATGGAAATATCAGTAAGAACAATATCGAACTCATCCTTTTGTAATGCGTCAAGCAGCTCGGCCCCGTTTTCTACCGCTGTTACTTTGTACCCCCTGCGTTGAAGCAGCTTTTGCGCAACGGTCCTCCCGGCCTGTTCATCATCTGCAAGAAGAATTTTCAGAGGGAGGATCTGACCGCCAATGTGAGCTTGAGTCCGGTCAGGTACCTGTTCCCGGGATTCGGCTATTGCAACCGGTAACAACACTGTAAAGACAGAGCCTTCACCCGGAACACTTGAAACAGTAATACTCCCACCCATCAATGCCAACAAGCGCCGGCAGATGGGCAACCCCAAGCCAGTCCCGGACGCGCTACGGGTACCAAAGCTTTCAACCTGGGTAAAGCTCTCGAAGATATGATCCAGTTTGTCGCGAGGAATACCGATGCCGGTATCACTGATCACAATACGCAGCACGGCCTTGTCCGGGCTCACGGCGGAAGGAGCCTCTTCACAACCGATTTCCAGCGTCACGGTACCGTGACGGGTGAATTTTATGGCGTTACCGAGCAGGTTGGAGATAATCTGGCGCAAACGTTGTTGATCGCCACGGATGAATTCAGGCAAATCGTCGGCAAGTGAAACGGAGAGGTCAAGCCCCTTTTGCCGGGCACTTGCAGAGAACATCCTCACCAACTGCCTGCCCATCGAGGAAAACGAGTATGCTTCGCTGGCCAGTTCCAACTTGCCAGCCTCAATCTTGGAAAAATCGAGCACATCGTTGATTACCTGAAGCAGCATCTGTGAAGCAGACTTGCAGTCTTTCAGATACTCCTGCTGTTGCGGCGTAAGCGTGGACCCCTCCAGCAGTTCGACATTCCCCAGCATGGCGCCCAGCGGGGTGCGTATCTCATGACTCATGGTCGCAAGAAAATCGCATTTAGCAATGTTGGCGGCTTCCGCGGCGTCCTTTGCCTGACGCAAGGCATCTTCAGCCCGCTTGCGTTTGACGATGTCCCAGGCCAGATTTGCCAGATTCTCGAGGGTCGTCATTTCCTGTTCGGTGTAATCGGTAGTTTTATTACCGACACCCAGCACCGCAACAATCAGGTCGTTGCGCACTATCGGTACGACAAGTTCGCGTTGTAGCGCGGCATGTCCCGGCGGCAATCCCCTGCGGTTGGAGAGCGATTCATAACTGTTGTGGATCAGCGCTTTTTTATCGCGGATACAGTCAGCCCATACTCCGGCGCGGTCAAGAGGGTAATGCTCTCCCTTGCCTTCCGCGGTACAAAATGAAGACGTGGTGTTGCTCGACCAGGCCTGCAAAGACAATGTCACCTGATCGGTTTCAACAAAATGGAAAAAACCGATCCTGCTCTCGGTCAAGATTTCGGCTTCATCCAGAACCTTTGTCAACAGTTCATCAAGAGAATGTTTATAGGCATAGTCGCTGATAATGAGGCGGGAGTGTAAAACCATCTCGGATTGTTTGCGTTCGGTGATATCGCGAGCGGCAGCGTACAGGAGCGTCGTGCCGAATAAAGGCTCCGACAACCATTCAAGCCATCGGTACGATCCATCTTTGCATCGATAGCGATTGGTATAATTGATGGTACATTCGCTGCCGGTACATTGCGTGGCAACCACGGACATGGTCGTATCTTTATCATCAGGATGTACCAGTTCCAGAAAAGACGTTGCCAGGAGTTCCTGTTCGGAAAACCCAAGTTTCTTTGTAAAAGCACGGTTTATCCTCTTGAATTGGCTGTCCGTTGAGGCGATACACACCATATCCGGGACAAGATCCAGAAACAGATTGAGTTCATTTTCGGCCTGCTTCCGCTCATTGATGTCGATCAATGTGACCCAGTATTCGCCGTTGTGTGCCGGAGTAGACCGCAGATGTGCCCAGAACAGGGAACCGTCGGACCGTACCATGCGCATCTCCCAGACCTGTACTTGATTGGCCTCAAAGACCTTTTCCCGGTGCAGATAATAGAGATCCTGATCTTCCCGGAAAATAAAGGCGGATATCGGCTTCCCGAGCAGATCGCTTCGTACCACACCAAGCATGGTGGCGGCCGCGAGATTGACCTTATGAATCAGCCCCTTATCGTTGAGGGTCAGGTAGCCGACCGGCGCCAGATCATACAGGGCAAAGTAACGGGCCCGCGAAGCCGCCAGCTCATGCTGGGTACGGCGAAGCTCCTCGTTTTGCATCTCCAGCTCAATCTGATGCACGCGCAACTCGTGAAACAGCAGTCGCGCATCATCAAGCGACAACGTTTTCAAAGACGTTTCCTCATCAAGGAGTGCTTTTTCTTCGGCCAGCTTGCGAAGATTTTGGTATCCTTCTGTATTTCTATCCATCATGATCGTAGTTACTCCGCCTACCTGCCATACCCTTTTAGATGCATTACTCACCCCTTCACCCTGCATCGGTAAGTGGGAGGGCGGTGGTGGGATTTGCCTCTACAGTTCTATTCTGAATTCAGCACCGCCATCAACATTGCTCGCAGTCAGACGGCCATTCATGTTTTTTTCAATGATCATTTTAGACATGTACAAGCCGATCCCGGCTCCTTTGCCTTGCTCTCTGGTAGAGAAGTACGGATCGAATATTTTGGGCAGAATATCCTCTCTTATACCTCCACCGTTGTCGAGAATTGTGACTATCGAACGCCCGTTTTCCTCGGAAATGCGCATGCTGATCAGCGGCTGAAGCGTCTGCGATTCCAGCAGCGCATCCTTGGCATTGATAATGATGTTGAGCAGTGCCTGCGCGTACTCATTCGGGTAGCCAACAGCATGTATATCCGCTTGCTCGTCACAGGCCGCCTTGATACCTTTGCTTCTCAGTGACGGCAGCACAAAATTGAGTGACCGGGAGACTGCATCGTTGACGGAGAAGGAACGCAGTTCCTTCTCCTGACTGAAAAAGTTACGGAAGTCATCAATGGTGTCGGAAATCTGCTGAAGGATCTTCATGGTTTCGGCAATATCAGAGTCCAGCTCTTCCACCGAAAGATCGTTTGCCTTAAAGGCAAGTTGCAGGCTCTGCACAATCAACCCGATATTGTTGAGCGGTTGACGCCACTGGTGCGCAAGATTGCTGATCATTTCACCCATGGTAGTCAAGCGGCTCTGCATAATAAGAATATCATCTTTTTTGCGCAGCTCGGCGACCGCTTTGGCTATACGGGATTCAAGGGTACCGTTTAACTCTTCGAGTTGTTTTTGTTGATCCGCCAACAGTTTCTCATGTCGCTTTTTCTCGGTGATATCCCGTGCGACATGAACACATGCCGTTACCTGACCCTCAGCATTTAATATCGGAGACATGGTTACTTCAAAAGTTCCATTAAGTTTTTCTATGTCAAATTCCGATGTTTGAGGCTTCCCGCATTCCAATAACTTTGCATGCATGCAAACATCAGGAGTGGATGTTGTGCAATGCATCACCTCAAAACATTTACAACCTACCAGTTCAGTAGAGCTAATGCCGCAACGCTCTGCCATGGCACGGTTGACACGGACGATGCAATTATTGGCATCAGTGATGAAAATCAGATCGGAGACAGCATCAAAGGTATAGCCCCACTCCTGCTTTGCGCTGATAACAGTCTCTTGTTCATCCATGGAGACATCGTGCTTTTCAGTCTGCATGCCAGGTTCCTTTCGTCCACAAAATATGGATCGATTTTTTACTCCGGAAACTCTGTAAGCTTACCATAATCCTGTTCATTGTCTGCCGGACTATTTCCCCTCATACTGTCCACATATGCCTTCGTCAGTGGAAGTTCCCGTTCCAGAGAAATTACCAGTTCCCTGACAGCGTTGTGATCGTCACGGGTTGCATTTTCCTGAAGAGCTGTACAGATTTCGGAAAGCTTCAGCAGCCCCAGATTTCGGCTCCCACCCAGAAGAAAATGTGCTGTTTCATATATTTCCAAAAAATTTTTCTCTTCAATTGCCATATACAGTGCCGGAATCTGTTTTTCAATATTTTTGAAAAACGGCTCAACAACCGCCGGAACAAAATCTTTCCCTGCTTTTTCAAACATCTTCTGCAGCTTACATAATCGCCCCTCATCAAACGCAAAATCTGAGACAGCTTCATGCCAGTTTTCTTCAGAATGAGGCAGTGATGGCCGAGGAGATGTTTTCCGAAGCGAAGTTGCCCAACGCATCACAATCTCTTGCAGTTTTCCGGATCGAATCGGTTTGCTCAGATACTCATCCATCCCGGCTGCAAGGCACTTTTCACGAAATCCCTTGATGGCATTTGCCGTGAGGGCAACAATAATGGTGTGCTTTTGATCACCCTCCAGCCACCGTATCTCGTCGGTTGCTTCAAAACCATTCATATCCGGCATGTTGCAGTCCATAAATACAATATCGTAGCGGTGCCGGCCAACCATGGCAACAGCATCCCTTCCGCATGAAACCACATCCACCGTGCAACCGATGAGCTGTAGCATGGTTGTGGCAACAATCCGGCTTGACGGATCGTCTTCAGCCACAAGGACACGCATATGGCTGAATGTTTCCGGAGAGATGTTTTCTCCCGAGTCAGCCATTATCGCATCGTTCACATCATTCCTGCCGGGCAATTCCCGGCATGTCGCGGGCGGTAATGCCAGGGTAAACCAGAACGTGGAGCCATTGCCCTCACTGCTTTTCACGCCGATGGTTCCGCCCATAATTTCGACCAGACTCTTGCAGATAGCCAGCCCGAGGCCGGTGCCACCATGCGGACGATGCCGAAGAGAATCTACCTGATAAAACTTCTGGAACAACAGGGGAAGCGCCTCCTCCGGAATACCGCTGCCAGTATCGGTGACCTTGATCCTGAGAGATGTTTCCCTTTCGCTGGTGCCGAGACATTCAACGTCGATAATTATATGACCATGATCGGTAAATTTGACTGCGTTCCCGGCAAGATTTACCAGCACTTGCCTGATACGCCCCGCATCTCCGATCAGGCGCGTCTGTATCTCGGGCGCGCACCTGATAACGAGCGCTACATTCTTGGCAACCGCTTTCGGAGCCAGAAGTTCACCCACACTCTCGCATACCGCGCGCAAATCAAAGGGCTCCTCTTTGACTTCAATTTTTCCAGACTCGACCTTGGAAAAATCGAGGATATCATTGATAATATCGAGCAATTTGGTTGCCGAATCAAGTATGCCATTGGCAAAGACTGACTGCTGCTCGGATAACCCGGTTTGCAGCAGCAGGTCGGACATACCGATGACACTGTTCATGGGAGTACGGATTTCATGGCTCATGGTAGCCAGAAAGTCGCTTTTTGCCTGATTGGCGGTTTCGGCACGATTGTGAGCGGCAAGGAGTTCTTGAGATTGCCGCACTATCAGTTCTTGTGAAGCTTTGAGTTCGTTCATATGCTGTAATATTTTTTCATCTGCCAGCTTACGCTCGGTGATATCGCGCACGATAACAAGGACTTCGTCCACGCCGCTCCGAACCGCACGTAACTCAAGATAGCGCGGTACATTTTGTACCGAAAAATCGACATACAGTTGCAGATCGTCTGATTGAAGACTTTGGCAGATGTCGTGGCAGGCGGCGTCATCCGCTCCGGGTGACAACACCTCGGTAATTTTTTTTCCGACCGCATCTTCCGGAATAAAAGAAAAGTCCGAGGAGTCCGGCTTCTGGCAATAAAGAATAGTGCCGTCATTACGACAACGTAGGATAAGGTCGGGAATTGCCCTCAACAGAACAAGCGTTTTCAACTCGCTCTGCAGAAGCTCCTTTTCCATCTGTGTCCTGATACGTTCCTGGGTCTGCTTGTAAATGGCCATCTCGACACAATGCTTGAGATGGTTGAGATTGACCGGCTTTTCAAGAAAAGCAAACGAGTTTGACATCTTGGTGCGGGTAAAAGTCGCGTCATCACCATGCGCCGTGAGAAAGATAATCGGTATGTCCAGCTCAGTGCAAATCCGGTTGGCTGCCGTGATTCCGTCCATAGTGCCCTGCAGCGACACATCCATCAGAATCAGATCGGGAAGCATGGTTGAGGCCGTCCTAATGGCTTCAGCGCCGTTATCAACGATAGCAATGACATCATACTCAAGACGAACCAGTGACTTACCGAGCTTTTGAGCGGTTGCGGTTTCATCCTCAACAATCATGATCCGATATTTTTCTGTCAACGTATGGTTTCTCCATACCGCGAAACGAACCCCACGGAGGCTCTCATTTTAGTCGGAATGTTGCGTTACAATCGTCAAGTGCCTTCAACACCAGTTGTTCCTAAACGCTTGCTGAGAGTTTGTCTGGCCATACCGAGCAACAATGCCGCGGATCTCTGGTTACCATTAGTCAGGCTCATGGCGGATGAAGTCAGATATTCTTCCATCTCTTTTATGGTAGGGAAACGTCCAAAATAGGCATACAAGGCATCATCCAACGCATTATTCGGAACCAAAAACTCCGTATTAGGCATCTTGCCGTCATTAGCGGCTAGACCTGCAAAACAGTCGAGTGTCAGTAAACCGGAGCTATGACGAGCAACTGCGTCAGAAACCATGGCAAAGAGCTCGCGGACGTTTCCCTCATAATTATAGGTAGAAAGAAGAGCCACGACTTCCCGAGAAGGTGTTGGCCTGACTTTGTTGAGTGTCCTGGATGCTTTTATTAAAAAATGATCCAGCAACGTTGGAATATCTTCGCGACGTTCCCGGAGTGGAGGAATATGAATGTGGTGGGCACACAACCGATAATAGAGATCCTTGCGGAATTTTTTAGAGGCTATAAGAGCGGAAAGATCATGATTGGTGGCAACAATCACGCGGGCATCGGTTTTTTTCAGAACATCGGAACCAACGGGGTAGAATTCATTTTCTTGAATAAGCCGCAAAAGCTTGATTTGGGAAGTCTCGTTCAAGTCACCGATTTCATCAAGAAACAGGGTACCACCGGCAGCAGTGCAGATAAGACCGTCACGAGACTGGTCCGCACCGGTAAATGCCCCTTTTTTATGGCCGAACAGCGTGTCGGAAAACATGTTGTCATCAAGTCCGGCAACATTGACAGTGACAAATGCCCCTTTCCTGGCGCTGAGTTCTCCAATTGCCCGTGCAATTAACTCCTTGCCGACACCGGTTTCACCTGTTACCAATATCGGCTGGTCTGATTGCGCTATAAGCTCGATATACTGAAATATGGAGCGCATTTTCTTGCTGGTCGTGACAATCGCATCGAATGCCGCGGAATGCTTTAAATGATCGTTGAGCAGACAATCACGCAATGAGCGGTTTTCCTTGGACAACTCATTGACGTGAAGTGCATTTTCGACACTCAATACCAGTCGCTCGATTTCCACCGGCTTTGTGAGATAATCGACAGCGCCTGCTTTTATGCATGTTACAGCGGTTTCAATATCATCGGATGAAGTCATTACGATAACAGGGAGATGCGGAAAATCACGGGTCAAGACCGGAAGAAGTTCCTTCCCCGATACATGCGGCATCATCAGATCAAGAATGACGATTGATACGGGGTTGCTTTCAAGAAACTGTACGGCTTTTCTGCTGTCGGAAAGAGTCAGGACATTCTTGACCCCTTCGCTCTCCAGAGCGGTACCATGTATTTCAAGCACGACAGGATCGTCGTCTATCAACAACAATGGTAATTTTGTACGTATTTTGGAGTTCATTGATGCACTTTTCCCATGCTGCATTCTGCTTTCGTCACAGAGCAGATTCGATGTATTTCAAACGGTTACTAATGGTTTGGCGTGTGACCCCCAGCATTGAAGCGGCGACGGCATAGTTACCTTCGGAAAGCTTCAAGGCCTCCATGATCAGATAATCTTCGATTTCGCGAAAAGTGGGGAGGCGGCCAAAAAGAGTATATATCCCTGTGGTCGTTGTGGTGGGCGCTGCGGAAATGCCGGAAAAATCATCGAGAGTCATCATCCCTTCATTATGTCGGGCAATGGCGTCGCTGACTCTGGATTGCAATTCCCTGACATTGCCGGGAAAATCATATTCGGAAAGCGCTGTAATGAGTTCAGGGGAAACGGCAGGAATGCTCCTGCCAAAGTGGCGCGCAGCCTCTTCAATAAAGTTTTCCAACAGGAGAGGTATGTCTTCCCTTCGCTCCCGAAGCGCAGGAATGTGGATCTTATGGGTGCAGAGCCGGAAATAAAGATCACGGCGGAAGCGCCCCTCCTTGATACGCTCCTGAAGGTTTACATTTGTTGCCATAACAATCCGTGTGGAACTTGTCTTGACCAGATCGGAACCGACCGGGTAATACTCACTCTCCTGCAGAAGCCGCAGAAGTTTCACCTGTGACAACTCGTTCAAGTCTCCAATTTCATCCAGAAACAGTGTACCCGTTGCTGCCTTGTTGACCAATCCCTCGCGGCACTGTTCCGCTCCGGTAAAGGCACCCTTCTTATGACCGAAAAGTGTGTCGGAAAACATGGCGTCGTCAAGTCCGGCAACATTAATACAGACAAACTGCCCTCTCACTCTGCTTACCCGATGGATCGCGCGGGCAAACAACTCCTTGCCGACGCCGGTTTCTCCCGTAATCAATACCGGTTGCGGCGAGCGGGCCACAACTTCGATATACTGAAAAAGAGAACGCATCTTCTTGCTGGCAGTCTTGATCTCGGCAAACAACTCGGCATGTTCAAGCCTGTCGTTGAGCAGAGACTCCTTCATGGGAATGGCTTTCCTCAGGAGATAATTAGAATTCAGAGCATGTTCAACCGCCGTGACCAGACGACCGGTTTCACCAGATCTGACGACATAATCAACGGCGCCGGACTTCATGCAGTTGACCGCAATTTCCACATCACGGATCTCAGTTTCCACAACAACCGGAATAGCGGGATAATCCCTGCTGATTCGTGCCAGAAGACCTGTTTTGTCCATGGCGCAAGACATGTTGAGAACAATCAGGGAGACGTTATTCTGTTCGAGAAAGGAATGAATAGCGCGGCTATCCTCAAGCACAAAGACATGGCCAATACCGGCATTCAGAAGCAGCAACCGCGTATTCTCCAACATGTGCGGGTCGTCTCCGGCAAGCAAAACCGTACCTGTCCCATCAGGAGATACTTCAGCCATAAGCCATCCTCATCGATAGTATTTCGATTCATACGATTTGGCGCGAACCGCGCTGACGAAACGAAAGCCAACAGACAGCTTTCTAAAGTTTTTCTTATAACCAGCTTATTTGTATCGCATCAGATTGGATTGTCAAGCGGACGTAAGTTTTTCTTTAAAAATCAGGCAGACAACGGCAGAGCAGAAAATAAGCCGTGAAAACGGCCATGGCGAGGATTGCAAGAGCGGTAAACGATCAGACATAATACTTAATAACTTCGAATAGTCGGGACATATATTGTTACGTCGCTTCGGTTTCTCCATGCCGATGACTCCGTGCGAGGATCTCGGCCGCCAGATCGAGGTTGGTTTCAGGAGGTAGAGTGGGGCCAAGCAGCCGGGCCTGACCTGCCCGGTTAAGCAGGCGGTCATCATAGCCGGCTCCGGGACAGAGTCGGCGCAATTCGTTTATCAGGTGGGCAAAATTCAACTCCCGGGACAGCTTCATGGCTGCACCGAACCCATCGTACGTCATGCCGTTCTGGCTGAAGACAATTGTCGGCCGCTTGCCGGAATAGAGATACAGGACCTTCCCCCGCTCTTCGGCGGTAATATCTTCCTGATGTTCGACCTTACTGGTCATCGGAATACCCCCGGAAAGAAGGGTCTTGCCAATGCTGAACGTGCGCTCGGTAACAGTTCTTGTCTCGGAAGTCCCGACGATGCTCGTACCCGGCAAAAAAAGGTCGATTTCCTCGTAGGGGATCTCTTCCTGTTGCCCGCTGCTTGCCTCAACAAGCAGCGACCATTTGTTACACTGAAAACGTCGCACTACAAACTGGCCGGCTCTAGCGCGAATCGCCACGGCATCGACAATCAACGTCGCGAATCCGATCTGGTCCAGTTTCTTCGCCAATGCCAGTGCCATCTCTTTATCAGCGAAGCTGGCAACCACCGCGGGCCCGGTGCCAATCATGCGAGGCCGTGCTTCGAAAGCAGTTATGCCAAGGACGGCTGCAAGAGCTTGAATCAGCTCGGGAGATACTTCTTTCCACCTGTTGATAGCAACGACATGCATGGAACCCTCCGTAACCAAAACTTCCTATCTTCTTTTACCGGTGATTGCCGGTCTGATAGCAGGTTGCAGTTCAATATTTACGGCCAGACACAATCCTGGCCAGCTTAAGAAGCTGCGAGTTGATAACGATTTTTGCGTGCCGTGCCGCATCGAGGTTGATTTCGAAGCGAACCTTGCGATCCTGCTCAATGAAACCGATGATGCCGCCATTTGCCGCAAAATTTTCCATGTCACTGACCGTAAGAATTGATCTTTTCTGCGCCATCTGCAGGTAAGCAGTCAGATGACTGGTTTCGGAACCGTGAATGAACAGCAGGTTGCAGCCGATGGCATTCACCGGTTCCCTTACCTGCCTGACAACAATCATGCGGTCTTTGTAGCGCTTCCCCTGAAGGCGGTAAAGTGACTGGTTTGCAGGTTTTTCTCCCGCAATGCACACGCTTAATGTCCGTGCATTGTCAAGCGATTCAGCCGGCCATTCGATGAAGTTGGTAAAATTGTACAACATGCCGGATTTGATTTCATACTCTCCCAGTTCAGCAGCGACGGCAGTGACCGACAGCGTGAATGCAAGTATCACCATCAGAATGAATGAAATGAATATGCCGGTACCTTTCATTCGCATCAGAACCTGTAGGTCAACTTTAAGCGGAAATTTATGCCATCTTGCCGGATAGTATCCTGAAGATGCTCTCCTCCGCCGGGATCACCATAGGAAGTATCAAACAGGTTGTAGATGCTGGCTGACGCGTCCATCCCCTTGACCAGGTCGTGACAGAACAGAGTGACATTGGCAAACACGACGTCCTTGGTCCAGTTGCCGGCCAGCGTCTGTCTCGGGCTTGTATAGTGCAATTCCGGAGAAAGAAAAAGTACCGGATTCAACAGTGGAATACTGACATTGGCCTTGACAAGGTTCCGGGGTGAGTTGTAAAGACGTGTCCCGCTGCCTGCGAGGGTTGCCTCCTGCAGGGCATAACTGATCTTTCCCTGAAGACCGCTTTCCCATTTACTCTGCAATGACAGCTCGATACCTGTCGCATCGATCTTCTCCACGTTACGGAACACAATCAGGCCGTTTAACGGCTCCGTTGTCTGAGAAATGAGGTTGTCGATGCGTGAATGATATGCTGAAACGGACGTATTGTAGGCCGTGCCGTAGTACTGCTCCCAGACAGCCTCGTAGGTGCGGATTTTCTCGGGTTTCAGATTTGGGTTTGCTATGGAGGTAGTGCCGCCGTCGTTGTAATACCGCTCATACATGTTAGGTGCGCGAAAAGCCTCTCCATAGATGAGTTTGAATGTCGTAGTCGATACTGGTTGGTAGATCAGCGATGCACGAGGGTTGATTGAGTCGAACCGGTCGTAATAGTCATAGCGTATTCCCGCACTCAGCAGCAGGGGCTGGAATATGCGGTATTCATCCTGAACGAAAAGTCCCCAGTTTGTTGCGTGATGGTTATCGTCCAGAAAACCTTGATAGGGGCTCACATCAAAATTTGACTGCGCCATTGCCAGATTGCCCTTGAACTCCCCACCGAAACTGAGGTGGTGATCCTGCAGCGGGGAGAACGAGGCAAAAGCCTCCGCTCCCCACCAGCGCCCGTTGGCCATGTCCTGGTTGACGACATAGGGCAATCCGCCAGACTTGTCGTAGGTATATTTCCCCTCATAGACATAGGCGTCGTAAAACACGCGGGCAAATATCGAGCCTGTATCCCCGATGGTTCGCCGATAGGAGAGATCGACGTAGCCCCGGTCATCCGAAGTGTAATTCGGCTTGGAATTAAAGACCGTACCGTATGACCCGGTTGGTATCCCCTTTTCGCGGGTCTGGTAGAGACCTGACAGGGTAACGTCTCCAAGGGAAAAACGGGAGTAAAATGATTTGGCGGTGTCGTAATCATTGTTGGCATACACAGGTCCATTCGGATCTTGGGAGTACTCGGGATAATATATATTTCGCTGGCCATTACCATACGAAAGAGACCCGGACAGCAGCAGTTCCAACCCGGAGTCGTACCGCGCACCGTAGCTCCCCCTCCCCTTCCATGTTTCATCGCCCTCGGCAGACACAGAGAGCTCGCGAGCCACATCAGGGGCTTTACGGGTAAAAATATTTACCATGCCGAAGAACGCATTGCTTCCATACAGCGACGAGCCGGGTCCGCGGGTAAATTCAATATGATCTATCAGGTCAATATCCAGGGGGAATTCAGTTCCGATAGTCGCAGAATCATAAATATTGTCATTCAAACGATGGCCGTCAATCAACAGCAGCACTCGACTATTGTAATCTCCCGGCCTGCTGAAGCCCCTGACTCCGAGATAGTTGTAGTTGCGGTCATAGGAGACGTACAGACCGGGGATTGAACGCATGATGTCGGCAAGGGTACGATACCCGTACTTCCTGATTTCGTCGGAGGTTATCACCGTAACCGAGGCTGGAGCTTCCGTGACGCGCTGTTCGTGACGGGAGGCGGAAACAACCGTTGCGATCCGCATGTCCATTAACTCTTCAAGAGATAACTGTGTGCTGTCAATGACAGGATCATCGGCCTGTCCGGCATTGGGCAGCCCTACAACCAGCGCCTGAGCGAGGAGAATAATTACCAACGCATGACCGGCAGTTCTATAGCTGTCCATATCCCCCCTTTTGCTCACAGGTCTTTTCATGCGCTCTCCGGTATAACGAATCATTCGCCGTAAAGAATTACGTGATGAACCAGGGTACAGAGGTCATTGACATTGAACGGCTTGGCCAGCACCCCTCTGAATCCGTATGACTTGAAATCAGACAGGATGGACCCTTGCGCATACCCGCTCGCGGCAACGGCTTTTGCATCAGGATCTGTTTCGAGCAGCTTCTTGATGGCTTCAACGCCCCCCATTCCCCCTGGAATGGTCAGGTCCATAATCACCAGGTCATACGGTTCACCTGACTGCCGAGCGGTTTGATACATGGCCAATGCTTCCGCACCGTCTGGTGCATAACTGACATGATAGCCGGCATTGGTGAGGGCTTCTCCCATAGCCTCCCGGACAAACTCGTCATCATCCATGACAAGTATCCTGCCGGAACCGCTGATCTCGGGTTCCACCGGACTTTGATCTTCAGGCAGTTCGCTGAGAGAAGCAGGAAGGTAGACGTGGAACGTGGTTCCTGCACCCGGTTCGGATTCCACCGTAATCAGACCGTTGTGCTTGTTGACAATGGAATAACTCGTGGCAAGTCCAAGGCCGCTTCCCGATGCCTTGGTAGTGAAATACGGGGTGAATATCTTGGACATCTGCTCCTTTGAAATACCGATGCCGCTGTCCTTGACCGAGATTTTAACGTATCTGCCTGGCGCCAGTTTCAAGCGGAAGCTGGAGTCAACCACCACGTTCTCCGTGCTTATCAGCACCGTACCGCCATCCGGCATGGCCTGGTCGGCATTTATGGCCAGGTTGTAAATAACCTGGCTGATCTGCCCCTCATCGACCTCCACCGACCACAGGTCGTCACAAATCACAAAACTGCAGCGTGATTTTGATCCGCGCAGTACAAAACGAGCAGAATCACCGATCAGGTCGGCAATGGAGGTAACTTTGGTTACCGGCGCGCCCCCCTTGGAAAATGTAAGCAGTTGCTGTGTCAGATCCCGTGCCCTGTCACAGGCGTTCTCAATTGTCTCAAGCCGTGCATACGCCTTGCCGTCAGGAGGAGAGTACTTTTTTGCCAAGCCTGTGCTCATGAGAATGGCTGCAAGCAGGTTGTTAAAATCATGGGCGATGCCGCCGGCAAGAATCCCGAGTGATTCGAGTTGCCTGGTCCTGAAAAGCTCTTCCTCTATCCGGGCGTTTTCCTCAATTTGAATTTTCAGGGTATCGTTTGATGTTTTCAGTTCTGCCGTCCTGATGGACACCTGCTGTTCAAGCTCCTCGCGGTACCGGTCAAGCCGTGCGTCCCTTTCCTGTACCTGCTCCAGCATTTCGTTAAATCCGCTGATCAGAATGCCGATCTCGCTGGAACCCTCTCCGTGCGCCCGTATCGAATAATCTTTTTCCTGCGAAATACTTTTGGCCGTTTCAGCAAGGTCAAGAAGCGGATCCGATATCGCCTTCCTCAGCCACGAAGACATGGCAAATACCAGCCCGGACCCCATCAATACAAGGATAACCGCGATAGTGGCATACCCTGTTCGCCTGGAATGCAATGCCTCCAGGTCATACTCCAGATGCACCGTGCCAATCGTATTGTTGTTAAGCCGGATTTGTTTAAAGATGGATAAATAGTTGTCACTAAAAAAACACCCCTCTCCTCTCAGTGGCGGATAAACGGGAGGAGGCTTAATGTTTTTGCGTGTATAACCGGCAAAGACATCACCGGCAGCGGTGTAGATACAGCCCGATATGACATGGGGATTGACGGAGAGTACGGCAAGGTTGTCCGCAGCGGATTTCTGATCATTAAACAGGAGCGCAGCACTGTTGTTGGCACCGATTACCTGCGACAGCATGGTAATCTCCTGAACCATGGCTTTTTTTAACGTAATTTCATCAAAGGCAAAAAATACCAGGCCAACAATCAAGAGCGCCAACGTGCTGGGAAGGATCGCTATCAACGTCAGTTTCTGCTTGATTGAAACTGGTCTTAAGGTTCGCATGCAACTGCTCCGGAGATGCGTTAAAAACCTGTTGAATATAACAGGATATCATTGAAGTAATCACACCCTGTGTGTTGATGGAAATTCGGCCCCTGAGTAGATCAGACATCATAGGCAGGCAATCATAACACTCCGAAATAACTCAGTCAATTTATATAAAGGGAAAGAATATCGGATTAGTCGAAATCAAAAAAGATTTGTTTTAGTGGATAGGCCCGTGAGACGAGAAGAAAAAACACGTAATCATCCGGTCAGGAGATCCGGCGACAGCCCGGTCCGCTCAGGCTGCTGCGGCCGGAGTTGCCCGCTTCCAGCTGAATCTGAGTGCCTATGCGCTCCTTGAGCGCCGGAACATGCGAGATGATGCCGATCAGTTTTCCGTCCTGCTGCAGGCCGGAGAGGGTTTCAAGGGCCGTTTCCAGGGCATCCTCGTCAAGAGTGCCGAAGCCTTCGTCAAGAAACAGGGAATCGACACGCACGTTGCGGCTTGCCATACTGGAAAGCCCGAGAGAGAGGGCAAGGCTGGCGATGAAACTCTCACCGCCGGACAGGTTCTTGGTGGAGCGGATCTCACCGGCCTGGTAGTTGTCGATGACGTTCAACTCCAGCGGTTCAGAATTGTCGCGCACCAGGATATAGCGATCACTCATCTTCCGCAGCTGGCGGTTGGCATGGGCAACCATCAGCTCGAAGGTCAACCCCTGAGCAAAATTGCGGAATTTCTTGCCGTCGCCGGAACCGATAAGACTGTGCAGCCGCTCCCACCGGTCACACTCAAGCCTCTGTAAATCAATTGCCTTAAGCCGCATCTGAAAGCGCTGCTGCTGATCGGCATGTTGCTGAAGTTTTTGTTCCAGAGCCCCTACTCCCTTCTGCAGTTCACTCAACTGTCCGGTAACGGCGGCGTTTTCCTCCAGGAGCTGATCCAGAGGCTTGTCGGTCAGATTTTTATTCAGCTCACCAGCCAAACCCTCGGTACGGTCCAGGTGACGAGCCTCAAGAGCGGTCTCATCCTTGGATAAAGAGTCAGCCATCTGAGTAAGGGCATCGAAGCGTTCCTGTGGCAGGCAGGCCTGTAAAAAAGCGGCTTCATCGGCAAAACCGGCTTCATCAAGACGTTGACGAATGGCCGCCTCAAGTTCGGATAGCTGTTCACCTCTCCGGGAAACGGAAAGCGTCAGACGCTCAATCTCTCCTTTCAATCCGCCAAGCTCACCCTGAAGGCGATGTTGCTCCTGCACCGCAGTCTCGCGCAGATCACCGGCCTGTTTGAGCGCATCGGACAGACGTTTCTCCTCAACATCCGGGCTGCGCTCTCCATACTGTTCCAGACGCTGTTCAACCAGGGTTTCCCGTTGCGCGCTTCTCTCCCGCAGCTGCTGTTCCTTGTCAAAAAGCGTCTTTTCAGATTCCGCCAGCAGAGCCCGCAGCTTATCCCGTTCCGCAGCCGCATCGGCACGCGCTTTCTCCAACCGTTCTCTGTCCTGTTGCCTTTCAACATACGCTGTACGGCGAACGATCAAGGTTGCCAGCAGTTCATCCGCCTTGTCAGGTGTCAACTCCGGACAGCCAAACCGGGCAACCGCACTTTCGACTTCGGCCAGCACTTTCTCAAGATCGTTGTGAAGTGCAGATAACTCAACCTCCAGACGCACTCGTTCCGACAGCACATTTTCCAGCTTCAAGCGTGCCGCCAGTCTCGACCTGTCATGCTCCGAAAGCTCGTCCTTGAGCCTGGCGAGCAGAGCTTGCGCACCCCGTTCCTCGTGCTCTTTCCGCTCGGCTGCCAGAATGATACCGCGACGACCGGCCAATTCCTCCCGGCATGAATCGGACTCCTGCCTGATAACCTCCGACCAGACCGAGCCAGCGGCATTCACACCCAATTCAACGAAAGCATTTGCGCAGAAGGTCTCATCGCGCGACTGCTGCTCCCGAAGTTCGTTCTGTTCCAGACCTGACTGCTGCAGATCCTTGCCAACAGCCACCAGATCCTGCTTGATCTGCGACAGCTGTTCCCGCACCTGCTTCGCTCTGCCTAGAGCCTGCTCCAACTCCTGCTGTGCCTCGTCCAGCTGTGGAATATTCCCGGCGGCATAGGGGTGTTCCACTGCTCCGCAGAGCGGGCATGGCGCCCCGTCTACAAGCTGCCTCCGTTCATCCTCCAGGCTGCGCACCCGGTTGAGCAGGACTATGTTATCCTGCAACTGGCGGGCAACCTGTTCACACAGCAGAGATTCTCCGACTGCCGTTCCCTCCTGCCCTGCCAACGTTTGCTGCCTATGCCCAAGTGATT
>Ga0172380_10001600_pt1 | contig 38561 bp, 41 predicted proteins | sample Leawe162metaG_FD_119747 | JGI IMG/M metagenome (GOLD analysis project Ga0172380, IMG submission 119747) | Leachate microbial communities from a municipal landfill in Southern Ontario, Canada - Leachate well 162 metaG | ecosystem: Engineered > Solid waste > Landfill > Unclassified | place...
TGAAAGGCTGCCCGAGGTCTGGCTATAGCTGGGCTGCGGCGAAGAAGTGTCGTTGCGGCTGTGCGATACATTGGCTGTCAGGCTGGGCAGAAAGGCGCTCTGCGCAATGCCGACCTGGGCGGCCTGGGCGCGTGCATTGATCCAGGCCAGTCGTGTTTGCGGATTGTTGCAGAGCGCCTGCTCAACGACATCGGTCAGCGTCAGCGCGCTGACAATCGGAACTTTCTGGCAGGGCAGCCGCAGCGGACGGTTTTGGCTGTCTGCAGGGCCAGCCGCAGCAAGTCCCAATGTGTCGAAGGGATCGGCCGCAGTCGCGTCAGCGGCCCAGCACACCCACATAATGCTGATAACATACGCACACAGCGCATGGACCGCAACGGCATTTCTTGTCAAACTATTGGGCATCGAACAGAACGAAAAAGATCAATGGATTCAGCGAATAGCATATCACCTATAATCGGGACTACTTTCAGTCGATCCATCTTAATATCGTAACAAATTATATTTGGAGGCCATTCCAGCCGGGATGGAACCGTCCTGATCCAGGATACGACAATGGAATTATTACTCTGGCGTCATGCCGAAGCAGTCGATGGCGACGTAGGCCGCCCCGACCAAGAACGTCGCCTGACCGCGCGCGGCGAGAAGCAGGCGCGCCACATTGCCGGCTGGCTGCGGCAGCATTATCAGAAGCCACTGCAGATTCTGGTCAGTCCGGCCGTGCGCTGCCAGCAGACTGCGCACACCCTGGCGTTGCCGTTCGACATCGAGGCACGGCTCGGTACTTCCGCCACGGCGGAAGATCTGCTCGACGCCGCCAACTGGCCCAATGGCAAAGGCTCACGCGATGGCGGCGTATTGCTGATCGGTCACCAACCGACGCTGGGGCAACTAGCCGCCCTGCTGCTCTCCGGCCGGGAAGACGACTGGTCCTTCAAGAAGGGGGCACTGTGGTGGTTCTCCAGTCGCAATCGCGAGGGCGAATCGCAGGCTGTGCTCAAGGCGGTGATCAGCCCCGAGCTTTTCTAGTGCCCGCCTTTGTTTCTGGGGTGCTAGTGCCCGCCTTTGATTCTAGGGTATCAGTCGGGTTAAAATCACACCTAGTTCATTTTCATAATTGGAAAAAGAATGAAAGCATTGATTTGCGGTGTCAGCGGCCAGGATGGCTGCTACTTGGCACGACTGTTGCTCGAACAAGGATACGAAGTCATCGGCACTTCGCGCGATGCCATGGTGGCCTCATTTTCCACTTTGGAGCGCCTCGGCATCCGCGATCAGATCGACACCGTGTCAATGGCGGTCAACGACTTTCGCAGCGTTCTGAGTACGCTCGAGCGTCACCAGCCCGATGAAATCTACAATCTGTCCGGTCAGAGTTCCGTCGGCCTATCTTTTGATCAGCCACTGGAGACCATGGAAAGTATCGCAGGTGGTACCTTGAACCTGCTCGAAGCCATTCGTACCGTGGGTCGATCAATTCGTTTTTACAGTGCTGGATCGAGCGAGTGTTATGGGGATACGCCAAGTCCTGCTACTGAGGAAACGCCCTTCCACCCCCGCAGCCCTTACGCTGTTGCCAAGGCCTCAGCGCATTGGCTCGTACGCAATTATCGGGAAGCCTACAATCTCTTCGCCTGCACCGGCATCCTCTTCAACCACGAATCGCCGTTGCGGCAAAGCCGCTTTGTGACACAGAAGATTGTCTCCGCCGCCAGTCAGATCGCCTCAGGCAAAGTGCAGAAATTGAAGTTAGGCAACATCCATATCCAACGTGACTGGGGCTGGGCGCCTGATTATGCCGAAGCCATGTGGCGCATGCTTTGCGTTGACAAGGCTGATGACTACGTCATTGCGACTGGCCGCACTGAATCGCTCGAATATTTCATCAGCAAGGTTTTCGAAAATTTCTCATTGGACTGGCAAGAGTACGTCATCACAGACAGAAGCCTGTTCCGGCCTGCCGACATCCTTTGTAGTCGGGCAGACCCGACCCGGGCGAAGCAGGAATTGGGTTGGCAACCCAAGATGGACATAGACGAGGTCATCGCCCGCATGTGCGATGCCGCACGTGCAACAAGCCCGGTAAGCATCGAAACAAAATCATCCAGGGTGAAGAGCAACCAGGCCTGATTCACCGGATTCCGACAGCCAGCCGTTGATTCGGTTGATTTCCGCTTCGTTCAAAGAACCTGCCAATCCCTGTAAACGCACGCGGGCCATCAGATACAGATAGCGGGCCTGGGCCAGATCGCGCCGCACATTCATGCGCTGCTGCTGGGCGTTGAGGATGTCGATCTGAGTTCGGGTGCCGGCCTGATAGCCTTTTTGATTCGAGAACACTGCCTGATCCGAGGATCGCTCTGCCTGTTCGAGCGCCTTGACCTTGAACACGCCTTCGGCAACGTTCTGGAACTCCTTGCGGATCTGCATATCGATCTCGCGCCGCTTGGCCTCGTATTGCTGCTGGTACTTGTCGAGATTGGCGAGTGCCTGACGCACACTGGCATTGCTATAGCCACCAGCAAAAATCGGAATATTGACCTGCACGCCGACCGTGGTCGTCAGGTAGAGTTGGTGTATGGTGGTGTCATTGGCACTGTTGTTGCGGCTGCGCTGCGCGACCAGATCCACTGTCGGCATATGACCAGCCTTGGCCTTCTCGACTTCCTGCCGGGATGATTCGATATTGGCGCGCATCGCACGCAAGTCGGCATTGATTTCTTCTCCACGCGAGATCCATTCTTCCGGATCAGCCGGCATCGGCGCAACCAGTTCCATCCGAGCCGGATTCAGCAGCGCCAGGTTCTCCACCGGCTGGTTGATGATCACCTGCAACTGCCGCCGGGTATAGCCGACGTTTTGACGTGCTTCGAGTTCCTGCGCCAAAACCATGTCATGACGTGCCTGCGCATCGTCGATGTCGGTGCGCGTTCCCTGCCCTGAAGCAAACATGCGCTTTGCTCCCTGCAACTGGGCGCCATACGCTTCCTTCTGCGCCAGCACCAGCGCCAGTTGATCCTGCGCCATCAAAGCCTCGAAGTACGAACCACTCAAGCGGACCAGCAAGTCCTGCAGGCTTTTGTCCAAAGCGGCTTCGGCACTGACCACCTGCGATTGCGCCTGCTGATACTGGGCAAAAGTGTACTTGCGATAGAGCGGCTGGCGCAGGACAAGGGTGTAACTGGAACTCATGTAGTCATAGCTGTTGCTGACCACCGTTCCCAAGAAACCGGGAACGGTGCTGTTGGCATCGTTCATGTTGCGCGACAGATTGCCCGAAAGATTCGGCAGCAGTTGCGCAAAAGCCATCGGCACAGCTTCGCGGTTGGCTGCTGCTTCGGCACGTGAAGCCTGATAGGTGGCATCCTGCCGCAGCGCCAATTGATAGCTTTGCGCCAGATTCAAGGCGTAGGTTGGTGATGTCAGCATCAGCGCCAGTGCGGTTGCGCTGGCGAAGCACCGCGAATGTCTATTCCAGTGCATCATGGACTCACTCCTCTTTCATCGAAGCCGCCATGCGCTTGATCAGTGGATGCAACAGATACGTCAGAACCGTGCGCTCCCCCGTCTTGATTACCACCTCGGCCGGCATGCCAGCCTGCATTTGCCGGTTGCCGAGTTCCTTCATGCCTTCAGTTGTAATCAAAATACGCGCCAGGTAGTAGACCACGCCATTCGGTTCGCTGATCAGATCGGAGGAAACCGATTCGAGCTTGCCAATCACCACCAGTGCGGGCGAATGAGCGAAGGACGAAAAGCGCACATCAACCTCCAGTCCGGCATGCACTTTATCGATCAGATGCGGCGGTATCCTGGCCTCAAGCAGCAAGGCCTCGTTCTTCGGTACGATATCCATGAGCTTTTGTCCGGGTCCCACCACTGCGCCCACCGTCTGGACCGCAAGACCCAGTACCTGGCCTTCAGAAGGTGCCCGGATCACGGTACGCCCCAACTCCTGCGTCGCCGCCTTGTATTTCTCGGCGTCAGCCTGCACCTCACGCCGTACGTCGGAAAGTTGGCTATCGACCTCCTTGCGATATTCCTGGTTACGTTGAATCGCGCGCAGTTTCATTTCGGCGATGCTGCGCCGTCCGCGCTGAATATTGCCCTGCAGGTCGGCAATGGAGCCCATCGATTCTGCCGCCGCACGTTCGAGTTCCAATTGCTTGTTGCGCGGTGCGTAGCCCTCCCTGACCAGATCGCGCACACCCTTGAGTTCTTCCTGGATGTATTCAAGCTGACTGGTGCGCGCCTTCAATACGCCCTCGGCGCCAAGGATCGAAGCTTCCTGTCCCTGGATCGACTCCAGAATGGCATCCTGGTCGGCCTTCAAGGCCATGCGCCTCGACTGAAATAACTGAATCTGATTGTTGATGGTCTGGCGAATATAGGCATCGCTTTCCGCCTGCAACAAATCCGGATGGAATGTGATTTTGCCCTGGCCACTTTGCTCGGCCAGCAAGCGCCCTTCCATGGCGCGCAGCGTCAGATAATGCTGACGCACCGACTCATAACTGGCAAGAGACACCGCGTCGTCGATAACAACCAGGGGGTCACCTTGTTTGACCGATTGCCCCTCTTTGACCATCACCTGTTTGACGATGCCGCCGGTGAGGTGTTGCACCGTTTTGCGCTTGGTATCAATCGTCACCATGCCTTGCGTCGGCACGCCCTCATCGAGCGGCGCAAAACCAGCCCAGAGGAGAAAACCGCCGAAACCGAGACCCAGTACCCACAGACCGACACGCGCCGGTTGGGATGTGTCGGTGGGCAGAACCAGTTCGCCTTCCAATGCTGGCACCAGTGCAGTTCCTGGCTGGGCGGGTGCTGTCAGATTCTGAGTCGCCATGATCGTATTCCTGGTGGGGATGTTAAGCGGGTTGCGGAGCGGAGCTGACAGCGGTACTGCCATCACCGGGTGGTGCTGGTTTTGGTTGCAGGCCGGCAACGACTTCCTGGCGCGGGCCATAGCGTTGAATCACGCCATCAATCAGCAACAGGATGCGATCCGCGCAGCCGATGATGTTCATGCGGTGGGTAATCAGAAAGACAGTTTTCCCCTGCTGCTTCAGATCCTGGACGGCCTTGACCAAGGCTATTTCACCTACGTCGTCGAGATTGGAGTTGGGCTCGTCGAGCACGATCAAACTGGGGTCGCCGTACATCGCACGCGCCAAACCAATACGCTGGCGCTGCCCCCCAGAAAGTAAATTGCCGGCCTCGCCCATGGAAGTGTCATAGCCACGCGGGAAGCGCAGGATCATGTCATGCACGCCCGCCCGTCCCGCCGCCTGGATCACCTTTTCCGGATCAATGACACCGAAGCGGGCGATGTTCTCGGCAATCGTTCCTTCGAAGAGTTCGATATCCTGCGGTAGATAGCCGACGAAGGGGCCAAGTTCTTCGCGGTTCCAGCTCTGGATCGGCTCGCCGTCGAGCAGCACGCGCCCTTCCACGTAGGGCCAGATGCCGACGAGCGCCCGCGCAAGGGTGGATTTCCCGGAGCCGGAGGGCCCGATGATTGCGATTACTTCCCCGGCAGGAAAATCCACGCTGATCCCCTTGAGTATCGGTTGGGCACGTCCGGGGGCGGTGGCAACCAAATTTTCCAGGCGCAATTGACCTTGCGGCATATCGTGCACCAATCCTGCATCTCGCTCCGGATGCTGGCTCAGCAACGCCTCCAGGCGCAAGAATGCCTTGCGCGCCGCCAGAGTCGATTTCCAGGTGGCTACCATCAGGTCGATCGGCGCCGTGGCCCGCCCCATCAGCATGTTGGCAGCGATCATGGTGCCGGTACTGGCCAGGTCGCCTTCAATCAACAACAGTGCGCCCGCACCCAAGGTCAGGGATTGTTGCGAATACCTAAGAAATTTGCTGAACGCCTGAACCCGTGAAGCCAGATCCTGGGCGCTCTGATTAACCCCGAGATAGCGCTGATGACGAATCTGCCACAATCGGCGCAAGTCGCCGAGCATGCCCATCGATTCGATGACTTCGGAATTTTTGAGCTTGCTATGCACATAAGTATTGACATGCATGCTCGCCTCCATCGCCTTGTCGAGCGGTTCATGCGTCAGACGATGACTGATGTAGGCAAGTCCGATCAGCAACAACGAGAAAAAAACCGAAAGCAGCCCCAGCAACGGGTGCAACATGTACAAAACAAACATGTAAATTGGGGTCCACGGCGCATCCATCATGGCAAACAACCCCTGGCCGGTCATGAATTGGCGCAGGTTGGTCAAGTCGGAAAATGCCTGTGTCGGGTTGTGGCCGAGTTGCTTCAATTGCGATTCGAAGCTCGCATTGAAGATGCGTGTATTGAGTTGCTGATCCAGTTTGACCCCGGTCCGCACCAAAAGACGCGAGCGCGCCCACTCGGCAAATGCCATCGAGGAGAAGAAGAACAGCATCACCAGAGTCAAAGCCGCCAGCGTGAATTCGCTGCGGCTCAGCATCACCCGGTCGAATACCTGCATCATGTAAAGCGTCGGCGTCATCATGAGGATATTCACCACGATCGTGAAAATCACGCAGACGGCGAATTCGCGCCGGAACAGCCAGAGCGTTGCCGACAATTCGCTGCGTTGAAAGAATGCAGGTCTTTTCATGGCCTTGATCAGTTCCTCGAGATATTCGTGGCGAATGGTGCGCTCACCCGGCAGCGGGAGCGGGTTTTACCGCAACGGCAGGTGCCACAGCAGTCTGTGCTGCCTGAACTCCGCGCTGGAGAGCGGCAAGAACTTCATCGCGCGGGCCATAGGCTTTGACTTGGCCTTCCTGCAAAATCAGCAAGAGATCGACTGCCGCGAGCACGCTGGTGCGATGGGTGATCACAATAATTGTGGTACCCATGGCTTTCAGCGCCAGCAGTGTTTGCACCAGTGCCTGCTCGCCTGCCTCGTCGAGACTGGAGTTGGGTTCATCGAGTACGAGAAAACGCGGGTTGCCGTAAATGGCGCGCGCCAGACCCACACGCTGACGTTGCCCGCCGGACAGGAAGCATCCTTCGTCACCAATCGCACTATCGTAGCCGTGGGGCAGGGATGTGATGGTTTCATGCAAGCCGACTGCGCGCGCCGCAGCTTCGACCTTGGTCATGTCGACATGGCTGAAACGTGCGATGTTCTCGGCCAGCGTGCCATCGAAAAGCTCCACGTCCTGTGGCAAGTATCCGATATGCGGGCCCAACTCAGCCTTGTTCCAGGGAAAAATATCCACGCCATCCAGCCTGACCTTGCCATTGGCTGTGGGCCAAACACCGACCAGCAAACGCGCCAGCGTGGTCTTGCCGGAAGCAGAAGGTCCAACGATCGCGACCGCCTGCCCCGGCGGCACCACGAACGAGACGCCGCGAATGATCGCCGACGAAGAACCCGGTGCGCCGGCAACCACCCCCTCGACAGTTAGCATGCCTTTGGGTGGTGGCAAAGCCATTCCAGGCTGCTTGGGTGGTACGGTCTGCAACAATTTGTCCAGCCGGCCATAAGCATCGCGCGCATTCACTACCTGCTTCCACATCCCGATCAACTGCACGATTGGCGCCAGGACGCGCCCACCGATCACCGAAGCCACGATCATCATCCCGCCACCACCGGCAAATTCTCCGAGAACAGTGAGCCAGCAGCCCGCACCGAGCAGTAGCGAGGACAGGGTCATTTGCACAAATTTGGAGGATGCCGCATAACCGCCGGCATGATCGGAAGCCAGCGCCTGCATGTAGAGAAATTCTTTCTGCCGGTTCATCCAGCGGGTATGGATATTTCGTTGCATGCCCATGGCCTCGATCACCTGAGCATTGCGGAGACTGTTGTTGGCATAGTTTTGCGCACCGATTGCCGCGCGATTGGCAGAGGTCAGCGGCGGCTGCGTATCGCGCTCGGTGAAATACGCCAGGCACACCGACACCAGGGCACCGACCAGCGACATGAAACCCATCTTCATGTTGATCATGAAGAGCACGATGATGTAGAGCAGAGCCAGGGGAACGTCCATGAAAGCGGTCACCGCTGGACTGGCAATGAATTCGCGCAGGCTGCGCAGGTCACCGAGCACCTGGGTGGTCGCACCGGGAATGCGCCTCAAATTGGCTTCGAAGACCACATTGAAAACGCGTTCGCTCATCAGTGCATCGAACTTGAGACCCGCCTGCTGCAAGATTCCGGTGCGCACCCATTCCAGAAGTTCCATCACTACATATACGCCGATCACGAACACCGTCAGCATCGCAAGCGTCATGTGGTTGCGGCTGTTCACCACACGGTCATAAACTTCCAACATGTAGATCGTCGGCATCATCACCAGAATATTGGTGAAGAAGCTGTAGATCAGCGTGCGCTGGAAGAACGGCTTCAATGCCAGCAAGGCATTGCGCAATTCAGAGTGTTGATTGGCTGGATTCATTCTCGCACTTGCAGATTGACGATCAGATGGTTAGGCAATTTTGAGTTCCTTTGCCGGAGTCTCAGGTAAGAACCGCAGGTTGAGTCCAAATCTGCGTACTGGTAACTGGGAGTCTGGGTGGAGCGATCTACCTTGACTCCAAGCGCTTCAGGTCGCGATAAAAGTTTTCGTGGGAGCCGACCGTCAGAAGCTTGATACTGTGCTCATCCATGACTCGGTATGAAAGCAGACATAGCTGATTGGTCATCCGGAATTTATAGACGCGGATACCGGCAAGGTCGCCGACTTTGACCTCACCAATCTCTGCGCTACCGGCAACCGCCCGAACGGCTTCGTCAAGATCAGCCTTCTGCTTTTGGTGCAACTTCTTGGCCGCCCGCTCAAACGTCGGGGTAACAAGAATACGCATCAGCCGAATCGATACTCGCCGGTGGGCTCTTCCTGGTCCGCAATCAGAATGTCGCGAATCATAGCAAAGGGTAAGTCTGGGTTCTCTTCAGCGATCTTGCCAATCCTTGACCAATACTCAATCTGCTTGGGCAACGAACGATGCTCGACAATGGCATAACGCTTCGCCTGATCAACCAGGGATTCTGAAAGTTTCACATTGACGGACATGGTGGCGGCCTCCTAAACACAGGGCGCAGTTTAGTCCATAACAGCCCCTAACGGAACCTTCCCCTATCCGGAGTTTATCGCTTAGGCGTCTTTGTCGAAGGATTCGCATGCGTCCGCAACGAAACGGAAATGCTTTGACCCGGGCTACCGCTGATATTGACATGGGTAGTGGAAGTGACGCGCGATGAGAGCTTTTTTAGCTGGCGGTAATCATCGTGATGGCCAATATGAAACATGCAGAAGATGGCGCCGTCGCTGTCGCGCAGCTTCTTGTAGAAAGCGCGGTAACGGCTGCCGATGCGGATACTCCAGACATTCTCGAAGCCATTTTTCAATTCGGGACGAAGAGCATTGTCGGCGCTACGCTCCGAGAAATGCACCAGGGCTTCCTCGACGCGCTGCTGCAGATCGGGAGCCAGCGTGTCGTAGGCTTGCTGGAACGAGGGAAGGATTTCAATCCTTCTTGATTCCATGACTCACCCGACTGCCAAAATGCACCTTGATCTGTGCCGCGCCATTCAAGACGATGCGAACTTGCATGCCCGCCTTCTGATTAACCAGTTCGGCGCGACGCAACTCAAAGCGCAGACGCGCATCGCGCAAGGTCTCAAGTTCGGTTGCCATATCCGATTGCAGACGCTTGACCAGCGCTGGCATCTTGCCTGTGATAGGACTTCCCGGTACCGGGCCTGCCACCAGATAGGGATGCAACGCAGCCAGACGCTGCGCTTCAACCTGGCGCAACTGCTCCGCCTGCTGCGCCAGTGCCTGCTCATCAGCCAGCGACGTCACCAGTCGCCGAGATTCGCTCTCGAGCCTTTCCTTCAGTTGCTGGACATAAGCAGCGTAGGACTCGACCTTGGATGACACTGAGCCCGCCGTTTCGGGCAGGGCCTTGAGTTGCGTGCCAACAAGATCAAAAACCTCCTTGATCAGTCCGTCAAAGCGGTTGGTGACAACAGGCAAATTGCCATCCGAAGGCGGCTGGCCGGATAAGGGAGGTTCTTTCATCTCGCTCATGCGAGGCAAGATCGTATTCGGGTTGCGATGCTTTCGGCATCGAGACCATGATACTTGAGCACCTCATCATTGCGCCCGCAAGCAGGGATTTCCGTGAGTCCCAGCGAAAGCACCGTATCCAGGACCACCTTACCCAGCAGGGTGCTACGCACCAGTTGCCCCTGTCCGCCGGCAATGTAGTGATTGTCCAGCGTAACCAGATGCCGGACGCTGGCGATGGCGCCTGCCAGCCAATCAGCATCCACGGCATTCAACCACGGCAGGCTAATGACCCTGACTCCGATTCTTTCGCCGGCCAACAGCTTCGCCGCTCTGAGAGCCTGCGGCAGCATCACCGGCCCATAAGCGATAACGACCACATCGCTGCCTTCATGCACCACTTGTCCGCAACCATATTCAGGCAAAGGCAGCGAAGCAATCTCATCCGGGCACTCACAGGGAATCGACACCAGGCGCAGATAGCAGCTACCTTCCGCCTTGTCTACACACCAGTCCAGTGCTGCAGCCACTTGCACCGGTGTTGCCGGCTCGATCAAGGTCATGCCGGGCATCGCCGACATGGAAGCAATATCGCGCACCGCCTGATGAGAATGTCCGGGTCCCGCCGGCAAGAGACCCGACAAAGTGCCCACATAGATCGTTTTCCGCCCCTCGGTACAAGCGTTATAAATCTGCTCATGCGGACGGGTGGTCAGGAAACAGGCAAACGAGTGAACGACCGGCAACAGACCGGATAGCGACATGGCCGCCGCCTGCGACACCATATCCTGCTCGGCAATACCGCATTCAACGAACCTCGCCGGAAATTTGTCACGGAAAGGAATCAAACCGGTATCCAGAATCAGATCGGCATCCAGCGCCACAATCTCCGGCCGCCTGCCTGCAGCAGCAATCAACGCTGCGCTATATGCCGGCACCAGGCGTTGATGGGTTGCGGGAACCGACAAGGGCTCGACAACAACTTCGAGCGGTGCAGGCAGCTTTACACCGACACTCGCCGCAGCATGACCAATCGTCTCGAGCAATTCGGCAACGGCTTTTTTGTAGTCGTCCGGTGACGGTGCACCACTGTGGTAGCGATAGAACTCGTCCTCGGGCTTCATCGCCGTGTGCGCCATGAAGGACACGCCCGAACCTTTGACCGTATCGGCAATCAGCACCTTGGGGCGGTGTGTCACTTCTTTCAGTTCGAGGAAAGTCTGCGCCAGCGCTGCAAGATCATTGCCATCACAACGCCGCGCCTCCCAGCCGAAAGCCCGGAATTTTGCCTCCAGGTCGCCCAGGTCGCTAACCCGCGCCACATGCGTATCGGACTGCACCTTGTTGTGATCCACCACCACGGTAATCTCGTGCATGCCGGCATTCGCCGCCGAAACCAGCGATTCCCAGATCTGCCCTTCCTGAAGTTCGCCATCGCCGGTCATCACGAAAACACGGCGCCCGTGGTCGCCTTTCAGGCGATCGGCATAAACAAAACCCTTGGCTTTGGAAATTCCCATCCCCAGCGAACCGGTGTTGGCAATACAGCCGGGCGTTCCCACATCCGGATGACCCGGCAATCCATTGAGACGACGCAAGGCGTGAATTTTCTCAAAGGGCAATATGCCGAGGGCGGTATGCACCGAATACAGTGCCGGACTATCGTGGCCCTTGGATGAAAAGTAGCGGTCACGCGGAAACTCCAGTTCGTTAAGGTACAGCCAGGTCAGCACGTCCATGCTGGAGAAGCTGCTGCCCAAATGCCCGGATCCGGCGCGAGACACCATGTAAAGGGCATTGAAGCGCGCCAGCGCCCCGAAAAGCCGTGTCCGCGCCAACGGCGAACCACCGGCCTGACGAGCCCGTTCAAAAGCCTCCTGGGGAAAATAATAAAGCCGGGTTCCTGCCGTGGTCTCCTGAACAGCTTCGGACTGACTGTAAGTGATCTGCTCGCCCATTTCCAAACAACTCCTTCTATGATTCTTTCCACGGCACAACGCCGACCGTTGGCAGTTTAACCTCATCCCGTTCCAGCAGGCGCTCGGCTTTCCACCAATCAAACTCCTCGTTAACGTCAAAGCCTTCCTCACCTTCGGTCAGGAAGGGCAGCACCACGCTGCCGGCAATCGTATGGTCGTCCCTGACCACACGCGACCAGGCAATTTCCAGGCTGGCATTCTGCACATACACTTCAGGCAAGGCCGCGTACTGGCTGCTATGCCACGGCTGTTCCGCCGGGGTCAGCGGCAGCAAGGGCAACATCCGTCCCTGCCGGATCACCCACATCTTGCCGGGATGCTGCTTGCATTTTTCCACCGCCCGCAGGGAATCCGCCCCCGCTGCACCAATGAACTGGCTCCAGGCCCGGTGTATGGTGTCGGCACGCCGAAAGGGGCTGGTGGGTCGCAAAATGCTGAATGCCTCAAAATCTCTCCCGGCTTCACGAAGCTTCTGCAACATCCATTCCACCCACTCGATATCGGGCGACTTGTCTCCCGATATCTCGGAAGCGCGCAGAAACGGCACCTCGGCACCGTAATGGCGCGCCACCTCCGCGTACAGGGGACTGTCGGTCGCGCAAATCACGGCATCGAACACACCGCTGTCAATGGCGGCACGGATAGAGTAAGCCAGCACAGGATGCCCGCCAAGCGGACGGATATTTTTGTGGGGGATCCGCTTCGACCCGGAACGCGCCGGAATGAAAGCTACAACACTGGGCTTCATCACAAGTTCCTTCAAATCAGATCGGCACGGGTCAGGAATGAGATATTCTTCAATTCCGAATACACATCCAGCGCCTCCACCCCCGGTTCGCGGGACCCGTTACCCGAGGCACTGAACCCGCCGAAGGGCATGTGCGGTTCGCTGCCGAAAGTACCCAGATTCACGTTTGCCACCCCAGCACGAACGCGCTGCGCAAACCACATCGCGCGATCCACGCTGCGGGTGTGAATCGCCGCCGTCAGACCATATTCTGTTGCGTTGGCCAGCGCTAGAGCTTGCGGCAAATCATCCACGACATGCAGCGTCGCCACCGGCCCGAACACTTCCTTGCAACTCAATTCGGCGGAGAGTGCCAAGCCCTCAATCAGGGTCGGTTCGACATAGTACCCACCCGCCAGGGACGGATCGGTTGGCACGCCACCGCCGCAAAGCACGGTTCCTTTTTCCTGACGGGCTCGCTCGACGGCGGCCAGAATCATTTCATGCTGATGCCGGTTAATCACCGGCCCCAGATCGCAACCGGCCGCCACACCAAGCTTCAGCGATTTCGCCTTAGCCACCAGCTTGTCACGAAACGCCGTATAAACACTCTTGAATACGATGATCCGGCTGCCTGCAGCACAGCGCTGTCCCGCATTGCTGAAAGCCGACAGCGAGGCCCAATGGACTGCCTGATCGAGATCGGCATCGTCACAAACCACGAATGGATTTTTCCCGCCCAACTCCAGCGACACACGCGCCAAACGTCTGCCCGCCATTTCCGCGATCCAGCGCCCCACGCCAGTGGAACCCGTAAAACTGATCACTGCCACGCGGGAATCCCTGACCAGTGCCGCCCCGGCCGGATCACCACGCCCCTGCACCACGTTCAGCACGCCGTCGGGCAGACCCGCCTCCTTGGCCAGTTGAGCAAATAATATAGCGATACTCGGTGCATCTTCGGCCGCCTTGATTACAACGGTGTTACCGCAGATCAGCGCGGGAAATGTTTTCCAGGCGATATTCGCGATCGGCGTATTGGCCGGCACGATCAACGCTGCCACGCCACGCGGTTGGCGCACCGTATGGCTATACTTGCCTGGGGTGCTGGAAGTCAACGAACGGGCGTAGAGGCGCATGCCCTCTCCGGCAAAGTATTCACCTTGCATGATGGCCGCCCCGGTTTCACCTTTCGCATCCTGAGGCGGCTTCCCGGTCTCCAAGGCGATGCAGTCGGCCAACTCATCGCTGCGGCGCTTCATCGCTGCCACGACTTCGGTGAGGATCTGGCCACGTTTCACCGGCGTCAATCCCGACCAGCCATCGAAAGCGGCGGATGCGGCTGCCACCGCTGCCGCTGCATCATCCACCGACGAATCGGCAAACCGCATCAGCAATTTGCCTGAATGGGGATCGAACTTGTCCAGCCAGCCATTCCCACCCGGATCAGATGCAGCACCATTAATCCAGTTAGGGGCGCGTTTTACATCAACACTCATCTTCTCTCCTGAATTTTTCAAGCATCTTCTGTCCGCGCTGGTAAATCACGGTCAGAATTACTCCCTCAATACACAAGAATGTCAGCCAGCCTGCAACCACACCAGCCTTGATGAAAGCCAAGGTTCCAAGCACCGAAAACGCTATCAGGCCAGCGACCGCGTAACGAAAATGCCAGCCCATGTTTCGCGCCGCGACCTGACCCACCGAGGCCGGTGATCTTAACGCAAATAAAGCACGCCCGACCAGTGCCAGAGGCAATAAAACCAACGCCTCCGACACTAGGGATTCCTCCCCAGAAGTTGCCCGCAGCAACATTCCGCTCATCAACCATGAAAGTAACAGCGCAACGATAACGGCCAGCGAAATTTCAGCGAATAGACGCCGCGACAATGTCGCTGCTGTCTTTTCCTTGGCGAGATGATAAACCCGGCCACCCCATGCCATCAGGAACGGCCAACCAAACCAGGTATCGAACAGGGACGATGCTTTGAGTGCCAAGGCCATCGCCCCAGCCGCAACTGGGGAAACAAGTGCAAGACACAGCCAAGGCAACATGGCGTCGGTGCCATACTTGACCAAACTCCCAAGTGCAATCGGTGCGCCGTAACCGATAAACCCATGCGCCAGGCTAGTATCGAAACCAGCCAGTTTGGGCATCCCGCCGAACACCAGAAGGACAGCAATTGATAGGCCCAGACCCAAAAGTTGAGCCAATAATATCGCCTCAATAGGCGACTCCATTCGAAGAGTGAAATTCAAAACAAACAAAGCCACTGCAATCACACGCACCAAGCTGGACGCCGCAAAAGGTAGAGGAGTCCGCTTCGCACGCAGATCCGTCACCAGCATCATCTGGAGGTTGGTCGCAAGCATCAGCGAACCCAAAACCGCCCAATGCACGCCAGGAACCATGCCGAGCAAACCTGATACGGGTGACGAATCCAACAGAAGTGCAGCCAGCGATCCGGCTATAAATCCCGCAACGCAAGTCATCAAAAGCGCAGTCCAGAATCCTTTTCCGCGATCTTCTTGACCATAGTCGGCCACATACTGGAGATAGGAAAACTTCACGCCCAATTGCGATAACCCGCAAAGCACAACGATCAATGCCTCGATGCTCCCCAGTACTCCGATCTCCTCGGGATGCAACAGCGAGACCAGGAGCGGAATCAGCACAACCGGCTCAACGGCGAGAATGGAGTAAGCCCAGAAATAGCGCGTGCCGTCGCGAATCAGTTCGCGCCGGTATTGATCCAACATTATTTGACGATGATCATCTGGCCGGTCAAGAGGTGGAAACTGGTGACTGAAACCTGCCTCAGAAAATCGTCGGTGGCTTGCTTCGCGCCGGGACAACTTGTGAAACCGTAGTCATCCAGCAGGATGATGCCTCTAGGCGCAAGCAGTTCGAATGCAATGGGGAGCGTGTCGGCCGTCGGTTGATAGACGTCCATGTCAATATGGGCAAGACTGATCCCCCCCTGCGCCCCCTTGGCATACTCGGCGAAGGTTTCTGAGGCATCGCCTGCGACCAGGCTTACCCGCGGATCGTCGATGTATGCCGATACAGCCTCACCGCCACCTGTATTCTTGAACATGCCCACCTTGTGAATTTGACCATCGTGATCGGTAATCACGACATGACCCTTGAAGGTGTCAAACCCCACCAGCTTCTTTTTCCCGCCAAGCGTGCCGAGAACTTCCGCAATGAATTTCAGGGACCCACCCCGATAGACACCCAATTCGACGATATCCCCATCCACAGCCAAACTGTTTCTTACGGCCTGGAAAAGGGTGTAGAGCCGGTCATAGTGGAGCAGAGTCACCCCCTCATCTATGTACCGGCCTGCTATCTCAGAAAATACATCGATATCCTTCGAGATATCCAGCTTTTTTACTGCACGGTTACAGTAAATGTTAAGCAGTTTCTGGTTTTGCAGGCCAAATTCGTCCATGCTCAATAAAGGGAAATTGTCCAGCAAGTACTGGGTAAAGCGTTGCTTGACGTACTGTTTTACCTGTGCCGACTGCGAATATTTGTAGACAAGCTTTGCCATATCGCCACATTCTTCAACCCTGGACACCGAGGCGACCAGAGAATCAAATATCTCTACCCCTTTGGTATCGATCTCCTTCAATTTGAATTGGTATTTCATTTCGATAATTCTTCAGATCGCCGTCCAACCGCCATCCACGGACAGGGTCGAGCCGGTCATGTAGCTTGACGCCGGGCCGGCGAGGAACAGCACCGCACCGTCATACTCATCCCTGCGCGCCATGCGCCCCACAGGAATCCGGCCGCAGTAGGCTGCTAGAAATGCATCCTCCTGGTTGTTGAACACGCCGGCGATCACCAGCGTATTGACCCGCACATTCTGCCTCGCCCAATACACCGCCAAATAACGCGTCAGATTGAGCAGTGCCGACTTGGAGACCGAGTAGGCCACTGGTTTGTAGAAGGTTTCTCCGCGCTGGCGCCTGTAGTCGTATATGCTCTGGTCAGGGGAAACAACGCCATAGATCGAGGATACATTGATGATCGAACCCTTGCTTGCCTTGGCCATTGCCGCGCCAAAGACCTTGCAGCAGAGATAGACGCCTTTGACGTTAACGTTCATCACCCTATCCCAGGAGTCATCGGGATAATCCTCAAACTGCCCGTTTTCGGACAGCGGCGCATCAGGCGGCGAATCGATGGCTGCATTGTTAATCAGCACCGTTGGGGTACCGAAATGTTTTTCAATATTTGCCAAAGCAACATCAAGAGAATCGCGCCGGGTGACATCGCTGGCCTGAAAATGAAAATGCTTTGGAAAGTTCTTTGTCAGCATCTCACTGGCGGCTGAAGGCTTCAAGTCCAAGCCAACGACTCTCGCACCTCGATCAAGAAAGGCGCGGCAATACTGGGTGCCTAGCTGGCCGGCGGCTCCGGTGATTACCACAATTTCATCGCCGACATCAAACAGATGGTCTTTATTATTCATTGTATTCAGGTCGCCTTTTCCATCAAGACAACAAAGATAATTCTGCTGGCAATTTTTCTGGCACCACGCCAAGTCGGACGATAATATCAGCGCGCAAGCGTTGATAGGTCGCAAGCAGCATTGTCGTAAAGCGGTTGGCCAGGTTCAGGTCTTCCGCAAAGCTGACCGGGTCCGTCATGTATTCGTGAATGAGCCGGTTTCTAAGCTTGCGCGCCTCCAGCCATACTTCTGTACTTTCCAGTACGCCAAGCTGTTCGGCGCGATTCAATATCTCGATCTGGCTACCAGTCCGTTCTTCCAGAGCGACGAGCCATCGAGGCAGCAATTTATCAGCAACCGTATCCTGCATTCGGCCGAAGCGCGAAACGAAGGCTTCGAGTTGCTCCCCGTCCTCGATCTTATGTTCAAGAGCGTTGACCCACTGTACCGTAATAGCGTGAGAAAACAAGCGCTGCTGGCTAATCTGGAGATGCTTTCCTTCCCGGTACACGATACCCAGCGTCCACAACAACCGTTCCATCGCAGAAAGAGATTTCTGAACAGCCATCACAGCGAAACTCCTGTTCGCCGGGCTTCAAGATGAACCGGAGACGGAGATGTTTCTGGGTCGATCACCAAGACATCGATCGGTTGATCACCCAGTCTGCGCTGAAGTCGCGCTACGCAGGTGAGCGACTTGCGCTGGCGCTCGGGTTCCGGAGATGGCAAATCGACCAGTAAGTCAATATCTCCCCCACGCTTGGAGTCGTCAAGCCTGGAGCCGAACAAGAGAACCCGTGCGCTATCCCCGAAGACCTCGCTGACGGTGGCCTTGATGATCAGTCTTGATTCATTGCTGATGCGCATGAATTTCTTCTTCTCAACACGATGTTCCGTGTTTGGCGTGGAAGATCAGATCACACACTTCACGCACTGCGCCGGTGCCACCCAAGGCGCGGGTACGGTACAGCACATGCGGGAAAATTTCAGGATAGGCGTCGGAGACGGCAATCGGCAAACCCACTGCCTTGAAGGCCGGGATATCGTTGATATCGTTACCCACGAAAGCGGCGAGCGCCGGGTCGATGCCCTTCTCCCGGCAATAATCAATGATGGTTGCCGCCTTGTCCTCGATGCCGGCACGGCATTCGGTTTTGAGTTTCTTTGCGCGTACCGACACCACCGGATTGACTTCGGTGGAAAGAATCAGGACCTCAACACCATTGGCACGCAAGCGCGAGAGACCAATGCCATCACTGCGCCAGCAACGCACCGATTCAATTCCTTCCTGAGTCACGTAGACGGAGTTATCGGTAAACACGCCGTCGAAATCGAACGCAACCAGGCGGATGCTGGCGAACAGTCCACCGAGTCGCCCCACGCCCTGCGGTCGGGTGTAGGGCGCCGACATCAGGCCAGATCTCCCAGCTCGACGTTCTGGTCTTCCTTGAGCGCCGTGACCAGGCGTTTGCCAACAACTTGGTCATACATATAAGGTGGCAAGCCATCGGCTGGGCACTTATAGGCAAGATCCTGCTCGGTAATGATGTGCCCTGCGGGAAGATCGCGCGCGGCAACAATCTTCTTGGCCATCTTGAACAACGGTGCGTCTTCGGTTGGATAGCGACGCTTGACCCCGTCGCCGAAGGCAAGGCGCGCACGCTTCAGATCTCGAATCATCTTCTCCAGGCCGTGCGGCTCCAGCGAGAATGAGTGGTCGGTCCCTTTCAAGGCACGGTTCAAGGTGAAGTGTTTTTCGACGATACGGGCCCCCAGCATGAATCCAGCCAACGACATGGCGATGCCGCTGTCGTGCGCGGAAAATCCGATGACGATATCGGGGAAAGCCTCTCGCAAGGTCTGGATTACTTTCAGATTCAGTTCTTCGAAAGTCGGTGGATAACCCGAAGTACATTGCATGATGCAGAGTTGCGTATTAATCGGCATGATCGCATCGTAAGCCCGGCGCACTTCATCCAGGGTGGCACCACCGGTGCTCATCACCATCGGCTTGCCAAGCTTCGCAACATACTTTAGCAGCGGGATGTTGGTCACATCACCAGAGGCCATCTTGTAAGCCGGCATATCGAGCTCAGCGAGAAAGTCGGCGCTGGGGAAGTCGAAGGCAGTGGACGTGAAGGTGATCTCCAACTCCTTGGCGTACTTCTGCAGAGCAACGTACTCATCGCGACCAAATTCAAGGAACTCACGGTGCGCGCCGTAGGTGGCAGCGTAGGCGTTCTCGCTGTTGTATGGTGCGTCGTAAATGTCCTTGGTGAACAAAGCACGGTTATTGCGTTTCTGCAGCTTGACGCAGTCGGCACCGGCAGCCTTGGCCGCCTTGAACAGTTTCTTGCATTGGTCAAGACTGCCTTGGTGGTTATGGCCAATTTCGGCGATCACATAACAATCACTTTCGTCCGATATTTCGACACCATCAATGACTAACTTTCTCATCATCTCACCTTTTCCATATCTAAATAAGCTTGCGTGGGGTTTTATCTCCTGGCTTCCGGTAGATATTCTATTTCAACACCGCCGACAATTCCGCCATTTCGTCAGTGTTTAATGTGCCTTGTGCCAACCGCAAATTTGAATACAAGGAAACCACTTTTGCCACAGAGGCTGCCAGTGTTGCTTCGCTGCTTGCTTTCCTGGACAGCGCGTCCTTCAATTCGACCTCCGAGTTAATTCCCGTGTTGACGCCTATATTTACCTGCCGCAATGTCAACTCGCTTGCCTCCAGCCCATCCACTCCTGCTCTCAGCGAAGAGACTCCCGCCCTGATCTGAGACAGACTGCGCCGTCTATCATTTGCCACCAGCATTCTGGCATTCCTCAGGTCCATCTCGGCTTTGTCCATCAGTGCCGCACCTTCTCGAACCGATGATGTAATAGCGCCACCAGCATAGATAGGGATGTTCAACTGCAATCCGACCGCCCGGGTTTTCGAGTAACGGCCGATGGTGATATCCGAAGCGCTGGATCCTTCAGAAATGCTGGCGACCAAGTCGAGCGTGGGCGAATGATCGCTGGTTCGCTTCTTCATTTCCCACTGGGCGGCCTCGAGACGTAGTTTGCGTGCCATCACTTCAGGGTGTTGTTCAACGTCCAGTTCCACCACACCTTGCAGCTTCCTTTCGATCACCGTTGCGGTAATCGCTCCAACCTTCTTGATATCTCCGAGTTCACTTTTTCCAAACGTCCATTCAATTCCGGTTAATCTGCTCAACTCCCCGGTTGCGGAAATCAATGAGGAGGAGATTTCAAGTGTATGTGCTTGGGCTTGGGCATAATTAGCTTCTGCGGTCTTCAAGTCGACCAAGCTGGCTCGCTCTGCCTGTACCATGCGCTGAACCAACCTCAGGCGCAACCCTAGAGAGGCTTCATTGACGCTTACGGACGCCATTTCAAATTCGAGGCGTAGCTTTTCCATAAAGGCCGTGACGGCCCGGTCTATGGCCTGCTGAATGGCAGACTCATAGGTGGCCTCGGCTGCGTTGATCACAGACTGCCCCTGCAAATAACCCATCCATGAGCGCGGCCGGATCAAAGCTTGGCTTACGCTAAGGCTTTTAGTATTCGAATCGTACTTGTTTGTATCATCCGGAGTGCGCGCACCAGTCGGGGAAAAATTATGGCTGGTTGTCGTATTCTGCGACTGGGATGCCTGAAATGAGAGGCGCGGCAACAGATCGGCTCTTGCCTTCGGCAAAACCTCAGCATCAACGCGCAGTTGCGCAGAAGCACCCAGCAAAACCGGGTCATTCTGCAATGCTGCAGTTATCGTCGCACTCAGCGACTTAATTGGCGACAAATTCAGCGGCGTATTCTGCGCCAGACCCAACGGGGATATCAAGCAGACATACACGAAGGCAAAGATGCGCTGGACAGTCCCGTATATCCTCATCAATGTCAGGACAGCCGACCTACAGCCGCTCGAAATGAAAGTTGTGAATCGGCGAATTAGGCGCCACATTGGGTGACCGATGCTCGCCGGTCTTTCTTAAGCCGGATGATTCCAGCATGGCCATAGCAGTTCTGATCAATTCCACATCGGATGAATTCATCTCAAGGGAGATTCTGCGCAAAGTCGGATTGGAAAATAGCCGTTGCGCGCCTCGCAGCACCGGGAGTTCAAAACCGTCAACATCGATCTTCATTGCTGTTGGGCAAACTACACCGAGTTGTTCAATTGCAATATCAGCGGGAATCGACAACATACCTTGGCGAAACTGCGGTTTGAACGTATTACCGCTATCATCCAAGGGACGATCCAACGCATTCTGCGCGCCGCCGGATTCAGACGAGCTAAGAAATAGATCGGCGCACTTGAACTCGTCGCCCAATGCCATACAAAGGGTGGTGACCTTGTCATCAAGGTGGTTCATCTCGATGTTCTTGCATAACGTCCAGTAATTTGCCGCTCCCGGTTCGATGGCAACTACTCGCGCGCCAGTTACCATGGCCGCATAGACCGAATAAATGCCGACATTCGCGCCGACATCCCAAAGCACATCGGTAGGCTGCAAAGCACGCAGCCATTCGATAGTCTCCGGCTCCTTGATGAACAAGGTCTTATAGCGCCAACCCGCTTTCTTTGTTGGTGCGTAAAATCTGGCCGTCAACCCCTCCTGGGCCACATGAGCCACACGATCCAAACCTTGCGGATAACAGACAAACGCCGACACCATTTCCATTATTGTTCCTTCATGGCTTTTGTAAATAACACTTTGAAAGGGTCAACGATATAGCTCATGACACTGCGGCGACCGCCTTTCAGGAGCGCTTGCACCGGCATCCCCAATATCGGTTCCATGCCGATCTCTTTCGCCACATCGCCAGTAAATTCAATGTTGGCGATGTAATAGGCTTGCCCGGTCTTTTCGTCAGGGGTCGAGTCACTCGCAATGGAAGCTAGACGGCCATCTACCCTTGGTGTTGATTTCGAAGGCAGAGTGACGAAATGGATTTCCGCAGGTGTACCGGCGCGCAAGTTCTCTATTTCAGACGGTGAAACTCTAGCGTTCACAAAGTATTTTCTTGCCGTGGGAACGATTTCCATGACAATCATGCCTGGAGTAATCACTTCGCCCGCAGATTTGATTCTAAGATTGACTACTTGGCCATCTATCGGAGCCCTAATGGTCAACGCATCAAGCTTAACTAGTGCGGCAACACCTACCTGGTCAATACCCTTCAGTTTTGGCGCCGTATCAGCAAGTTTACCCTTCAGATCGTTTTCCCGACCGGCTAAATACATGCGTCGCTTGTTTTCCGTTTGCACTACGAGTCCCAACAGGCGCTCCTGATCAGAGAACATACTGGTTCTGGTCCGATTCAGATCCTCCAGACGAATTAGCTGATCTTCCACGGTGCTGCGAGCAACTAACCGCTCTTCTAGCATGGTTTCCATTGCTTTGGTCTGCCGGGAGAGAATCGCGATCTGACTATCGATTTTCCTCAACCCCTCGCGGTTGTACGCAAGCTGCGCTTGTGCCACCCGGATATCGTCCGCGAACTGATTCATCTGCCCCTGATGCGACAATAAGCGTTGCCGCAGTGCTGCACCTGCATCGGCATATGACTGCTTAACCACTTCAAGCGGCAGGAGACGTGATGTCGCCTTAGGAAACGGCAACTCCATCGACCCGCGCAACTCAGCCAAAGCGGCTTCGTATTGGAGATTGAGCGCTAACCGCTGATTCTCAACTCCAATCACGTCAGCCAAAGACTCCGAATCGTCGAGCACCATTAAGGATTGCCCTATTTTGACCAGATCACCTTCCCTTACTTCGACTCTGGTCACGCGGGCAGCCGCATTATGCTGTATCGGCACATTCGGATTCGAACTGGCAATGGTACCTTCCGCATGGGATCCATAATCCAGATCGGTAAACATCGCCCAAACAGCAAATCCGGCGAACAGCACCACAAAAGCGGTCGTGGTTGCGGAACGCGTTGTGTCCATAATACGAAGTTTCACGCCGCTTCCTTCATGCCCATTTTCATCAGCACATCGTCGCGCAAGCCGTAACCTTTTACCTGGCCCCATTTCAACCAGATGATCTTGGTTGCAGCCCTGAGGATGTAGGCGGAGTGTGTGGAAAGAAGAACCGCCACCCCGGCGGCCTGTCTTTTTTGAAGTGTATTCAACACCATCACCTCATGCTCAAAATCGAGACCGCTGGTTGGCTCGTCAAGCACCAGTAACTGCGCATTTCCATAAAGTGCTCGGGCCACCGCCAGTAATTTGATCTGTCCGCCGGAAAACTGCAGTGCGTCCGGTTCGACCATGGTTTGGTAGCCATCTTTTAGGGCCGAGATGTCCTCTTGCAACCCCAACTCCATGCACAAATTCGATACACTTTCCAAATCCGGCTCGACAGCGAACAAGGTAATATTCTCAATAATGGTCCCATGAAACAGCCGTATTTCCTGCGGCAGATAACCTATGAAGGCACTGTCGCGTTCAAAGCGCCAGTGTTTCAATTCGCGGTTGTCCAATTCCAAGGTGCCGATATAGTCTGGAATCAACCCGGCCACAGCCCGCAACAGCGTACTTTTCCCCGCACCGCTCGCTCCCGCTGCCACCACCATCTCGCCGGGATCCACATCCATTTGGATATTATTGAGTATCTTGCGATCCTCATCGCGGTTAAGGATGGTCAGGGAGCGTACCCTGACGTTGGCGGAAGTGATGTCCTGAATGGCACGTTCGTCCTTCTTGTAACGCATCAGGCTTTCTGAAATATCAGACCACGCCGTCATGGCTTTGCTCAGGGATTTGAAGGATGACGTGACTTGAAACAAGGGCTGCATGGCGCGTGTCGCCACGATGTTCACCGCGAACATGACGCCCGTTCCTATATCGCGGCGTATTACCAAATAGCAAGCCAAGCCCAGAACCAGTGTCTGAATGATCATCATGACGACTTTGTTCATGGTTTGGATACGACTGAGTTGTGCCTGGGACTGACTCATTTTCGACTCGACCAGTTCCTCATGTTTCAAATAGCGTCCCAGCACCTGCCCAACGCCCCCCAACACCAGCAAATCGCTCGCGTTGCTGATTAGCTCTGCCTCGTCCTTGCGCAATCTGAATTTATGAAGGAAATAATCGGCCATCGGGGCTTTGAGCGACCATTCCGGAATCAAAGCCAGGGCAATGGTCACCAGGGAAAATATCGCGCAAACTGTGCCGATCAGCGGATGGAAGAGAAACAGTGCCGTGAAATAGATCGGGACAAAAATCAGATCAAATAGAGAAGAGAACGCATTCCCCGTGACAAAATTCTTAAGCTCGTCGAGACGCGACAAACGCTGCTGAACGTTTTTTCCAAACGCTGCCTGACGGATGGAGACTTCCATCAGCGTTGGGCGGATGGCATCCTCGATCGAGCGACCCATCTGATCCTGTACCAGATGCCGCGCCCAGTCGAACCCTCCATAACACAACAGAACGAACACGGTAATCGCCGTAATCGATATCAGCGAATCCACCGACTGGCTGGATAAAACCCTGTCGTACAGATTGAGCATGTATAGCGGTTGCGACAGAGCCATCAGGCTCATCACCAGACTCAACGCCGCCATGGTGCCGAGTTTGCCACCCCATAGCAAAAGCAGTGAGCGTTTTTGCACGGTCAGGCGGCGTTGTTGTATGCGAAGGCGGGATCTTCCGATTCCAATTCATCAGCCAAGCCGTACGCCTCCGCCTCAACCAGGCGGATATGGCGTTCCAGTTGCGCTTTCATGATGGCGATCGCCTTGTCGCGTTCTTCCCCTTCGGTAGCCCGCTGGATCACGCCATGCGCATGCAGAAACATCCGCAGTAAAGAGCCGCGAAACAGCCGGGGCGCATATTGCTGGCGTATGGGCTTGTATGCATACTGGCAGATTCCCTCGATCTCGGTGATCATATTGTTCGTCCAGCCTTCGGCGGACAACTTGAGCACCAGGTCATTGCAGAAGCGTGCGACCGATTCGCGCACTATTTCATTGCTCCAGTTCACAAGAAAATGTTCGCGCGTATAGATCGGAAACTGTTCGGCAAGCTTGGTCGCAAGCTCTTTACGATCAAAATCCAGCGCCGGAATGTCAAGTTGGTCGATCTCCGTTGGCACAGCCCCGTCGATGCGCGCACCGTCGCCCAGGTTGTAACACTTGCCACCCACCTCGGCAAGCTTGCGGATTTGCGCCTGCAACGTATCACGCTGCTGGATCAGTTGCATGTCGGTAAATACGGTTGTTCCCTTGTTGCCGCGGATCGGGATGGTCAGTTTGCGCGGACGGATACCCTGCCAAGCGTTTACTGCCCTGTTGGACTCAGCCGGGTTCGTTGCACCAAGGTCGACACCAAGAAGATAAATTTCCTTGGCCGCCAAGCGTCGCGAAAAGGCAAATGCGGTGTTGGTAACTTGCGGCCCCTCGTTGAACAGCACTTGCTCATAGTTGTCGGCAAACACGCCTAAAGGCGAGAGCGCCGGACGCAGGAAATAGATCGCCCCCCCCTTGAAGAATTTATCGACGCCCGGCCAAATGGTGGTGGTGAGCACTGCGTAAATATCCGACATGTCATGCCCTTCCGCAGCCAATTCCTCGTGGCGGGTCAGGATGGATTGGGCGCGCTCCAGGTTGCAATGGAAATCCGGCTTGATTCCATGGGTCAGCAGCACGCGCAAGCTGGAACCGCTGGAGATAATGATGAAGCGGTCACGAATTTCCTTCAGCTTGTCGATATGCGCCTCCAGCGACGGCCCGCTGCCGATGATCAGGACCGGCGCACGCATTTTTTCCTTGGCATTGACCAAAATGCGCTTGGTTCCTTCGCGCAGGTTGCGGAAGGAATTTTTCATCATGTTGTATTCATCGGTGAGGAAGCCGATGAAACTGGCCAGGTTGGCCGATTTCGGGTCCATCAGCATCTGCTGGACGCCTTTCAGAACTGTCGAAGGTCCGTGCAGGAATACATGCAGGCCATCCAGTCCGAGCAAAGAGTTGCCCATGATATTGCCTTTGACTGCCTCATGCAGCATCACCGGATTGGCTTCCACGGTGATCTTGATGCTGGTGCCCACCTCCTTGGCAGCTGCCCAAAGTTCTTTCCAGTCGATGAGCGATGTGGAATGCACGAAACCGTCTTTGTTCTCATCGACCAGCAACAATATCTTGGGTTTGTATTGTTTGAGCAGGGGCAATATCTGATAACCCGCCCCCACGCCATAGATGAACAGGTAGTAGGCCTGTCCACGAAATTCTTCGGGAACGGTAATCCCGGCTTCCTTGATTGCCTTGCTTGCCTCGCATAGATAACGCTGATAATGAAAGTCTTCCGGGCGATCGTCGTATTTGCTGGTCGGCCAAGTACCACCGAATTTCGGCTCGGGCTCCGTGAATTCCTGCTCGACAAGCACCGGTTTGCCGACGACGATCCGACTTGGCGTCTTGAGGAAATTTTGCACCTGCTTTTCCAGTTCAAGCCTGGCGTCACCCTTGTAAGTCATCACGCCGTCTGCGCGGCGGATATTCACCGCGCCACTTTCTTCCACGATTAGTTCGGATTTGCAGACATGATCATGGATAAGCTTATGCAAGGCAGGCACTTCGGCCTTGAGGAAATCCATGTTTTGCGCAAAGCGCTGGGTCATTTCATTCATGACGGACATCAACCAGTGAATTTGACAACTATTTATAAAAGAAGGGGGCCGAAGCCCCCTTCCAAACGGACGCTATCTAGTGATGTTAGCTAGACATCTGCCAATTACAGCAACGTGATGGACAGGCCGCTTCCAGTCGAATTGATCTGGAAGGCAGCCGTTATTGCGGCAAAGTCCTTGTTGCTTATAACGATACGGACAAAGTCTGCCGTAGTAATGTTTGCTCCGGAGATACCCGTATGACCAGCAGAGCCATCCAACACCTCGATGATAGTATCCCCAGCCGCAGTATAGATGGCAAGCTGCCGAACCGCCGTATGACCGCTAAGCCCTGCAGCCGTTGTTACGAAAGCGGTCAGACTTGCGTCAGCAATCTGGGCAGTATCATAAGCGGTACCGGTAACCCAAGCCGCAGTCAAATAGTTGTTGGCAGTCGCAGTATTGGCCCCGCCGAACAAAATCATATCACCTGCAGCCGCACCCAAAACAGTGTCTTGACCAGCAACGGTATCTACCGACATGTGCACCTTGTTGACTGCCGTGTTGCCGAAGGTGATCACGTCGGCACCCAGACCGCCATCAACCGTCATCGCGCCCAGACCGAGTTCGATGTTGTCGACACCATCCACGCCGACATAGTTGCCTGAATGGGCGCCAAAAACTGCAGACGCCACCGAACCTGTGTCATTCACGCCGCTCAGATCGATGGTGACCATCGAACCGGACATCAGACCTGTGGTAGTGACGTGGTAGGTGACATTCGAGGTATCGATCGCAGCAGCGCTGAACTTGAACTGGCCCGTGCCACCAACGTTTATCGTGACAGACTGCTCGCTGGCGGTAGCCCCACCCGCAACATCCGAGATCGCAAAACCGGAAATACCCACATCCGTTGCAGTCCCGCTACCAATCAGCGTCACATTCAAGGACAGTGAAATGGCCGAATGCACTGTAGCGGTGTTGGCAATCAGGTTGGTGATATTGACATCACCGGCAGCGCTGATGTTGATGTTATCCATTGCCAGTGCACCAGAACCAGCCGTGGCACCTGCCTGACCCAACAGGATAGTCTGGGCGGTAATTGAGCCACCATCCCCGACGCTCAGATTCAAAGTGTCAGCACCACTCAACTGCAGCACCGAACCGCTCATATCAACCGCAGCAGATGCGCCCACAGTGATAGTCATTGTGGAGGAGGCAGCGTTCAACGAAGCTGTTGCACCTGTCAAACCAAATGTACCGGTCGCACCCACGTTAAGCGTGAAGTTCGTGACGCTGTCGGCTGACAAGTCGTCGCCAATGGTCATGGTCTTGCCTGCCGCAACGGTCAGCGTCAGGGTCTGGGCCGTATTGACATCGACAACACCATCCACAACCAGGTTGGCACTCGCGGCGTTCAGCGTCACTGCCGTAAAGTCGTTCAGCTCAACAGCGGCCGCGGAGTACTTGGCGGTGCTGTTGGTGACAATAGTCAGGCTGCCCGAGTTGCCGGACATGGTAATGGTACCGATGCCCATGCCCGAGGCCGTGGCAGCAGCGGTTTGCAATGTACCCTCAACACCGTTACCCAGGTTCAGGGTCACGTCGGAGGCTACTGCAGCGGTCCCGAAGTTAACCTGCAGCGCGTTGGCGGTCGAGTCGCTGGAATTGACGTTGATCGTAGACATGCTGGTCTGTGACTTGTCAACGAGCAACGCAGTGGCAAGCAGCAGGTTCAGCGTGCTCACGCCACTGACATCGCGGAGGTCTGCCGTCACAGCGGCGCTGTTAACGAATATGTTCAGCGTCTCGACGTTGCTGATGATCGGGCGGACATAGCCACCGCTCTGAATGCTATCGATCGTATCCGCGCCCGGGCCGCCATCGATGGTATCGTTGGTGTTAAGGCTAGCCGTCATGATGAAAGTATCGGCGCCCGCACCACCTACGATGCTGGCGTCAACGGAATCCAGCCGCAGAGTCAGCGCCCCGGTCATGCCACTGGCGTCAATCTTCGTGGTGTCCGCGAAGGCATCGGCCGATAGGCCTCCCGCCACTGCAGAAGCCATGTTCAGGCTAATGTTGCCCTCTCCCAGCAGAACCAGCTTCTCAAAGCCGGAGAAGTTCGTCGCCGATGAATGCCCCCAACTGGAGATTGCGTCCAAGGTCAGCGTGTCAACCGCAGTGGTGCCGGAATCATCGGCAATGATGATATCCGTGCCACTGGCGTTGTTGAGGTTGACCCTAAAGGACTGAGCGGATGCAGTGTTTGTGCCGATGTTCAGTGTCAGATCGGCGCTGTAGCCCTCGATCACATTGACGGTCCCGCTATTGGCCAGATCAGACAAACCAAAGTTGGTGATGCCCTTTACGTTGAGAGTGGAAACACCACTGACATTGGTCATGAAGAACGTCGCCGAGGCGTTGCGCGCTTCCAGTGTGATCGTCTCAATACCGTTGATAACCGGTGTGTAGCCTGTATTATTGGCCGTCAGGTTGTCGATCTTTGCGATCAGAACGTCGGTGCCTAGGCCACCATGCACTTCGTCGCTACTCGTCAGCGTACCGATCGCGGCATTGAATGTATCGTTGCCATTGGTGCCTGTAAGCGCGTCGGCGCCAGCAACCAAGTTGAAGGTAGTGCTTGCCGCCGTCGATGCTGCCGTGGCATAGGCCGCCTCTGCTGCCGTCACACTGCTCGCCGCGGTGGTAACGCCGGTCAGAATCGCAGCAGCCAGCGTAGTATCGTTCGAACGCAAGGTCTCGGCAAAGTACTGACCGACTGTAACCTTGTTGTTGAACAACGATTGCGAACTCAACGCAAGAGCATCAAGGGTTGCATCGTAACCGGTTGCGGTTGGGTCGCTAGTGTAGCCCACGACTGCATCCAGGAATGAAGTCAGTACTGTACCCAAAGGCTTCGTAGCTAGCTCGCCGGACCAATAGGCCAAGCCATCAGTATCCGCCGTGCGGCCGAGCAAATTGGTGTAGAACTGTCCTGCGATCTGCTCGTTGGAATACCAGAGCGGATAGTAGGTACGCGCCGGGGTGGTGTCATACATAGCCTTGGCAACATCGGCCGTAGACGTGCCGGAGTCAAGCTGCTGAACCCAATAGCCTAGGCCATCGGAGTCAGGGGCGCGGTTAAAAAGCGCCGCGTAGAGCTGTGTAACTGTAGTACGCATTGCAGCTGTAATAGCCATATTTTGTTACTCCTTGTGAGTGAAGCCAAAAGTTGTAATCGATATATATATATAGATTGCGCAGGGGGTTATAACTCCCCTGTATGTCATTCTAGGTGCCCTCGAATAAAAGTATTGTGACGGTTGTCACAAATTGTGAGGGTTAGCCGTGATTCTGTGCTTCAAAATTATCTTGATTACTTAGATAGATAGTTGAGATAGTTCGTGTTTATTGTTAATTGAGTCCCTCCATTCCGGTTGAAAAGCCTGTCTTCCAGGCCGCGTAGTAAAGAGCGCTCGCGATAATACCATAGATTTTTGTACGACCTTTTGCAGAGGGTCACAGTACCGCGTTGAGCGTCCTTATGTGCCCAATCTTGCCGTAATCAAGCAACAGTCGATCAGCCGTGACCAAAGTCGCACCACAATGGCGTGATGTCGCGGCAATCAAGCGATCCGCAGGATCAGAATGGATTGCACCGGGAAGTCGCGTGCTTGCGACGGCAACTTCTGGAGAAATCGGTTCCAGACGGATTCCTGGCAACGACAGTGCGGCTTGAACCCATGCGCCAACATCGCGATCCAAGGTCAGTCTTGCTTTGCCGACTAGCATTGCAACTTCCCAGGGTGAAATGGCCGATACCAGAACCGCCTCTTTGACCAGCGAGCGTTGGATCGCCTTTCGCGCTTTGGGACCAAGTCGCGAACTACCGCTGAGCAGCCAAACCCATGCATGAGTATCCAGCAATACCAAACTCATTTAGCAGAGTCCCATTCAGTATCAATAGGAGCAATGAGATCGGCTTCATTCAGGACACTTCCCGCCATGGCGCCGAACAGCGGTGTTTCCGCAGGCATTGGGACTAGCTTGGCGACAGGTTTCCCGCGCTTGGTAATGATCAGCGGTTCTCGGTGAGTTGCGACAGCATCAAGGAGTTGCAGGCACTTTGCCTTGAATTCACCGGCGCCTATGGTTGATTCCATGATGATTATCCTATGGTCACGAGACATGGTCACATTATAGCAGGACTGCGATAGATGCAGGGTATCCGGAGTGCTTGTCAGGCCACAAGGCGTTTGACACATCTACGTTTCGTATATACACTTGATCGATGGAGTTCACTTGGTCAGAAGCGAAGCGCAGTCTGAACTTGAAGAATCATGGGCTGGATTTCATCGACGCACCCAGAGTCTTCGAGGGTGTTACTTTCACCTACGAGGATGATCGTTTTTTCTACGGTGAACAACGCTTCCTGACATTGGGTCTCCTGGCTGGCATCCCCGTCTCAATCGTTCATACGGAGCAAGAAAATGAAATCCGCATCATCTCCTTCCGCAAAGCAACCCATCGCGAAACGCAAATCTACTTCGATGAAATCAAAAACTGATTGGGCTCGTCTTGAGTCGAAGCAGATCACTCCAAATGCCTCTGAGGATCATCCTGAAGCTGAGGTTCGCCACATTGTCCGAGGTATCGTGCGGCGCGGCCTCAAGCCGTTACCCGCGAAGGAATCGATTTCGTTGCGTGTTGATCAAGACGTTCTGGAATGGTTCAAGGCACAGGGACCTGGCTATCAAACACGCATCAACTCGGTCCTGCGTGCATTTCGGGATGCGTCGGCCTAACGATCATGGTCGAGCCCCCGCTCACGACACTTCAACGATCTTTTCTCCAGAAGATAAGGCTGATTCAATTTTCGGCAACATAGGTGCGAACCAGGTGATCAGCGCCTTCCAGCGCAGAACGTGTCGCCAGAGGGTGAGGGCGTCGTATTCGTCACCACCGGCCATGGGGATGATGTGAGCACGCTTCATGGTCGCTACCGGGGTTTTCCGAGGCACGCGAGTAAGTGTGTGTCTTGTTTGACCAAGGGACGCCTGTTCCACTACGGAAAGCTCTTTAGTTATACAGTTCGAGTCAGTGCTCGATACACTCTATGCGCTCTTTAAGCTTGTCGACCAAAGTGCTAATATTTGCTCATGATTGATTGGTCTTCTTGCCCAGATGTCGAGCGCGACTCTGAACGCGTCAGCGGTGCCTGGGTTTTCCGAGGCACACGGGTTCCTGTTGCTGCGCTCTTTGAGAACCTCGAAGAAGATGCCTCTGTCCATCAGTTCGTCGAGTGGTTTCCCGGTGTCTCCTTGTCTCAGGCTCGTCATGTACTGGAACACGCTGCCAGATCTACTTTGTTGGCCGCATAAGTGCGTGTCTTGTTTGACCAAGGGACGCCTGTTCCACTACGGAAAGCTCTTACGGGTCACAGCGTCTCCACAGCTTATGAACTGGGTTGGGCTACGCTGAAGAATGGTGAGTTGTTGAACTCAGCCGAAGCGCAGGGATTCGAGGTATTTGTTACCACCGACACCAATCTCCGCTACCAACAAAATCTTGCGGCCCGGCGAATTTCTGTCGTTGTTCTCTCTACGACAAGTTGGACACGCATACAGGTTGTTGTAGATCATATCGCTTCCGCCATAAATTCAGCGTCCGTCGGCAGCTTTGCAGAGGTTTCCGTTCCGTAGAACCATTCAGAGCTTTGATTTCTTTTCTTGGATTTTTTTCTGTCAAATTGCCATCAATCAGGAAAGGAAATGCTCACTTGGGTTGTCAGCAGACTGAATTAGGACTATATTCAGTTCTAATCAATTTCGAAGGGCTACCCATGAAACTTTCCAGCCAGATCAAACCCATCAGCTATTTCAAGGCCAATGCGGCTGAGATTGTTCGGGAGCTTGCGGTGCAACGAGAACCGATGGTGATCACCCAGAACGGAGAGGCAACAGCCGTGATCCAGGATATTGGGTCCTATGAAGAAACCCAGGAGTCCCTGGCGCTTCTCAAGATCCTGGCACTTGGCAATCGTCAGATCGAGACAGGTCGTGTCGTCCCAGCTGCAACGGTCATCAAGCGTTTGCGTAAGAAGCAAGTCGCAGTCTGATGAAACGCTTTGAGGTATTCCTGACCGAGGATGCCGAGCGCGACCTGGAGGACATCTTCGATTACATCGCTGAGAAAGATTCGGTGGCACGTGCAAATTATGTACTCGACCGCATCGAGAAGTCCATTGCCAGCCTGACGACGTACCCAGAGCGCGGTTCGATTCCAAAGGAACTTCTGGACTTGGGCATTCATGAGTATCGGCAGGTCTTCTTCAAACCGTATCGCCTGATCTATCGCACGATCGAAAAACGTGTCTACATCTATCTGATTGTCGATGGTCGCCGAGACATGCAGTTTCTGCTGTCTTGTCGTCTTCTGGGTGCGAAGTAGCTAGATGATACGACGGTGACTAGATTGGACCATGGCGAGTATAGTTTCGAGTACGACGCATTAGCACAGTGGGTGCGTACGTCAGTCCCATGGGCTACTCCTCATGTTTCCAAGGATCAATGATCATCAACCCTTCAATGCCGCCAAAATCCTTCTTGTTTCGGGTAGCCAGCGTCAGTTCGTTTGATCTGGCAACTGCCGCGATCTGCGCATCTTCTATAGTGATCGGTTTCCCGAGCAGTGATCGCCGGGATACGATCACCGCATAATGCCCAGCTGCCTGTCCGTCGAACGGGAGGCAATGCCCTTCGAAGTCTTCACTGAACATGGCTTCCGCAGTATCAGCAAGCGCCTGCTTGCGTTTTCCCGAAGGAAGCAGAGCAATTCCCAATTCGATTTCAGCCCGTGTAATAGCACTTATCCAGAGACTGGCGGCTGGCTGACGGTCGAGCCAGTTCATCACCTGCGCACTCGGTTGCGGGCGCATCAACTCCGATAAAACATTGGTATCAAGCAGGATCACCGACGCTTGCCAAATTTAGGTGCGACGCGTGGCAGCGAACGAGGAGCAAGTTCGATCTCCAATCCGCCAAAGGCAGCGAATCGTTTCGCTATGCGCGTGCCGAGTCCGCCTTTCGGCTTCACGCGGGACAAGGCAAGTCGCAATATCTGTCGCACTTCCTCTTCCATGGACTGACCATGCTGCGCTGCTTGCAAGCGAAGATTGGTCTTGATGCTTTCTTCGAGATTGCGGATTGTCAGGCTTGCCATGTGATGACTTCACTCATTGCTATCAATGACTGCATTGTATGCAGAATCTAATGCAAAATCAAACTGCCGGATTGCGGATCAGGTGTTATCGCTCTGGCGGGGAACCCTGAAACAACACCCGCCAGCCGTTGGCTTGCATTTGCCTCCAGCTAGTAGGGGTAGGCAAGGTTTGACGGGACACATAGACTTGTCCTGGTTGCGGTTTGCCTTGCAGCACCTGGTCTTTGAGTGCGCGCCTCCACGCTGCCAATTTCTTGTCGTCTACCCTGGCGACCATTGCAGCTGAAGTTGGCACGCCATGGCGTGCCGCCAGGACGGAAAAGGCGATCCAGTCATCGCTTGATGTAGTGTCATCCAGGACGATCAAATGAGTCGCACTCTGCATGGCTTGCTTCCATACGGGATCCGAAAGCGTCAATTGGTAGGGTTGGGGATTCCCCAGCAGTTCACGGAATTCGCGCAGCTTGTCGGAGAGGTCGTAGATTTGCAAACCGAGAGCGGAGATCAGGAGCAGGACCGCCACACGTTGCGGCAGATGCCGCCAAACCTGCACCAACGCCCACAGAATCAAAAGATAGGTCGCCGGCCAGATGAACCGGCCGCTGGCGCGATAGATGCTCAGGAATTGGAAAACGTCTGGTGAGAGCGGCAAATTCCAAACCACTAGACTGCCAAAGGTCAGCTTGGTGGAGAAGCTGTACAGCGCCAGCAATCCGACGACCGTGATGAGCGGAAACCATGTGCGTCCAAAAATGCCAAGGGTGCATTTGCGAACCACGAAGAAACCAGCCAGCAACACCAGCAGAATCATTCCCGCGCCGAGATAGGCAAAGCCTTCGTACTGGTCAGGATGTGCATGGCCCAGCGCGGGTAGCACCTTCGACCATTCGCCCTTGCCTGTGGGGTCGCGCTGAAAATCGAGCAGAAATTGGCGCCAGTTCATCGGGTCGAACCAGGTCAGCAAGTTGGCTGAATAGTTCGGATATCCGACTGCGGCCAGGGTTTTGTCATCGCCATAGAAATAGCCCGCGGCATACATCACGAATAGCGCCAACGCTGAGTTCCACAGGCACCACGCAGCCGCCCGCTGCAGGCCCAGACTTCGTTCGAACCAAACCAAACGGATCAAACTGGCAATGAAAACCGCAACATTCATCACAAAGAAATAAGGATGAACCAACAGTGCCGAAGCCAGCAGCAGGCTCCAGCCCAGGCACCAGGTACGATCCGGGCTTGACCGCTGATACAGCAGAAAACTGGCCAGGATCAACCACTGCGCCATCAGCGATTCGTGGCCGTAACCACGCAGCAACAGGCAGGGTGCAATGGCGAAGAATGCGGCACCGGTCAGTGCCGGCATTGCTGGCATGCCTTGCCCACGCAGAAACGCTGCGGCGAAAACCGCATTGAGCATCAGGCAACCCGCCATCCACAAGCCGAAATAATTGAAATCAATCGGCAGGAAATCGGAAAATATCTTGAGCGGCAGAGCAACAAGCGGAATGCTGTCGGTGTAGGTAATGGTGGTGCTGAACGGGTAGCCGAAATTGTCAATCACACCCATCGGCCAGTGCCAGGCCGAGGAACGAAAGAAGGCCCAACCCAGGTAGTGCTGCGCCGAATCGCCATGGATCATCCAGCCGAATTCGCGAGGATCCAGGATGCCGGTACCGAAGGTCAGGCAAAACAGGCTGAGGCCTATAAGAGCAGCTAGAGGCAAAACAAACTTATGCTGTGTCCCCGTTTGCATAGGCTCAGGCAAGGCGCTCTATGCTTCTGCAAGAACTGCACGAAGTCCCAGATGGCGGACAAACGGGTCGAAGTCTTTGTCACTGTACAGCAAGGGCAAATCATTCTCGATGCAATGCGTCGCTATCAGGGTGTCAATTGTCTTTCGAACCGTAACCCCCAGACCTCGCAGAATACGGAAGTTCTTTGCTGTCTGAAGCGCGACATCTTTTCCTGCCAGATCAAGGACCACCAAGGAGGCCATGATTTTCCTGGCCAGGTTGAACTCCCGATCATTTGCAAACCCTTGCAACACTTCGGTCAAGATGAGATCCCCCGTTGCTATCGGCTCAGCGCCCAACAGGGCATCAAGCTTTTCAGCTTGAGGCGTTGAGGTCCCCCGAAAGTAGTCGATCCATACACTGGAGTCGACCAGGATCATTGGTCGCTCCTCATGACATCCAGGTCACCTTGCCAGTTGAGCTTGCCACGATATCGACGGATCTCCTCCTGTTGCCTCAGGCGCAGTATGGTCCGCAAGCCAAGCTCAACTGCTTCGCGCTTGGTCTTGACTCCAGTTGCACGGAGCGTGTCTTTCATCAGCTTGTCATCGATTACGATATTGGTTCGCATGATGTGTATCCTCAGTTAATGATTTACACATTATAGTGATCAAACCTCGCTTCAACCATTCTATCTTTGCAAACAGGTTCATACTTATCCGGGTAACATACTGACTTTGCCGTGATAATCTGCAAATAGCGCATAGGTTGCGTGCTTGGCATGGGTGGCACGGGTTGCAAGGGTGGCAACAAGCTGGAAAGGAAAGCTAACATGCAAATCTACGAGAAAGATGTCAATGCCTGGGCAAATGAGCAAGCGAAGTTTTTGCGTGCTGGTCAGTTTAATTTGTTGGACATTGAGCATATCGCCGAGGAGATCGAAGACGTGGGGAAAAGCGAGCAGCGCGAACTTGCCAACCGCATGACCGTGCTGCTAGCACATTTGCTCAAGTGGCAGTATCAACCCGAGCGGCGTGGAGCGAGTTGGGGAAAAACCATAAAAGCTCAGCGCAAGGAGATCAATTACGCGCTTGAAGAATCTCCAAGTCTTGTTCCAAAACTTGGTGAGCCTCGCTGGCTGGATATGGTATGGGCCAGAGCAGTCGCCCAAGCGGTTAACGAAACCAACCTGGACTGTTTTCCGGATGCATGCCCCTGGTCGATGCAGAAAGAGGCACTTTCTGAAGCGTGGATGCCAACTGAGTAAGCTACGTGCTGTTGTTGGGGTCTTCTGACACTCAGACGAAACCGAAACCCGGCAGCTTGGCTGCCTTTACATCGAAGGTGGCCGTTGTGGAGCAGCCCAATCTTTTGTTTTGCGCCCCAATAAGGCAATCGGCAAAATCGGCAGCGGACTCTTTCCAGATGAAAAGAGCTTCTTCAACTGCAGGTTCATCCTGGAATTGAACATCGGCCGCATCCAGCAATCCAGAGATAACTTCAATGATTTCGACTTTCTGCAAGCCATAGCAACTTCGCAGAACCCATTCGGTTTCCAGGAGAACTAACTGACTGACGAATACACGGCGTCCAGCAGCAATTTCACGCCGAATTAACCTGCGTGCCTTTTCAAACTGGAGTTCATCATCTCGAACCAGAAACCGGATGAGTACATTGGTATCGATGCCAAGCATCAGGGCGCCATTTTTCCAATCGGAACCGACTTACGGCCCTTCTTGTGCAGCAAACCCGCAAGTTCGCTTATGCTCTTGCTTTTCACGCGCATCACTACAGTGGCATCGGGCATTAAGGTAAACGTCATCCGGTCTCCCGGTTTCATCCCAAGAACATCCCGAATTTCTTTGGGAATGGTTGTTTGACCCTTGCTGGTTAGTGTGGCATCAGTCGGCATGGCGCTCTCCTTTATTCCTTACCAATCATAGTTTAGTAAGAAACTAAAGAAATGGCAACGATTCATTGCGTTACGAAGGTACGGGCAAAGAATCGATGATATTCAGCAAGCGCCTGGACAGTTGTGGCCATTGCCGCGACTTCAGCCAGGCTGCTGTCTTGACAGTCTTGCAGGCAATCGCCGCTGGATCTGCCAGTAGTTCGTGAATGCCATCGGCTATATCTCGAGGTCTGGTGCCAGGCAGAACGTGAACTGCCTCGACCACATCGTCGAAGATAAATAATGGCGTGACGGCAACGGGCCGTCCGCTGGCGAGGCCGATGCGCACGGCAGCGCTGGAGGACTCCTGGGTGCTCTGATAGGGATAGACGATCAGGTCAGCCAACTGCAGCAGGGTCAGGGATTGCCCATCGGGCAGGAAATCGGTGATCAGCGTGACGCGTTTAGTAAGCTGCAGTTTTTCGATAAGTGCCGTGCACTCATCGCGCACAAGCTCGGAAATTGGCTGCGGGTAGAGTGCATTGACCAGCAGCAGGTGCAGCGAATCATCCGCTGCGGCAAGTTGGGCGAAAGCCTGGATCAGTTGCTGCAAACCTTTATGCGGCAGGAGGTAACCGTAGGACGCAATGATGCGCTTGCCCTGCAAGCCGAGCCTATTGCGTTCTCCTTCAATGTCATGGCTGGGCGTCAACAGCACGCCCTGCGGGAAAAGCACAATGTTATTCACCAGCCAGAATTTCTTCAGGCGGTTCAGGTCAAGCACGCTATGCACGTAGAGCCGGTCGGCCTTCGCCAGGTAAGCGCCGATGCTGCCCAGAGAAACCGGCTGATTGAGGTTGATCACGTCGCCTGTGGCGTGGAAGAA